>Ga0137397_10002549_pt1 | contig 12654 bp, 18 predicted proteins | sample czorhiz116metaG_FD_106658 | JGI IMG/M metagenome (GOLD analysis project Ga0137397, IMG submission 106658) | Vadose zone soil microbial communities from Angelo Coast Range Reserve, California, USA - czorhiz1.16 metaG | ecosystem: Environmental > Terrestrial > Soil > Vadose zone | place: USA... | reverse complement strand
CTGGACAGGATGGGAAGATGGGAATGGACACAAGGACACAGACCTATGATGATCTGTGCGGTTGAATGTCTCCTGGTTCTTTCGCAACACCTTCGCATACCCGGAACGTCGATCTGGTTCGAAACCCTCGTCTCGGGGAATACGTGGCCCTGGAGTCCGTTCCCAGAAACGCGACGCATACGCGTGGGGACACCGCCCTTGGACTGATCGAACGCGTCTTACCTATGATGGGCACACTGCAAAAGGAAACAAGAGCGCCTAGATCAATACGTTACGGCCTGGGACGTGGCGGCGGCATCCATGGGCATGCCGTCGTCGTATGTGGGTGCTCGAAACCAGGGTGAATGATGACGACTTCATAATCCCGTGACACGGCCCAGCATTCGTACCCCCACGTTTTAACGCCACCGGTCGTGATCCCCCAACGTGTCCATGATCAGGGTACGGAAAGCTTGCAGGACAGGCCTGCTCTTTTATTGTAACTTGTGCCCAGGGCCATGGCCCACAGGTGACGTGACGGTTTGGTTTGTGCCATAGTTGGAAACAAGGCAGCGCAGTATGCGAAATGCGAGGACAGGGCGCAATGCTTGGACATCGGATGGAATGGGCCTGACATCATCGATTTCCCTTCTGCTTTGATGGTATGGATGGACATGTCAACAAGGGGTACTACGGTACGGTACGACAAGGTTGATACGTGACAGGAGGGACTCGTTGCTCGGGTCAAGTGGTGGGTTATGGGTTGGTACCGCCTCGTCCTTGGCAAAGAGGGCAAACAATACAATAGATCGACATACAGCAGGGATATATGGCTCAATTGACTGCGGCGCGTATGGAGAGGTGTACTAATTTAGCCAACGTCCCAACGTGTGGGATTAATCTATGTTCCTGGGAGAGTTGAGTCCGTACAGGATCACGGATTGATGAACACGTGTGTTTTCTCTCTCCCCTGACATCAACATTGATGCGGGTTCCGTCCACTGGTCCGAAGGATCAGGTCCCCCCCGCTGAGCAGCAATCCCGAGGACCGATGGCATTTCCCCGACATCGCCATCGGGAAAAACGTCCGGCCCGACACCACCGTCGACGATGAAACTTGTAAAATTCGAGGCACAGCAACTGTAACGAACGTTGCCCCGGTGGTGGCGGATAGAGATCCCGGCGGTATTGTGGAGGCGGTATGATGTGGGCGACGACCTCACAGTGTCACGGTCAAACGCTATGTCCTTGGGGGCGCGTCTGGGAGGAGGGGTTTCAGGGAGAGAGAAGGCTACGGTACTAGTGCCATGGCTGTTACGGAGGCTTTCCAAATCTTTGAGCGCCTGCTGTTGTTGCGGTTGCCCGCCCAATGGACCCGATAAAGAGGCTCGCCAGCTTACTGGTTTGTGTTGCTGTACCGTTTACAGTGGAACCCCCACGTTTATTCCGCATGTTTTTTGACCGATGCCAGGCCATAAACTATAGCTTGCCACAGACACAAGCCGACAGTCCAGATGCATTCATTTTCATAAACTCTCCACGATTGCATCACCCACGCCATCCCATCCCGGGCTCCGTCACCACCACAGCCGCGTGCTCTTTACCGTTTCATTCTTCATTATATTTAGACCCCCCGTCCCCCCTCTCAGGAGCTTCCACAACCCCTCAACATCAACAATCATTCAACCCTGTATCCTCTCCCGTGCCTTACCTCGGCTCTTATCCTTGTTCTCACCTCATCACTCTAACCCTTACCCGAATCTCCCCCGTCACCACCACCACTGCAACAACATCCACAACAATATCAACCACGTATCCTCGTCAACCCTCGTTCTAAAATGGCGCTCTACCATTTCCCCCAAGCACAACCCATGTGGACGACGACGATGCAGGCAGCCCCCGTCATGTCCCTCGTCCAGCTACCGATCCAGCCTACAGCTCAGACTCTGAAAGCCGTCAACGACGTCCCGCTCACGCGCAAGCTCCTCGAGCAAGCGCTGACCGATCTCTCCGAGCGTCTCTACCGCTCCTTCCGGCGCCAGGTGCGCCTCGTCGTGCACGGGGGCGCCGTCATGGTCCTCCACAAGTCGTTCAACCATCGCGAGAGCACCCAGGACATCGACTACATCCACCGTTCCTTCGTGTCCGAGTATCGCGCGCTCGGGTTTCCAGACGCAGAACAACGGCTCCGTTCGTGCATCGCGGATACCGCGCGCAAATTGAACCTCGGCGCCGATTGGATGAACGACCACGCAGACGTGGCGCTCCCCTTGGCTTCAGAGTGCGTCAAATGACTATCGACTCCCACCTAGCTCTTTCTGACTCGATCCGTGACGCTTGCAGCCAACAAGGGCGGACGTACGATCCGATCTTCTACGCCTCGACGCAGCCGCAAAACGCGGGTCCACAAACGATCTTCAACGCGCGAGGGCTCGCGCTCGTGGCCGTACCCTGGCCGTGGGCGATGGCGCTAAAGCTGGTGCGCTACCAGAAGCAAGACCCTGCGGACTGCGCGGCCGTGATCCGCCTGGGCGTCACGCAACGCGGCATCCGCTGGACGCGCTCGGGCCTCGAACAGTGGGTCATGGAGCGTTGCTGGCCGATGAGATACACCGATTATCCACCTCCGAAGAGACAGCAGCTCCGCGAGCGCATACAGGACGCCCTCAGCCGCGCGTTTCCGCCCGGGTCGGTGCCGATGCTGGCGCGCTCGTCGAGCAGCGAGATCCCGCTGTATTTCTCATAGGGGATCCGACGAAAAAACACTCTCCGTGCCACATGATCCGACGACGCCGCACCTTTTCCGACTCCCGCCGTACCGCCCTCATCCAGCCCTAATCCACTACCCCGCTTTTGCTCAAGTTATTTCTCATTTATTCCATCTTACTTCACTCTCTTTCGCTTCTCTCTCTCTCCATCTCGCTTCTGCTCTTGCAACCAAATGCAATACTGTCATGCTCTGCTGTGCTTATATTTCCGTCTCATATCTCGTACATCCGAGGACACTGATACCTCCATCATCACCTCATCTTACGTTATTGTCCCGCAGGCTCGGATAGCATCACCACCACGCATACTGTACATTGGCTGTCCGTGTCCACGGAACCTGCATACCCTTCGATCAATACCTGACCCAATATCTTGCAGTCCAAATATCCTCATTTAATTTGTGTCGTTGTATAACAAACCAACGCATGTATGTACGTTTAAACACCGTAAATGAATCAAAACTCGTTACAAACATGAGAGAGGCACTGCATGGGCGACTCGGCATATGACATATCCACTGTACATGTACTCTATTCCCTACCCCCATTCGGCCTGTAGCGCCCCCCCAGAAGAGGAAATTCCAGGCTGTGTCAACGCCAACCCAGCGTGATCCGTGAGATATTCATTACAGTCCCTACTAGTCTCTGTATGTGGCAAAAGTAACACTACAGTAGTACTGGTCCATCATTCTCACATACAGCCCCAAACTCCACACACGACAAGTCATATGGTCGCGACATTCGCGTTTGACAGAACGCCCAGGCGACTTCTCTAGCTGTTGTTGCCGGATGGGGGATATGTACAGTATGGCTCAAGGAGGACGATGAACCCCAAGGGGGATGTCAGGAAAGGGTCCCAATGGCAAGCTTTCCCTGATTCAGGCTGCGTACTGTATGTAGTGGTGGTCATGTACAGTATAATTACTGTGAGCTGTCAACTGTAACGGTTGACATGGGCGCACCGTGACTGTCTGCTGACCGCTGCGGTCGGTCCATCATCCCATCCAGGTGATTCCTCGGATCATGCACGGGCGCCGTGACTGAACCGTTGCTGAACCTAATCACGACCGGCATGTTATGCAAAAGAAAAAAGAAAACCCTGCCACGAGACGCACTAGCAAGATCCATAGTAATCAAAAAGCCCGTTTTATTATCCCTTTTTCTGGGGAATGGCTACACGTCATGTTCGTATAATCTGGACATGTGATCACGTTGGAACGGATCTAGAGTACCGTACAGCGCATCGGGATGTATGCGTGAGTGTATGCGTGAGTGTATCTATACAGCGATACAGTCCCGGCGGTAACTGTGACGTTGCTCGCGTCGCCACAAGAAAATAAATACAAATACGGTCCGGAAAAACCCGGTCGGGGTTTCTTTCAGGCTTTACACGCCTTGCGAAGGTCGCTGTATGTTTGTCGTCCTACATTCAATGTATATGCTGTACATGAGCTTCTAATAACATCTTTTCTCCTGTCCCTTCCAGAAGCTAAAGGTCCGAGGGGTGCAAGTCCAAGGGGTATGACCACATGATCAAGGATTGGACTATGTCAAGGGACACGCCGAGGTATGTTCGTTCTGTTATATTACTGTTGGCAATCTATTGCTTCAGATAACTGATATTATCGCGCTACAGAAACTCGTTCTGCCAGAGCTTTACTCGTCGATTTTGGACGTCTAAAATTAGCTTATTGGTACGAACACGGGGTGCTCAAATTCCTCTCCTGAGCGGCTGTGAAAACTGAACGTGGACGTCTTGGCTCCTTCCGTGATATCACGCGATTAGTCGATTTTACTCGCGCGCGGAGTAGCCGAGTTCCGGATTCAGACTTCTCCACTCCAATCGCTTTTACGATGCCGTGGATCTTTGCTGCGCACCGCAGCGCGTTCGTTCGTTCGCGCATGACTATAACCCACCGCAAAGACCTCGATTAAATATCAGCACAACAAGAGTGCGAACTTTGACGAGTCGATGGTTTGGTTCATGTAGTACACTCTCGAGGACGTGCCCATACGCATGTAAGGCATTCCGGTGCGTGCGAGGTTCTGCATGAAGATCGCAGAATATTTCTTTGCACCGCCACGAGGGACATAGACTCCACGAGCGGAAGACATCCAGCCCTGAACCGACCTCGACTGAGACACCGGCTAATGGTGACAAACTAGAAGATGTTCACACCACTCCGGACTGGACCAAAGATCGAGGAGCCGAGATCGAGGATAAGACGGCACCAGACGCAATACATCTTTTTTTTGCGAAGGTCTGTCTTGAGTATGACCCCCTCATTATAATGCTGACCACCCATCCGGCGCAACTAGATAACCTTTTCATTTGTGAAGCATGCAATGCCAAGGAGTCTCTGATCTTGATCGAAGTTCCGGGAGGCACACGGAAGACCATCATCGAAGGTCGCCTCGATGGCATGCAAACCAGGCTAGATGACCTCACTGGTCGCATGGGAGATCTCAATGGTTACGTCGGCGACCTTCCTGCATTGAAAACATCGAGCAGCTCCTCATTGACTGGTAGGAACGCTCGGAAACGTTGCTTGGTAGGTCATCGCGCGTCATGTTCCCTAACATGATGTATCTTTCTTTCTGATGTTATTTGTACCCGATATGCCGTACCCGATATGCAAATACCCTGGGATTGTTTACTTGGTCAAGTCAGTTAAGCAACAACCGGCCACAGCTTTATTTTCTGCAGTTCCGGAACCTATTCGTCCAAGCTCAATCGAAGTCGTATGAGTTTCAAATTGCCGCATGCGCATGCTGAATAAACTCAGATGCGTATTAGCGCTCACTCCCACCCCCACACCTTGTGATCTGATCATTTACTGCAATTACACAACTTCGGTGAGTCCGTAAGGTTCCCGTGACTTAGATTGCCACAACTGGCAAAGTTTGAAGCTTGAAGCTATGAACATGTCAACTCCAGTTGGGCTGCCCACCTTTTCCGACTTTTCCTTCTAGAAGAGAAAGCTGGTGAACACAAAAATAATTTTCCTCGTAATTCGTTTTGTTATCTCTGAATCCAGTTCCAGCGAGCAGGAATTTACAAACAGTGGCTATCAGGAAAAAACCTTCCGCGTTAGCGAGAGGTAGTCTGTGCTAGCGAGAGATAATTCCGGGATAATGATGTCATTCTCTCGGCAACGGTCAAAATTTATCTCTCGCCAGTGCTCGTGGGCCATTGCGTGCCCGTCGATTGCTCGAGCCTTGTACAGTATGCCAGTGTGCCTTAGCTCATGGACTTAACAGAAGGTTGTCGTTTGGGCGGCATGTGTCCAGGTGCTCCCACAGCCTGGCGCTATTTCCAATCCATCCAAGGCACCCTCTCAATGTCATCCCAATAGCTGCTGGCGTTACGCCGGTTTCGCCTCTCCGCAGTCTACCATTGATTGTCTTTCCCCCTTTTGAGGTTTGTTGGCCTTGGTACTAATGCTGGGAGCGGCCCCTCTCACAACTCAGACAATCGCCTCTACATCCAAGTCTACACCGACAGTCCAGCGAAATGATGCCCTCCCTGATTCGTTCTTGGAGGGAGAAGAAGCGATCGATTCCTGACCGTTCGGCTTCATCTCAGACATCCCCTTCAGCACCCAACCCCCAAAGCCGTGCATCCGATAGCGGGGTGAAAGCAACGTCCCTGCCGATCCCCCTTCCTGCCACCTCCGGCGTCCTTCCGACAAATCCCGTCATGGTCCCTTCGTCAGAAGGATTACCGGCTATTCGTCCCATTCCAGACAAGCCTGCGCTCGCAGAGGCATGGAATGCAGTCAATGATAAAGCAAAATTTACTAACACGAGTAGGGGCCCTGATATCGTTGGTGTGTCCTCAAGCGCTTCGAATCCTTTTCTACTGTAGTTAATCCCAGCTTCTAGGCGACGCGATTGCTATGGAGAATATTACTACACCATTCATACCAGCAACTATCGCAGTTGCCGAGCAAACCGACTTCGGCAAGGCCATGAAGGAGGGAATCAATACGTTTTCGGAGGGCATTCCGGTACTCGTACTCATGAAGGCTCTGGATGAGCTGAAAGGCGTGCACCCATTTATCGGAGGTGAGTTATCCTATTATATTCGCGACGAGAAGTCACCGGGAGAATAGTCCTTGTTCTGGCATTCAAAACGGCATACACCCTGCAGCAAAAGCGTCGCGACAACGATAAGAAGGTTATCTCGTTGTACGTTGGGATGAGAGATATGGTGGGCGTATTGTTTCTGTCCGTATTTTCTTCCGTCTACCGCAGGCACACTCACATTTCCCAGCTTAAAGGACGTAGAAAATGACAAAGTCATCGGGCCCGATGACATAAACATCGAGGGTCGGTTGAAGGCACTCGTCGAAAGCACTGCAGATGACATCAAGACGTGTTCGAATGTGTGCGATGCCTACGCGAAGAAGCGGCCTCTGGCGAAGGTCGTACTGTGCTCAGCCTGGGATATGAAGCTACTCAGCTTTGCGAAACTCTTCGCGCAGCGGCGCCAAGACTTCGAGTTCGAGTTGACGGTGCACACAAGTCAGGGTGTCGATAAGGCTAATGCGAAGCTCGATGACATCAGCGAACAGTTGGGATACCTATACTTTTGTCCTCGCCGTGTGCTGACCCTTGGTCACAGGATGAATGCTATGAAGGCTCTGTTCCAGGAACTAGTCAGTCCCGAGCAGAAACGGCTCTTAGAGCTCGTGGCAGAGAAAGGCGGTCTAAGGGCTCTCCGGAACAATGATTATGAGGCCTTAATTGAACTAGAAAAATCTGTGAGCGAGTCATCGGGTCAACCCAATGCCGAAAGGCATCGCAAAGGTCCAAGTCAGGCAAAGCGTAGTGATGCCAATCTCGAAGTTGACAAGCTTAGGCTTAAAAACGACATCTTCGAGGACCCTAATGTTGCCGAGGAGAATAATTGGACAGTGTTCTCTCGCAAATTCGAAGCACAAAAGAATCAGATCATCCAAGAACTCACCCTCGTTGTCCAGCGGGAGAGTGACCGGGTCATTCGAGAGCTAAAAGGTAGCGCTCATGAACGGATCCGCGACAGGGTACGTTTCCCGCATCCTACTTTACCTGTCCTAGAATCATGAATACAATTTTCTGCAGTCAATCCATGAGGTCTGGGTAGATATGGTAGATATGATGCAATTTTCTTCCCCCGAACATACGCAACTGACGACCTGTACCGTGCCAGGCCTGGAGAGGGAGTGTGAAGGCCCGGCTTTTTGTGGTCACCCTTCGAGACTATTACCTGGATATGTCTACCTCGGACACCCAGGGCACGAGCGCCAGTGCGACCGGTAGCTCCCTCAACCCGGATGAGTGGGCAATCAAATTCATCGATGTCACCTGGTTACAACCCATTTCGGAGGCGTTCGATGACGACACGTCGGGATTCATTAATATTGCTGAGGTAAACCGCTTCACGAGTTCTCGGCCAGCAGACTGGAGGTTTGTCCCTCGTTATTCCAATAGATACTGTCTTATGCGTTTTAGCCTACCCCATTGGCTGGCTTTCTGGGCAGTCGGTGAGTATTACATTCTCTTTCTAACGTACGCGGTGCTAAACCCCTCGAAGGCTTTAGGTCATCTATCATTGACTACGCTGAAAAGATTTATGATTTGTTTGCCAAGATGGAAGGTGTCCGCGCGGAGGTGCTTCCACCTAACCGAGAGGTCATTGACCACTATTTCACTCGCACATGGCGGGAAGTTTGTACACTAATGGATGCAGTACCCTCACCACTATCTTTGTCCCTCAATCCGGAAATTTTCAAGCCTTACATCGAAGCAGAGGAGGCTCGGTTAAGTGCCAATCTGAAAGCGGTAAACTATATCATAGATGGGTCCGATACCCTCTCTCTTATTACGGGCGTGGGCCGCATTGAAAAGGTCGGTACCTGGAAGTACACTCTGAACTGTTCCCGACTCATCTCAGTGGCGTAGACCGTCTTTCCATTGTTGTACTTACTGATAAAGCGACACTACGAGATCATGCGAATCATGCGGACAAAAATTCCAGACTCGCGTGAGATTTATGATAGTGTGACAAGCATAGCCTACGTGTATGATGCTGTGTCTTATCGCGTGGATGACTTAATCAGTATGCTCTCCTTGTTATCCTCGCTGGCCTGGTATGCTGACCTGATTGATGTATATAGGCATCTTTTCTCACCAAAGGATGGATCTTGAGAAACAATTCCAAGGCTTTGCGTTTGGAATTGTGAGTTCTTCGTTTCTCTTCTGGACTGTCGTTGTCTGATGTAACCCTCCGTTAGTTTAAGTATTTTTACGATGACGAGGCTTTGTCTTCCGTCGACTACGTGCGAGCTCTCAGTGATCCAGTTACGCTATACGACGACGCCAATGAGGACCAAAACGTCGAACCTAAGGACATATTGAACTACGACTATAAGGACAAAGAGGTTCTTGATCATTGGGTGTACGACGGACATTCAATTAATGACATACCAAATTATCGTGACGTTGAGTCACCGCTGAAAGACATGTGAGCGCCTCGTTCTATTTGCATGCTTTGCGTATTTCAACCTTTATATCCGCATGCGCTATAGTCTGGGGCATTGGCATGGCTATTTTTACGAAGGCGAAGGCATCCATTGGGCTGACGAGTCGATGACGACAATTGTGTTGGAACCCGGTGATGGCGAGCAAGACATCAGGGGGAAGGCTTGGTCCTGCAGAAGACGCTTCAAAGTCAACGGGTCTTGGTCCAAGGGCGAAAACGATATCATTCAAGTCGAATTCAAGATGTCATCATTCGAAGCCGCATATGCGGATCCATTTTGCTTCAACGGCCGCTTCGATCCAGAACGTGATGCCCTGACAGGAGTTTGGGGCATGACCGAGCCAGAGCCTTCGAATTCCATGAATTCCATGAATTCCATTGGCCCAATGGAATTCCGCCGAATTCCACCCCATTACCTCACTGCATACCCTACTATCAAAGGCCTTACAGATGACAAGCCTCGCGCATTGTGGAACTTCGCAATCGCGGCAGTACGAAACGATATACGTCGGGAGAGTTGGTCGTGGTCGTACTTTTCACAGCGACGAGATGACCGCAATACAATACTCTCCTTGGCTATTCGATACTATGACTTTGGGACGCCGCTCTCTGATGAGGAGTTTGACAGGATGGTTACTACCGCAAAGCGGCTGACTTCGGCCGATGCTTGCTTTTACGAATCACGGTCCAACTATATACGAGTGCACACATGGATTCATAGGTAAGTCTTGAGCGCTTTTAATGAGTGTTTCTCGATGCAAACCTAAGCTACAGGAACGCGTATTGTGATTCATGTAGGGGCTGTATCGGTGGAGCTCGGCTGTTCTGTCTAGATTGCGTCCACAAGGCGGACGCCTCTTTCAGTGACCTGGATCTCTGCTGCGAGCCGCAGTGTATCGCCGCCCGCGTAACCTACCGCGACGACCTCGAGGGTGCACACGAGCCAGACCACAGGCTCGTCAAAGCTCGCACCCCTGTGCTGGTGCGTCATTACGGCCGTGTATATTCTGCGGCATGTGGGGCGTTCGAACGCCTTAAAGACACATGTACAAAGATTGCAGAATCTTCTGCACATCCACTGGCACAGGAGGAAGAGAGTAGACCAGATGAGCAGAGGGACTCGAACCATGAGCCAGCCGTGGGAGAGATACCTGCTGAGATTGACAAGATTGACGATACTCTGACAACTCAAGACGGTACCAGGGATGGAGCCGAAGCTGGGAAAGATGCCTCGCAAGACCCCACGCAAGGTCAGGATCAAGACGGAAACTTGCCCACGTGTGGCAATTGTAAAGGGCGCCTTTCGTTCCCATGCTGGTATTGCATATTCTGCGAAGGTGGGTCCCAATGTTGAGGACGAAAGTGCCACCTGAATGCTGAGGGAAAGTGCTTGTTCTGTGTCGTTAGATGACCTTTTCATTTGCGACGCATGCGATAAGGATGGTGTCCCTGACCTTGGAAAACATAGCGAGTACCACCACCTCATCCGCTGCCGGGCGCCGGAGAGGAATGATGATACGAGTTCGTCAATAGAACAACGATTCTTGTCCGTGGAGGGCCGTATCGATGGCATACCAGCGCAGCTGGATGACCTCACTCGTCACTTGGGAGACCTCAATGACCACGTTGGAGACCTCAATGGCCGCGTCGGGGACCTTACCAGTCGTTTAGGAGATCAGAATGGCCTCATCGGAGAGCTTACTGGCACCATCGCGGCCCTTACTGGCCGCATTGGAGAAATCGAGCACCTCCTTCGCAGGCTGGCAGGAACGGCGAACGGCACTGTGTAGTATAATATTTTTGTGTGATGTATTTTTTGTGAGACAAGGGTGCAACTCACACTCTGAAACGAAGATTGGTTGTATTGACGTGCTATTTGAGCTGTAAGAGACAAGAGCGCGCTGATTGTGTCGTCAACGATGCGATACTGCGCAAGGAGAGCAAAGTAAATACTAAGCTTAGTCTGTAAAGAGGTTTCAGGGCAAGAAGTTGTACTGTACTTAAGCACGAGATGTATGCGTGTAGAGGTCATTGAGAGGAGGTCGAAACAAGAGGTCAAAAACAAAATGTCGTTCTTCAAGTCGTTAGTAAGTAACCCGTGATCCCTCTCTGTCGTCGATATCAATGCATGATGAAAGGATGGGCAATTACTGGTCGAATATCTGCGTCGTCGATGACAGTTGCCAATCTAGTCTTTCGCCTTTGATTTTCAACTCAAACGATCCCAAAGTCATGCTGGACCGGCAAACTCTATACCCGCTTGATTAAATGGCCATAAACTTTTGGTACGACTGATGAAATCGTGGAGTCATGGAATGTCGAAGATGAGGCCCATGAAGAACATTACGAAGAGCCGGTTGAGTAGTGGGGTATCTATTCGGGCAACGGAGTCTTTAAAATACTCACCAACGCCACTACTAAGGTGAAGGTCGGCGAGAGCGGGCCCAGCGGGGAGGTCGGTGCGCATCAGGGGAGGCGGACTTAATTGGGGAGGGCGAGATAGAGGAGACCGGAATCCAATGGAGAGAGATATGAGGCCGGGCAACGCGGCCAGGCAAGTGGTCATCGCCCTGGCCGAAATGTATCCGGGTGAACCCTTCGTGGTTTCAGTCCTTACACCACCTAACGAGCATTGATAAAGTGCGATATGCCCACACACCATCAAGCATAGTGACCAGCATCGGCCTTTATAAAATGAGTACCCTATATACAACGGGCGCACCGGGGAAAAGAGCGGCCCACCTGTCATCATCTATAATGAGATGCTTGCCAAATCGAAAATTACCTTTCAAAGGTGCCACCACCCCCTGCAGACTATGTCGCCACGACTTCAAGGCTATTCTTTGCCGCATCACCAATATATTCGTCGGAGAGGCAAATCAATCATGTTGCCAAACTCTTCCTTGTTGTCTCGCAAGCGGTGGCCACCTTACGAAAGTACTATTACCTTTTGTGTCTACAGCTTTCACCCAAATCGGCTCGTTTACTTCCCACCCCCACCTATCTCCCGGGCTCCGAGTCCTCTCCATCTGGAGGACTTGTCTTTAATGGACGGTTTTCTTTCGAAGGGCGTAAATCTGGTGACTACTGCTGGTCTCTCTTCTGTGGTACATACGGAGGGAAAACTGTCCTCATCAAGTTTTGCGAGAGGTACTAGTACAGAAGTCCCCCATCAGATGCTCGCCTCCGCGGGTCTCGTACCATGCCTACACTTTTGCTCGGCGATCCTTGGAGACGGTTTTATGGCGGTGATGGACCTAGTCGATGGCAGGAGCTCTTACCATGGGTTCGAACGCCAGAAACTGCCTCAAACTGTGTTGCGCCTCCCCCGCCTCCCCTTAGGAAATGATGAGGGCCCTGCGTCGGTGACTTGTCCAACCG
>Ga0137397_10002548_pt1 | contig 12654 bp, 8 predicted proteins | sample czorhiz116metaG_FD_106658 | JGI IMG/M metagenome (GOLD analysis project Ga0137397, IMG submission 106658) | Vadose zone soil microbial communities from Angelo Coast Range Reserve, California, USA - czorhiz1.16 metaG | ecosystem: Environmental > Terrestrial > Soil > Vadose zone | place: USA... | reverse complement strand
TACATGCTAATGAGTGTCCCGGCTAACGATTATTACAACAAAGATACCTGGGTAGTGAACGACGCAGCTTTTGAGACTCTTACTGATGACTCTGGACCGTCTTGGGCCAGTTGGTGGCGCGGCACTCGTCCCGTTCAATGGGTTTACGGAGTAATCGCAGGAGTTGAGCGTATTTATCATGTTAGCGTTGATGAAGATGGCGAGAACAGACTTTGGGAAGCCTTTACTCCCGACCGATTAGACAACGGATGCCCCATTACCTGGTTTGTTGAAACCCGTGGATATTTCGGTCAAACTTCGTCAGCTAAAAAAATTCCTGGAAGTGATTGCCGAATGCAGTGGGCAGACGTAGCTATGTCAGGTATCGAGGAAGATTTAAATCTTGGTATTTTTTATGCGGGAAGCCTTCGGGGAGCCTATAAACCGGTCCTGGCAAAAAAAATAAGCGTAGAAAAAGGAAGTTTGGCTTTTAACCGAAGTATAACGGCTACAACCGATTTATTTGCGTTTAAGCCTGAGGAACGAGTTGAGCGCACCCAAGACGCAAATCAACAATCGACTAATTTGGATTCTGGAACGTGTCCGGTAGAGTCTCCTAACATAGAAGGAATCGACAATAGCTTTCAGCTTTTGATTATTGGCCACGGGCCGGGAACTATTCGATGGATTCGGGTATGGGGTCTGGATGTGCCCGATGATTTGAAAGGGGACCCAAAGGCGTGTGAAGACGAAGCTCCCTTTAATACCGTTCGTTTCGATGGCGCGGGTCAGCATAGTTCTAACATTGAACTAGCTGTTGATGAACTAACTCATAGAGAACTGGCCTATTTTACCTCGGTTAAAACCGCAGTCGTGGACCAGGGCGGATTTTCAGCAGTTGGAATTGGAATTGCTCAAAGCATAATTTCTCAAGCGGCTTCCGATAGAGTAGCTGGTATTGTCGCTGTCAAACAAGCCGAGGCAGAGTTGCGGGGTGTGCTACCTCCTGTCTTGAGCGTTGGGGAGGGTTTCGATGAATAGCACAATCGACGTTCTGTTTCTTCGTCGTCCGAAGATTGACTATATCTCACCTCCAGTGTGCGAAGTCATTTTTAGCTCTAGCTCTGGACCGGTGATAGTCCTTAATCCCCTCACTCCGCAAGTGTATCCTACAGGATTAGTTTTAGGTGGAACTGGAGGTTTTATTCTCTCATGGAATACCTACCCCGGAGCGTTGTGTTATTCAGTTTACAAATCTGTAAATCCCGACGATGCGTTCGGTTCATATGTTATCGTTGCGGAATGTATTCCAAATCCGACTATCGACCTGGAGTCGTTCGGACCTGGATTTTATCGGGTTAGCGCCATTACCCCCGATGGTGAAACCCCGCTTAGCTTGCCCGTTCACTTTACGGGAGGTAACTTTGCATGCCCAGAGTTTACGGGACCCGCGCCAGTAAACCCTGTGACGGCTGAAGAAGGAGACCCGGCCACGCTAGGTCCAGTTCCTTTAGTGCCCGGATTCGGAGCAGGCGAGCTTGAATACAACTGGCTCAAAGATGGAATATTTTTTAGGGACACAACCCTTACTACCAAAAATTATTTGGTAATCAATCCGACCGTCCCTGATGATGCCGGTTTGTATAATTTGGTGGTGTCGAACGACATACCCGATTGCACCATAACGTCTGAAGATATTGAGCTTAAAATTTCTACCGTTTTGTGGAACATCATATGGGATGACCCGATGTTTTTTCCTGGAAATCCCCCGGCTACCCAGGATGAAAGCGACACCCCGAATTCTTTTCACATGTCGTCCACACAGACGGCAGCAATGTCTGGAAATATCCCGGCGCAAATAAATCTCAATGGTTCCCAGGTTTATACCGGACCTCAAACTAATTGTAATTTGCAATTAGTAATTTCAAATGTGACTTCAGCGGTGTATGCGCTACTGATAACTGTTGACGGAATCGGGGTATTGAATGAGGTAAACGGCGCTGTCAACGGAACCTATAATTTTCCTTTCGTGGTTCCCCTTTCTACTGACGCAGATATAGAAATTAGTATAACCTTATTGACTGGGGCAATTGCGGTAAACTCAGCAACTCTCGACGGAACCTTTACAACGGTATAAAAATTTATGGCACTTCAAGCAACAAATCTTCTCGTCCAGATGGCAAAAATTCCGGCTACATTTATTGGCAGCCCGCAAGACCTCGCAGAAACAATGGTTCGCAGAATGCGAATTGTAAGCCCATCAGGAACTAACTTTTTTTTCATCGGAGACACTGAGCCTTCTAGTAACGTTGGCCCCTGGCTTAAGAACGGCACCCAATGGTGGGTTTTCGATTCTAATACTAAGCGATATGTTCCTTTGGATATTAGCGCCTCATTCACGCCATCTTTTTGGGCACAAAGTAGCACGCCTCCCAGCAGCAATCCTCCGGTGTGGTTACGAAGCACCTTGGACCCCACAGACCAAAACCCCAGCCGGGGAGACCCGATTGGGTGGTATGAGTGGAACGGTTCTAATTGGGTGCCTTTTAATAGCATTGCGCGCAACGGACCAACCTCTAGCCGTCCAGCATCGCCTATTGATTTTCAGCAATACTTTGATACTTCCATAAACACTCTCATTCACTGGGAGCGGGGGTTATGGAGAACCGTCGCAGGCACTCCCGGCGATATTAAGTATGTTACCTTCCCAAATCTAACAGACGCTCTTACCGCAAACCCTGGATGGGACTTGTTTGGTGCTGGCAATCAAAGTCAGCGAGGGCGAATTGTAATGCAAGCTTCGGCCAATTCAGACGGAAGTAACCCGGTCTCCGTGAATGCTAACATAGCTCAAAGAAACGCGGGAGCAGTATTTGGAGAAACCGATTTTGTTGCTATAAACAACAGCACTTTTGATAGCGCAGATTCTAGTCCTGCTATTACGGTTACGCAGGCCCTCACGGTTGTCACCGCTAGCGCGTCAGTTTTTGCTTCTACTATGGTCGGCCAGCAAATTGTGTTTGCTAATGGCTCTCCAACGGTTACGATTGTGTCTTATGATACCCCAACAAAGGTTCATGTGAACATAAGTCAATCTGTCGGGGCAACAACGTTTCAAATCCCAGGCAGCACGGTTCCGTATCCTCCACAAATTGCCTTGTGGTGCCTGGTCAAGTCGTAATTGCTAAAAAGGCTAAAAATAAGCACTGTTTAATGATGAACTGGACCCTCGAACGTTTTCGTGACGAATACTTAGTATGCCCGCCTGACCTAGGGGTCTTAGAGCATCGCGAGTATGGAAAGTTGCGCGCCGACGTGGTATGGCGAGACGGTCTTTTTCAAGTGGAAAAGGTGACTATGGAGCCGAATTGCTTAGTGCTCGCGCATCGTCATCCCAACATCGACGCTTACGAAGCTCATGTTGCCGGAGACCTTATTTTTCTTGTGGGAACCGATGTTCCGCGTTTAAACGCTGCTTTGGAAAAATTGAAACCCTTTGTTGAGCATCGCCTTCGGGGAAAATCGTTTAGGGTTCGACCGACCGACTGGCACGGTGCTAAAGCTGGCCCTAATGGAGCGGTATTTTTTTCTATTCAACACTGGACTGGAGAGGTGCCTATGACGGCGGCTGGCGTGGACTGGGAGGGGCCTGCAATATGACTCTTTGCGCAAAAGAATTTAGGGGCCATGTTGAGCATGTTGTGAATCAGTTTAGCGCGCCTCACAATCTGGTTAACTTTGATACCCTGTGTGCTTTGTGGGAACCAGCCGTTACTTCTGGGGCTGGAAAAGCTTACGCGAATCCCGACGGATTTCTTTTGGCGTGGTTTATTATTGACCCTATTTCAGGCGAGCGCACAGCAGCCCAGCAACTTTGGATGCAAGCACCCAGCTATCGTTCTAACCGTGCCGCTCTCAATTTGTTTTTTGAATTTGAAGCAGATGCTAAGGCGTGGGGAGCACAACGTATCGTTAGCGGATGTGTGGTTATTTCCGATATTCCTAAGATGCGACGGTTGTATAAAAAACTAGGATACCGTCCCTTTTCGGAAACCTTTTGTAAAGTTTTATGAGCGATATTTTTTCAGGAATTGGGCAAGTTGCGGGAGCCGCCATTAGCGCAAACGCGATGGAAAATGCAACTAAGATGCAGGTTGATGCTCTCCAGCGTCAAAAGGATTTTGTATTTAAGCAACTCGACCCTTCGGTTGTCGGTCCCCAGGCTACTCAAGCCGACGTGGAGCGAGCTAAAAATCAGCTTGCGTTACAGGCTCAAATCGACCCGGCCCTTTTAGCTCAGCGATACGCTAGTGAAGGCGCAATTACGAAAGGGGCTGCTGAGCTTGGCGCGGGCAGTCCGAGTGCCCAAGTTGCAGAAGCCGCCACTCGCGAAGCTGTAGCCGGTGTTCCTGGTGAAGACAAAGCAAAAAAAGCTCTGGTTGATGCCGCACTCAAAGAGTTATCTCTCGGCGCTACGCTTCCGCCTGACGTTCAAAATGAAATCATGCAAGCGGGTCTTGAAAAGACCGGTCAGGTTCAAGGAACAGCGGGAGCAACTGGTGTGGGTGGGCAAGTATTGCGAACCCTTCTTGGCTCCGCAGGTATCAATTTGCAGATGCAACGCCAGCAGCAAGCCGCCAATTTGACTAACGCCGCCCAGGATTTGCAAACAAAGCGGCAGAATATTTTGCAGAACCTTTTTCCAAATTTACAAGCGTCACAGTTGAAAAATTTACAAGCTCAGCAAGGTGTGTTGCAACAGTCAAATGCTATGGCTCCTGTTGCTGGTCTCGGCGGCTCCGATGTAGCTAATCTTTGGCTGGCGCGCGTTGGCGCAACAAATCAGTTAGCCCAAACCCAGGCGAACGCAGCCGCTCAGGGCGCGGCAGCCCAAGGACAGATTTGGGGGAATACTGTAGCGAATGCGGCCCCGTATGTGGGTAATCAACTTCCGACTACCTCAGGTGCGTATAATTGGGCCAAAGGACTTTTTTCGTCCGGGTCTCCTAATTTAGGTAATGGTGCCTACGGTGCTTCCCAAGTCGGGGGCGGAGATGTTCCCGGTGGAGCCGTTTTTTAATCGAAAGGTATTATGGCTAGCGGATGGACTGGAGAATTGATTGCGCCGAATATGCGAGTGCATGACGCCGCGCATGCAGCTATTGACCATGTCGGTAATAAAGATATGATGCAGGCTACCGCCAATCCGGCACACCCGGAGCACGCTGCCATTCTTGGTAACGTATTGCGAGACCCTACTCTCGGTAGCAGAACTGTTTTTCATAGTAATGTTCCCGCAGGTGTTCCAGTCGGAAGCGCCAGCGTAGCTCAAGCGGGTTCCGCTCCCGCTGCTGTCCAACAGGCAATTTTAAATCTTGGGCAAAATACTCAAACCAATAGTCTGATGCAAATACTCAATCGAGTGCTTGGGGGGTTTAGTCAAGCCCCAGTTGCCGCCGCTGCCCCTAATTCTCCGGCTCAGGAAGATTATTTTCGTTCTCAAACGGCATTGAATACTACACGCAACAACATATTGTTAGCTCCTGGTCAAATTCAAAATCAAATTAACACTGTTCAAAATCAGAACCCACCTTCTTTAGGTATTATGAGTCTTGCACCAGCATTGCCAGGGCAATACAATCCTGCTAACGATAATGCTTTGCAAAGCCTTTATGGACAACAAGCGGACGCCAAACGCATGAGCACAAGCGGATGGACGGCCCCAACTTATTAAAAAATTATGCCCGGAGTCCTCGACGTAACGCCCCCACCTGGAATCAATCCCGGATTACTAAACCCTGGTAATCTGGTGAATGCAAACGCCCCCACGCCTATAAACCCTAGCGCGGTTCAAGCCCTTACTGATGCCATGAGAACCGGTGCCCTTACGGCACAAGATGTAATCGACAGGTCTGGAGAGCTTGGTAAAACCCATCGAAAAGCACAAATTGAGTTGCACAAACGCCAAATTGCTGATTTGCAAAACCCAGACCTTATCGCGGCGCGTCACGCCGTAGAGCTTGCCTCAGGCAGCAAAGCGACGCTAGAGAGCGCCCAAGCTGGGGCTGCTATGCCCCTTGTTGCTCCCGCTGCTGACGTTCAAGGAATTCAGTTAGCTAAGCAACAGGCTGAACTAAAGCACGCTGCTCCGGGTGCGGTTGATGCTTACGCTCAGATGTTTGGAGAAATCCCAAAGAAAGCGGATGGAACCCCCGATTTTGAATTAGCGGCTGTCAAAGGTGCTCAGGCCCGTGGGGGCCAAATGTGGTATCAGTTTGCCGCAGAGAGACAGAAACCCGACCCGGCAATGACCCAGAAAATTGAGGTGCCGGGGGGCGGGTCTGAAGCAATTTATCGCAACAGTCAGGGAGAAAACATTACCCCCGGCTCCCCGAAATGGAAAGAATACGAAGACATTAAAGCCAAAGCTTTTCCTTTTCATGCTTTATCTCCCGGTGCGTCGAACGCTCCTGCCGCTGCTACGGCTACCCCGCCAGCACCAGAGCCGACCCCAGAGCAACGCGCGCAGATGGTGAATCAATTTGGGATAGCGCCGGAGAACGCCGCCACAATGAGCGCGGCGGATGTGCAAGCAAAGCTAGCCGCTCCGGTTGCGCCCACAGTTCAGCCAAAACTAACTACGGGTTCGTATAATCCTGCTACGGGCGGTATGGTGACTCAATCCGGGGAAATTCCCAAGGTTAATGAAATTACCGAGCCGTTGCAAAAGGACAAGGCTTATGAAGATTGGACTATAGCCAAGTCTCGATATAACGATATGCAAGCCGCAATGCAAGCAATAAATGCGGTTCCTGTAGCAGACCAGCGCGCCGGTAAAGCTAATCTCAATTCTCAAGATTTAGCTCTCGCGGAATCAGTAATCAAAATGTTCGACCCCGCAGGAACCGTTCGACAGTTCAAATGGGAAAAAATGGAACACAACCAGCCTATTGTGGCTCGTATCAATGATTTTCGAGAGCAGCTTTTGCGCCAAGGCTCCCTTACGCCAGAAGCCCGGCAGGCTATCGCCCAGATTGGGACACAGCACATGCAAGCAATCGAGCGGGAAGCACTTAATCCGATTTCTCGTGCCGCCGCGCGGGCGAACAGTGCCGGTCATCCTTTGCAAAATGTCCTTAATCCAAATGAGGTTCGATTGCTAAACGGGGAAAGGACTCCTAACTATACGCCTCCCAAGGACTTCACAGGGGGTGCCTCAGGCAGTCCCGGCCCGGTCATCACCCTAACGAATGGGCAGAAGGTCCAGCGGGGCGCTGACGGGCAGTATTATCCGGCGCAACAGGCTACTTTTTGATAGCGTTGAAAAGGACGCTGCCAAAGTAGAGCATGCAAATTGCAGGCACCAAAATGGCTAAGCCTTTAAAGGCGAAGTATCCCACTACCAGAAGCATTACAATAATTTCATTCATACTTGAATATCATCTAAACACGGGAAAAATCAAGCCCGAAACCCACTTTTTTGGCACTATTTAAACGTATGGCTGAACCCATTATTTTAACGCCGGAGCAGCAGTCGGAATACGCAACTAAGGCCGCGCAAGTGGCTTCCCAGCCCATCAACCCCATCAAGGATTTTGACGCGGCTTCTTTGGCCGACTTAGCAGCCAAAGACTCAAGCTTTGACCTGGTGAACACATTTCGTCAGAACAAGGACCTTTGGGCGGACCCTTCGATAGTCCAAAAAGTGGCTGATGCCCATAATCTTGTTAAACAGCGAGGGTTTCAAATCAGCGATATTCCCGCCGTTCAGTCTGGTGCTGAAACGATTAAAGCAGCCCGCGAAGGACGAATACTTGATACCGCTAAAGGGGCAGTCACTACCGCAGGTAACGTAATTAAACCAGCTTTTGATATTGCGCGAGGATTCGGAAAGCAGGCTTGGAATTATGCAAACGCTGTAATCGGAACGCCGTTAGCTGACATTGCAGGGTTAGCAACCGGCCAACCATCTAGCTATTTTGAAGCGACAGGGGAAGAAGCACAGCGCCGAGTGGCAGAAAACATTGCCGGGAGTGAACAAGCTGTTACCGGGCTTGGTGAAATGGGGGTTAAAGCCGCAGGAAAAATTGGCCGCGCTGTTGGGTTATCGAAACCTTTGGTCCAATATACGCCGGAGGAAAAAGCTAAAGATTTGTGGAGCGCGGTCGGGGCTGGCGAGACGGCGCAAGACATTGCTTACGGTCATGGAGGGTTTCTTACTCCCGTTGGTGGAGAAATTATCAAGAGCCTGGAAGCAGCAGGCAAGCCAGTCCGCCCAGAGGAAACAGCAATTACGGCTGCTGGAGACCCGTTTTCGTGGTGGGCGTTCGGGAAAGCTTTTCAAGGCGCTGGAAAGTTAGTTCCTGCACGCGCGGCGCAAACAGCAGAGCAAGCTGCCACAAAGGTATTGCCGAAGGTTGCTGGAGGAATAGCTCAGGCCGCAGGAAAAGGTGCTGAATTAGCTGGAACCGGATTGGAAACCGTGGCCCCAGTGGGTAAGGTTCTGGCCCCTATTGCAGTGCTTGGGAAATCAATAGCCACTGGCACGCTGCCATCCCTTGAAGGAATTTTAGCTGGACCCGTGGGGGCTGAAGCAATAGAACGAATCGGAGCCGGAGCTAAAAAAGTTGGAGAGCGAGTCCAAGACCTGGGTAAACAGGTGAGCGGCGCTAAGCCGATTGTATCTCCGTATGCCCAGGCAGCGCGGGATGTGCTGCAAGCGGCACCTGGAGCAGTATCAGACATTGCCAAAGGCGCGGCATTTGACCTTGGACTCGGACTTGCTACGAGTGAGGGACCCCAGGATACCCAAGGATTGGGAGTCGGGGGAGTGTTCGGGGCTTTAGGCGCGGGTAAACGGCTTGGCGGACGGGTTCTCAGTGGGCAGTTGATAGCTCCCCGCGAATATGGTATCAGCACCCCACAGCCATCCTCTGGCCAGTTTCCAGCCCTGGACGCAATGCATCGAGAAGCGTTTCAAGCAGCCGACCCAGCACAAAAAGCACGTTTAAACGCACTACGGCTGTTCGTCAAAGGTGCCGCTCCGAACACAGATATTTTCATGGGTGATGCGTCCAGCATTCAGGACGCACTCACCAAACAAGGTGTTAGTCCAGAACAGGCGCAACATATCGCTAATCAGACCGGTTTTTTCACGACCAGTCTGCCGGATAAAATCGGTCGTCCCCGGAGAGTGATTATTGTCAAAGACGTTGCCGCCGCTCCGCATGAAGCCTTTCACGCCATTCAAGATGTTATCGGAGAACCGGGCAATCGGCAAATAGATGCCGTAGTTCAAAAAGCTTATGGCCCGGAGTGGGACGCCCAGGGGACCGATTACGCTAAACGATTTGTTGGAAACAACCAACTTCCGGGCACTTGGCAAGAAACTATTCTCGATAAATCTGGATGGGGACAAAATGAAGCAAAAGAAAAAATAATCAATTCGTTGTCCCAGCAAATGCAAGGCGCTTCCCCAGAAGAAATTCAAAACGCTGCTAAGGAAACGCTTGGGCAAATTACTGATGCCGCGCTACAGCGAAATGGGCACCTTAGTCCAGCCGATGCCCAAGCCCAGGTTTGGCGTGATGTGCTGAGTCCAGAAGAAGCAAAAGCAGTGGCGGACAGGTATCTTGCACGAGAGTTAGCGGCAGAAAATTTTGACGCTGTGCTCAAGCACACGGGACCAAGCGCGAATACTCCTAAAGGATTGCTTCCGTATCTGGCTGACAAAGTTGGGCAAGTTGTGTCTGCTTTCGGGGGAGAACCTTTAGCCGGACGAGCAACAGAAATTGGACAAATAGAACCGAAATTCAAAGTGGTTCAGGCTGTGCAATCTGTTGCCAAGAATCAATTACCCGAAGTAGCTCCAAAACAACTTCAGCCTGCCACTCCGACCGCTCCAAAACCAACTGTTACGATACCGGGCACTCCAGCCGCGCGGGAATCAGACGCCGCAAGCGCAGCACAGATAGCAGCTAACGCACCCGATGTGCCCTTAGCCGGGGGCACTCGCAGTCCTCGCGAGTTACTTGGAAACGTAGCCGAGGCAATTGCCCAGGGAACCGGAATAAGAATCAACTACCTGAGTGCGCCGGATGAACCCGCCGCCGCAACGACGAGCAATCGAGACGTTCGGAGGGCAATTATCGAAGCTTATCGCACCATGCCGCCAGAGGCACGAGCATTATGGGAGAAATCATTTTTTCCAGATAAAGTCATTACCACTAAAGGTGGAGAATACCAAATTCAAGGATGGGCACCTGAAGTATTCGCTGCTAACGCTCATAAAATGGCTGCTACCTTGGGAAAAATTGGCCCAGAAGGGGTCTCCCTTAGTCCTTATGAAATCGACCCGAACACCCACACTTTTACGCCGGATGCGTGGCAAAGATTGTATGAGGATACCCAACGATTCGTAGCTAATCAACAAGCCGGACGAACTGGAGCCGGGGAACCGCTGGTAGTTCCAAAGGACATAACAGAGAAAGGATTTTTTGCTCCCCAAGTGAAACCTGGAGAAGCGAAACCTCTTGACCAACGCAGCGCCGATTTTATTAACGCACTTTTTAATTTTAAGTTACCAGAGACTCCGCGCATTCAAAAAGGAAAACTACCGCTGAATGTGGCGGGCCAAGAAGTTAGCGCCGCTACTGCTCCTGGACGGGTAGAAGTGCCCGTGCGCCCCCGTGGAGAATACGCCGGGGCAGAAGCAGCCAAACAGGGTATCGAAGGACGGTCTATTGCCGAGGTTAATCCAGTCCGAAACGAAATTGAAGCCGCCGCGCAAAAGGCGGGGGTAGCAATGCCAAGCCTTATTGAGGCTATTCAAAAACTAAACCTGAGCAATATTAAAGAAGTATCACATGCGCCGGAGTTGCCGGAGTTTCGAGGAAACACACTCACCCTGACGGCAGGATTTCAGCCCAAGCCCAGCGAAGAACCCGAAGCTATAAAAATGGCGGCTATCAAACTTCCTAATAGTAAAGTTTATACTACCCAGCCGCATGATTCTACTCACTTTGGGGCTATCGACAAGGCACTAAAAGCTGGAGAAACAATTTCAGAATTGCGTAATCCTAACATCAATCGTGGGTATGGCAAAGGAGTAATACCCGGATTCGTAACCAATGATGGAGTTTTTCTCAACCGAAAAGAGGCATTTCGACGCGCTAAGGAATACGGGCAAATTTCTGGGGATGCTTTTACCCCGGAGCCAGGCAAACTTGAATCAGTCACATTTAATGCCCAAGCTCAACCGAATCCTTTAACTGCCCAAGTTGAAAACATGTCACCGGAAGAATTCCGAACTTGGGCGCGAGGATTAGATAATCAAGGCGGCTTTACCAAAGCGGCGCACGACCTAGGCCAGTCAGCGCAATCTCCAGAAGAAGTAGCATCGCTTCGGACTGCTCAAAAAGCAATGGAAGCTAAATATGCTGAGGCTAGAGCAAATAAAAATTTCGACGAAATGTCAGCGTTAGCTAGTCAGGGTCAGTTTTTTCGAGAAGCCGCTGAAGCCGCAGAGGGCACAGGGAGTGCCGGTAGTTTTCTACGCAAGCAAAATCCTGATTACAAGCCGCCCTTTCCAATTCAGGCTCAACATATTGCTACAAAAGAAGAACAGCCTAAAACTTACGTTATTCGGCACGGCAGCACTAAGATGAATAATGCTGACGCAACGAAAGACCGAATTCGTGGGCACATCGACATTCCGTTATCTGCTAAGGGACGCAAAGAAGCAGAAGCGACGGCTAAGCAATTAGAAAATTCCGGTATTGAAAAAATTTACGCAAGTGACCTGGAACGGACAATGGAGACAGCCACGAAACTCCAACAGACTACTGGAGCGCCAGTTGTTCCTGACCCTGAACTACGTCCTTGGAAATTTGGTCCAACGATTGAAGGAAAAGTAACGGCAGACGTTCTTCCAAAGATACAGGAGTTAATCAATAACCCGGATACCCGTCCCCCAGGGGGAGAAACTTTTAACGAGTTCAAAGACCGTTTTCTCGGTGCCTTTCATCGAATACAAAACGCTCACCCGGATGAACATACTGCCATCGTAACGCATTATCGGGGCACAAAGTTACTCGATAGCTGGCGCAAAACTGGGACGAATAACGATACTATCGACATTGCAGATTTTGCAGCGCATAGAAAAACTCCCCCAGGAAGTTTTGATGTGATTGATAAATCCGGGGCTGAAATTAAAACCCAAGCTCAACCAGCGCAAAACGAAGATGTAGCTAAAGTAGCCGAGGATTACGCCGACAATGCTGGATTCAAGTTGCGTCCCAGTTCTTATGCCGCTTTGAACGAGGCACAACTTAAGCGTATTGCCGACCATTTTGAACAAGCAAATCATAACCCGGATGACCCGGAAGTAATCCGGGCTTATGATGCCCTTGCTCGCGAAACAGAGAATCAGTATCGAGCCATAACCGATGCCGGATATACATTGGAGCCGTTCACAGGCACCGGAGAGCCTTACAAATCTAGCGCCGATATGGTTGCAGACGTAAATGATAACAAGCATCTTTTTTATCTTCCGACCAAAGAAGCATTTGCTGGAGGCGCTGACAACTTAATGCTCAAGCCCAGCGGTATTGAAGGACTTCCAGTCAATGATATTTTTCGAGCCGTGCATGATTTTTTTGGTCACGCCAAAGAGGG
>Ga0137397_10002546_pt1 | contig 12655 bp, 28 predicted proteins | sample czorhiz116metaG_FD_106658 | JGI IMG/M metagenome (GOLD analysis project Ga0137397, IMG submission 106658) | Vadose zone soil microbial communities from Angelo Coast Range Reserve, California, USA - czorhiz1.16 metaG | ecosystem: Environmental > Terrestrial > Soil > Vadose zone | place: USA... | reverse complement strand
TTACAGAACCATCTATTTGTTTTGATTCTGGAACTCTATGCAAAATTTCCATTTGCATTTCAAGTTGTGCCAGAGTCTGTTCTAACATATCATATTGTTCATTTAAAGCCCCGAAGCGATTAATAACTTGGTATATTAATTCTAGATCTTCGTTTGTTATATCTCCACTAATAAGCCCCATTTTAAATCCTCATGTTTTTGAAATAAAAATGATTATTAATTTTTTTTACATGTAGTTGATGGTCATGTTGTTGACGATGACAAGTAAAACATCCTAACCAGAGGTTATCTACCTTATCAGAACCGCCTAAAGAACTAGGTACGTAGTGGCAAGGCATTAAATCATTTTCTACACCACAATTCTGACATTTACCATTCGCACGTTTTATTAATTCCGCCCAAACTTCAGGATTGATCGTCGTCTTCATCTTCGATCTTAATCTTCGGTTTGATTTTCTCTATCTTGGTAGGTAGTTCTTCTGTAGAAAAATAAGCATAACAACTTAAACACTTATTTACTCCATGCGATACAGGAACTGTATTTATAGAACCACATTCAACACACATTATTTCTTCAATCATTTTGACAAATCCCTAACCTCAAATTTTACCCAATTAATATAATCTCTTAACCAATCAGTACTTTTTTCTAACTTCTTCAGTATTGTTTCTAAAATATCCTTATCAGTATCTAATTCGTACATCTCATTTTCTAATGATATAATATTCGCTTGAATAGTATGATAAGCTACATCATCTTTAGTACGCTTGGCAATCAATGCTTTAGCTAATTCCCTTGTTTTGAGAGCTGAAACTGAGTATTCGGAATCTAATAATTCTGCGTACCAATATTGTTCAATCTCGGAAAGCAAATACTTTTCATGTTTTAAACTTTTATTAGTTATAGTCCTAACAATACTATTAGAAATTAACATTTCCGTAAACGTACCAACCCAATTTCTACACTTAATCAAAGCTTGAACTGCGTCTTGTGGATTAACAATAGGGAAAGTTGAGTCTTCGTTTTGAGTTATTAACTGAAAATCTTTCCAAAATCTCGCTAATAAAGCCTTATCAATCATATTAACAACGTCCGACGTGACAAACCACAGCTTCAACTGCTATGATGTCCCAATTCTTAAGAATACGTTTCACTAGACCAGGATTAGCATCTGCATTTGCCTTAGCTAATTTCTTATTTGTATCCGCATTTAGATTTGCCAGGTCAATAAATTGGTTGTCCTTACGCACTATTTCTGACTTTAGGAATAATATTGATTTATCTTGGTCAGCAATAGTAGAATCCTTGGACTTGAGAAGACTGTCATCAACAGAAACCTGGGCTTTTAGAGCTACAACTAATTGAGTTGTGTCTTTAGCCGCAGAGACTTGTTTGATTAGAGAATCTCGCTGTCTAGATAAAATAACAGTAACCTTTTTATCTGTGTCTATCTTAATTTGTTGTTTAGCTAATGAGTCTGTAGCAACAGAATCATCATGAGCCTTGGCTTTAATTATCTGAATAGCTCTAGTACTAGCAGAATCAGCTGTTGCCTTGGCTTTATCAAGCTGTTGCTGGTGATGTACACCACTGAAATATATAGCAGCTACAGCAGCTATTACTATGAGTGGATAAGTTAGGTAATGTTTATTAAAAGTCATCGGGTTCTCCAAGGTAGTTCACGTAGGGTAGCTTCATTTTTATCTAATATTACTTTACGACCCGCACTATCATTATCCAAGGTCATACCACAAACCAAACAAAGTAAATCATCTAACAAATCTCCGGAAGTTGGAGACAGTCTCATACAGTGTATGCAATAATAAAAAGGCATAACCGAATCATGTTCTTCAGACATGGGTATCATATTAATCCTTCAGCTTTGTCTTTACTTCCCATAACACACCAGTTTCCCCACCACTGACAGGAATCTCCGGTAATTCTTCAATTAACCACTCTAAATAATACAAATTACGCGAATGAGTAATTAATAAGATAGGTCTACGCGCTAACCAATAACTATTTAATGTAACCTTAAAATTAATTGCAAACTTCTTGTAAGGTTCTCCATCTGGAGGAATTAAATCCCAGTTCTTTTGATAGGGTTTTAATTCTTCCTCTAAACCAATACTTCCATAGTCCCATGATTTTAAGCCAGGATCTACAAATAATGGAGCATTAATAACCTCAGTTATAATTCTGGCAGTTTCTTTACATCTTTGATCAGGAGCTGTATAAATCGTAGGACTAATTTCCTTATCTCGAAAATATTCCCCGAGCTTTCTAGCTTCCATTTTACCAACTGAGTTCAATGGGATATCAGAATTAGCTGGTGTACGAGTTAGACCAGGAATATTCTGATCGGTCTTACCGTGTCTAGCCAAATATAAAATACTTTTAGACATTTATTCTTTCTCCCACATTCTCTTAATTCCACCCTCAACTTTGCAAGGTACAATTTTCATAAACTTTTGACCAGCTGCTTCCAATAACGGTTTAACATACACAGCAATTTCAGGAGCCTCTTCTTCTTTACATTCCAGAATAATTTCATCATGAACCTGATTAACGAATTCTGCATCATGCCCGTGCTCCCTTATGGCTCGATTAACATCTACCATGGCTGTCTTAAGAATGCTGGCCGTGCAGCCCTGCATCGGGTGATCTCTGGCTTCTGTCCAACTTGAACGATGATAAGATTTAAAAAATAACTTACGGCCACCTATAGCTTCGGAATAAGTGACATATGCGACTTGAGCTGCAAGCCTGCGAGCTATAGCATCTGCTTGTCCTGGCTTTTTATATTCAATTAACCCTTCATAAGCTTTTTGATAGGCCGAATCATAAGTTTCTATTGCTGTAGTAGTGTCATAAAAACGTCTACTAGAACCTACAGGATCTGCCAAGGCGCTTAAATTGTCTAGAGTTTTTCTTATACGTGGACAGATTTCAAAAAACTGTTCCCACAAGCTATCACTTTCTTCTCGCGTAATCTGAATAATTGGATTTTTAAGTCTTCCGTCTTGATCCAAATTCATATCTTTCAAAAGTTTCTTATGAAATTTCTTTTTTCCTGTACCATATGCATTACCTAATACAACAACTTTAGTCTTGTCTCTTAACAATTTACCTTCTGGTGTTTTCTTACCAACATACTGACCATAGATTTTAGTACCAACTTCTCCATAGATGTCTTTATTATTTAGAAAAGCTTCTAAATAAGTTGGATCTTGAGACATCTCTCCTAAAATTCTAGGTTCTATAGCTTGGTAATCGTAAATCAAAAATACATAACCGGGTCTCGGTATAAAGCAATTACGATATTCTTTATCGCTGGGAATGTTTTGGAAGTTAACTTTGTAAGGAATGTCTTCCTCTCCGTCTTCTCCTATAGACCCGGCTTTTTGTCCAGAGTTAAGCCTACCAGAGGCAGTCCATGTCTGTCCAAAAACGGTGTGAATTCTTTTAGTAATTGGATCAACTGCGTCTAAGAAATTCAAACCATATCTAGTTTTCCTAGTAAAGTAAGTTCGATAACGTAGTAAAGCCTCTACAAACTCTCTAGGAAGTTCTCCTGCAATACCAGCTAGGGCTAAAGTTGAGGAATTTGTGTTTGCAACTGTGTATCCTCGTTTACCCAAAGCCTTGACGATTTGTTGCCAACTACTATACTCGATAGGTTTAAGAAATTCAGCATCCCCAAACAAGCCTTCTTGCCTAATCGGTACAATATCAAAAAAGTCATCTAAATCCTTTTCAGCTAAAACCAATTGTTTTATTGAGTCTTGATAAATTAATTTCCATTGGTCTTGATCTATATTCATACCCATTAATTCCATATGAGAAATAATAGGTAAGAATGCAAATTCCAAATTTAATGTGTTACTTAAACCACGTTTTCTAATTTCTTCCCATTGTGGAGTAATAATCATATGTGGCCATATACAATCTCCAGCCGCATATTCTTGTTGTTCTTGGGTTAACTCCGCAGTAGTGAATACCTGAAAACTTTTTCTAATTGTTTTATCAATAGGCTGATTAAAATAACGTAACATTAAATCATCTAAACCAGCTCCTGCTCTCAAACCACAACGCAAAATCTGTTCGGCTATCATAGTGTCTTGACAATTCTCCATATACCAACCATACAACACATGTAACAATTGCCAATCATACTTCAAATTTTGACCGAGCTTTATTACTTTTGGGTCTTCAATTACAGCTCTGAGTGGTTCTAAATTAACTGATCTAGCATCAATAACCCACTGCTGATTCTTGTCTCCCAACTGCAAACTTATTATTTTGGCTCGATAAGGGTCCAAACCACTGGCTTCTGTATCCAAAACAATAAATTTACGGTCATTTAACCAACTTAACACCTTTTGTAACTCAGATTGCTCTTTTATATATTCATAATTAAGCATTTGATTAAAATACCTTATGCCAAACTAATCTCAAAACTTCTCCTACACCCCAACCAACAGCATAACCAAATGCGTCTCTAAGTTTTGGTTGTGGAGGAGCAGTTTGCTCTGGATGGAAAATAGCTATATGATAATGATGAATTAGATCATGACCCATACCAAATGCTTCAACAAACACTAAACGCTGTAAAGGTGATTGCTTCATTTGCATACAATGTCCACCACCATGAACTTTGGCTAACAATCCTCCTGCTATATCATAAACTGCCCCAGCAGCAATATTTCCACGTTGCCATTGCCAGTCTGTCCAATGATCTGTAGCTAAAAACTGTCCTACCATTGGTTTAGCGATTCCAAGCCATAATCCAGCTAGAACCATTAAAACTTGCCAATTTTTACTCATTCCAACTCAATTCTTGTCGATTTTTGACAATTTCCTCTCATTATAAGTCCTTTTTAGAGTGTCAAATCACCTAGTTTTACATCACTATAAAGCTCTGGATATCTATCTGTGAGCTTCCTGATGTTATCTTTGGCCACATCTAATAGACTATCACCAAACATAAGTTCATTTAAAGCTGAAAGATACCAAAGAATATCACCTAACTCAGACCTTAAAGCTTCCTTCATTTTATGTTCATCCTTCATTTTGGACTTAGGATGAAACATAAACTTCTTAAAGAGATCTGCTACTTCACCTGCCTCGCCACTAATGCCTAAGACAGAATTTACAATCTGAGCTTCTCTGTCTTTAATAAAAAATCTTTCCTGTACTGCTTTTCCGTACTTCATTTAATTTTTTCCTTTTCACGTCTAATTTTATAATTTTGATTAATAAAATATGTTCCTGGAGCATTTTTCTTTAATTTCTTAAAATAATATTTATCTTTATAAGGCTTTTCCTCAATTTCAGAAAAAGGTGTAGCTATTAAATCTCCTATTTTACTCATTTATTATCTCTCATACCCAGGGGGCCAAACCTTTATATATAATATTTGGCCCTCTGGGGTATTTGCTCCTCTGGTCTTAAACTGTAAGTGATTATATACCATGTTTTTATATATATTAATGGTCAGGAGGCCAAACTAAACATATATAGAGAGCTTGGCCCTCTGGGGTATTGATTAGAAAGGCCACTCTTTATTATCATCAGGTTTTTGTAAGAATGGTAATTTCCATAACCACCCGCTGGTTGTTTGTAAAGATTCTATCCCGAGTTCTCTTTTAGCTCTCTTTAAAGTCTTATCACTTATACCCTGTTTCTTAGCTAATTCAAAAACTATCCTGGCTGATTTTTCACCACTTTGTAATTGGTGTTGTAAAAGCATTATAGCTTCTTCCAACTTAGTGTTTTCATCTAATCCGGTTATTCCTGTCTTAAGAATATCGTTAGCTGAATAAAGTGATTCTTCTCCCCAAACTATTTCCGGATGTTCTTCTCCAGCTGCTTGTTGGATACTGAAAATTCTAGAAGGAACTTTTTCTGTTAAATTTCCTTTAACCGGAGTTATAATTTTCCTAGGATCATTTTCTTCAGGATGCGCTCCTATTAGAAACACACTTCTAGCAATTGCTGCAAACGCAATGGAACCCATACCCCTATCAAAAGCATTTGAAGATGATTTTTTATTCAGGTGCATTATACATAAGACGGCACAATTAGTTTTATTTGCCAGGTCTCCAACGCCGGCTAATAAGCGTCGCACTTCATCGTCTTTCCAACTATTAACAGCTCCCAAATAAGCTGACAACGGATCTATGATTAATAATTTGGCTTCTGTTTCTTTTATTACTTCGCCTAATTTTAAAAGATCTTTATCTAATCTTAATAAGCTTTCTCGAATTGCAATACATTCAATTTTATTTAAATCTGCTCCGGCTATACGTAAACGCGGTTTAACTGTGTCCGCAGCATCATCTTCACAAAACACCATCAAAACATTTCCTGCTGTGATCGGAGTTTCATCTGGAAATTTAGTACCAGCAGAAACACGAGCAGCTATGTCAATTGAAAGTAGTGATTTTCCATTCCCAGGATCTCCGATAAATAAAGATAATTTTCCGACCGGAATAACCCCAGGCCAAAGCCACTTAACTTTTTCTTCTTTAATATCACTAAATTTGGTCCTAACTATCGCTCCTGCTTTAGGTGGTGTAACTTTTTGTGCTTCTCGTGCTGAAATGCTTTCTACAATAGATCTAACCTCAAACTCTGGCAGAGGAGGTTTACAATAGGCCACATTAAAAGCCTGACACATTACTAAAGTCTCTTCTGGAGAATGGCCTTTAGCTAATAATTTACCAGCTCTGCGAGTTATAGTATTATTACGACCACCCTTTAGAATATCCCCATCATCAGTCAAGTCTACCTTTTGTTTTGTTTGAGCATCTAAGGTTAGAGTCTGTTGGGGCAAATCAACAATATTATTCTTAATCCACTTATATTTAATATTTGAAATTATACTTGGCGGAGCTAATACATAACCTCCATCAGCTTTGACATCTAATCCAGGAGCAGCCCTAATCGAATTATTGATAGGTTTGTCTCCAGGATGCTTGAAATAATAATGAATCCCTCGCGGAGTTTTAACCGTGAGAGTAGTCACATTACCGAAATACTGTCTAAAAGACTTTTCGCCTTCTATAGGGTCGTCAATATCTATAACTACTAGACCACTAATTTTGCCTACAATAATGGCTATGTTTGCATCTGGCCATTCAGTAAACCACTTAGTGACTTCGTCTTTAGTAGGTTGCCGCTTTTGAAATTCCAACCAGCTTTTAATTAAAGGTATCTTTTGGTCTGGTACAATCGGTATAATTGACCAGCCGTGATTAACATAGTCTAAAGCTATCTTTAAATTAGTTGTTTTGGACATACTGAACTCGGGCACCCATTAGTTCAAATATAGAACTTAACTTTGCCTTAAAAGTTCGTTTTCTACTTTCTGTATCGAATACGTTCTTGTCCAAGTAAACCTCAACATCATAAATACTTGGCTGACTAACAAAAACTGTACCAAATGTATTTTCCAAAGCTCCAATATAAGAACTTAAGGAGAAATTGGCATGTATGTCCATTAAGCTGAAGTCTTTATTGAACTCAATTAAAACGTTATTCATATCACCTCTTAATGTAGATAGATTATGAAGGGATAAAAACTAGCTTTGTCTACGGTCCCTTAAAACGCGAACGTTAACAGAAACATTTCCTTGACCGGAACCATCATCAAAATGGCCAGTACTCTCTAATTCAAAAATTTGACCTAGAACACCATTGCTAGTATACCACTCGACTCTAGACTTTGTGGCTTCAATAACCCAATCCAAAGCTTCTTTGTCAAATATTGAATGAGTATAACCCCAAGCAGATTGGGCCTGACCAGTAAACTTTTCTAAAACTACTTCTTTAGTTCCTACTGCTCTAACACTCCAACTCATAGAAAAACTCCTTTGTAAAGGCTATCCCTACCTTAGTTCAAAAAAACGCGAGCTCACAATGACGATTTATTAATAATGTTGTGCTTAATCCCAGAGCTAAAATTAGGTGGTTGAGACTTTTGGCCTCCCTAATTTTTTAGGAGGTTCTTTTCCTGTTAAACGAGCACGAATTTCCTTAATATCTCTACGATCCCGATTGCTAATTTCCGGTTCTGGATACTTAATACCATCTTCATTAGATTTGTCTTCCTGAGACACACAACTCCAACATAGCCACCCTGTCCTAGTCGCAAATAAATCTAATCGTTTACCACAACTTTGACATTCAAATGGAGGTGGATACTTTAGCTCTGCTATTCGCATAATCCTCGATAAAACGGTTAATGGTTTCTAAGAATGTTGTAGCTTCGGCATCATTTATCTTTGGCCGATCATCTAATTCTTTATGAGTAAAATCAAATTCCAATAAACCTAAACCAATCCACACTACAGAAGCCATATGTTTCTGGCCGTCCTTAGGATCAGTTTCTTGACCTAAGAACCACGCCCAGGCGTGCCTTTGTAAAGCTGCAAACATCCTACACCAACTAATACCTTTTTCCCAATTACGGTCTGCATACTTAATTGCACCTAAAGTATAAACTTTAACAACTTCAAACAAAGCTCTGATTGGTAGTAGATCGAATCTAAGTTTGTGTTCATCATACTTTAAACCGGTTGTAGCAGTTTTAACCGACATCGGCAGAAAATGCTACTGTTGTCGAACCCCAAAAATGCTCAAGACGATCTACTACGTCTTCAACATCCAACCAACTATTCATTCTGTAATCGTAATCTTCAGGACTGGTGTCATAATTCCATGGTGAATCATATAGAATTCGGAAGCCCATAGCTTCCTTAACATTCTTGTCTCGATCATCAATCAAAGCATCAGCTTTCAAAAAACGTTTATCAGACATCGCTACGAAATCTAAGAGTGTGTCTCCACGTAAGGGTGTAATCATTTTGTGATTTATAACCCAATGCATTTTCTGGTCTGCCTGATTTAAAACGCAGCTACTAACTAAAACTACGTCATGCCCACGTCTACGTATGTATTCTAAACCTTCTCTAGCATGCGGAATTTCCGGAGTTTGCTCATATAAATCCGGGTCCTGCAAATACTGAAATATCGGCATAAGCCCATTCTTATTTAAAACTCTAGCTTCTGGCTTTACATATTCTTGAATAGCCCAAGTCTTAATGTCTTCTTCTGTAAGATTGTCATTAAAATCTGTGTTGTAACGTCGTAGCCATTCTTTATGAAGATCGGCCACAACTCCATCTACATCAACCCCAACTGTTAATTTCATACTAATTCCTTTAGTTTAATAAGTAAATTGGCCGTAGCAAAAGCATCTCCTAAAGCTGTGTGTGCTACAGGTGGTTCTAAATTAAAATGTTTAAATAATGTAGTCAAACTATAATTTTCTACTTGTAGCTTTCCTGTGCTAATTAAAAACCAAGCTAAAGATGCAGTATCTATTAATCTATATGAATATCTATTATTGAATGAGTATTTTGGTGCAAACATATATAACCTTTTTAGAAAACCAGCATCAAAGTAAGTGTTCTGTCCACCTAAGGTTATTTTATCCGAACCAAAATAGAAAGACAACCAATCTTCTAGTTCTTGAACAACTGTTTCAGCTAGTTTACCATATTGAGCTAGTTGATCTAAAGATATTTTATTAATAGCCATAGCATCTACAGTAACATGTATAGTAGGTTCAATAATAAGCCATTCTGTAGCATCTTCAATTTCCTTATCGTTTAGAACCACAACTCCTAAGGACAATATACTATGTGTTATTGGATCTAGACCACCAGTCTCTGTATCTATAATTAAAAGCTTACTCACTTAGTTTTCTCCATTCGATGCCAATTGTACCAACCGTAAAAGTTAAATCCTTGAAATACAACCCAAAGCATAGTCTGGGCTGGTTGTACGTTTACAAATACTGTATAATAAATCCATACAAAGTTAGCCGTAACCCAAATGGGCCAGCAAGCTATTTTTTTCCTAGCGTTTAAAAAACAACCCAATAAGGATAAACTAGTTGCTATCCAGCTTAACATAATCCTCCAGGAGGATTCCAAGTCCATTCCAAAGCCCTATTATAATACCCGCAACTATAAAACCCACTCTTACATTCTCTGGTAATACTTTGTAAATAATACCGCTAGAAATTAAAAATGGCGCTAAGAATAAAAAATCTATAAGCCTAGATGCTCTAGAGTCTTTAATAAATGTAAAACCTAAAGCACGCCACCGTTCAGGACATTTCATGATAATAATATAATTGTTAAAATTATACCGCCTATTATCAATCCAATACCAAATGTTTCTAAAGCAAAACTATTCATTCTACAATGGATTAGACACGGATTCAAACTGTAAGTACAGTATTCACATCTTTTCATATAGCAAAAGGTGGATCGTCGTCTGGCGGATCTAGATGATTCCAGATCTTTTTACATTCAACGGCTAGACCTATAAAACCTACTATGATTAAAAGCTGGCCAAAACCAGAAATAATATCAAGCATAAAGCCCCTAAAAATATAATCACTCTAAGGTCTAGGATTTTACTACGCTCGTTTTGAATTAGTCTTAAACCCACGGGTCCCTCTTATAGTATTTATTAATACCACAACGATCTGAAAGTTTAGAAGCTCCCCAAATTGCAAGGAATATAACTAAAGCAGCTGGTATTAAACGTAGCCAATACATATTATACTAAAGGCCACCAGCGCCAAAACCAATCGCTAAGCCTGTCCTTCCAAGTTACCTTATAATTTTCTGGTGCGAAACGATAATTCTTTGGATTTACTCGATATAAAGTACCACCGAGCTCAACTATTTTAGGATCAGCCATAGTCGGGCTAGATTCTTTAATCGCTGAGAAGATTTCATCGTCTTGACAAGTAGGACACTGAATCGGCTCATCAGTAGTCCAACTAGTACCGCATCGTTTACAGTTCTGTTCCATTAAACCTCCAATACGTGCCAGTAGGCTGTTTTGTTTAAATCCTGAGCGTAACGTGCTGTCCAACAACCTCCCGACTTAACATGCGTGTCAGTTTTACAATGGTAGCAGTACGGTAGTCCTGTCTTAGCATCTACAAAACGCATACCATCATAATTCTCGGGATACCGCGCCACAACTATATTATGAATTATATGTGCTGTTTCTGCAATCTGTATATTTCTAGGTTTGTAACCCGTAGACCAGTTTTGATTTTTCGGAGGAAATATAGTCATAGGCATTCCCATAGACTGAGCTATTTCTTCCGCCCAGATGTCAATACCTCCTAAGTGGCAATGTCCGCTGATCATTTCGGTCATTCTCAACGGCAACCAATCCTTCATCAAAAGTTGAGTTATAAGCTCTTTAGCCATCGCTTCTGTATGAGGTGTAAACTTCTTAGCTTCGTGCCCAACGATTCCGATTTTCATGATTGTTTTTCTTTCATTATAGCATCGCTTATTTCTTTACGACGCCATGCACATTCGGGACAATCTGGATCATTACCACATACATCAGAATGTATATTTAAAGCACGAATTAAAACAGTAATATGTTCTTTAGTCATTTATTCTCCGTTAAAATCCTTATACAGTTCTGACAAACGTTAGCACACTTGCCTACGTAAGCTCCGCAGAACTGACACTCCTGCCACCGACCCCAATTACGAATAATACGCCACCCTATAAATAATAAAACTACGACTACGATCCAGTTCATTCGTGACCACACCATTCACAAGGACCTATACGTTTTATAGCCATTAATTCCTGAATACGATAAAATATATTCTTGGCTTCTTTCTTTACAGCAGATTCATTCTCACCATTTGGACCAGTAAAAAACTCTCTAAACATTAACCAATTGTTACCATCGTATAAAGTAACTCTCCATGAATCATTCGGAATACGATCTCCAGAAACAAGCTCTACTTCAACCCTAAGACTCATACAGGATGCCAGGCTAGGGGTGGTTCGGGTTTAATTCTACTAATTACAAGATCATATTCAAATACCTTAGGTTCTAACCTATATAAGTAACCACAACACCGGGCTAAATATTCATAGCCCTTAAAACCACTCCAGGCTAGAACGGCCTTACATTCTAGGCAGTGTTCCTTAACTGCATTTTCAAAAGTCATTATAAACCTATAGTAGCGTCTGGTTCAACTGATGTTACTGGAACCACTGTTAGAAAAACGTTATCAATTAACTTTGAATTAATCCACTTCTCGGAACCATCTGTAAAAACAATTCTAAGAAACCGGTCACTTGAAGTTATCCATCGCACATCTGCATGAGCTTCAGCTTCCCCATTTGAAAATTCTATAGCCAATAATTTAGGCGGTGCTTGCCTGTCTTCATTTTCTACACTCTTTTTAGCAACTATGCTGTTTGTCATTCAATTGTTACCTTTACGTTTAAGATTTGTTCTAAAGCTTTGTATTTTTGTTCCAGCTCCTCATACTTCTTCAACAACTCCTGGTAAAGCCAATTACAACGTTCTATTTCTTTTAAATAAAACGCTGCGTTATTCTCCCAGATTTCAGCTAATCTTTTATAATGTTTCAGATCCGACATTATACTTTGCGTTCCATTGAGCTAAAGTACTACCCTCAGTATTATACCAGTCTACCTTAAGTTCGTGGTCCCAAGCTTTTTGTAAAGCCTGCTCAATCATCCAAGCAGCGTATTCTCGGTCGCCACATTCTATGGCTGTCCT
>Ga0137397_10002545_pt1 | contig 12658 bp, 10 predicted proteins | sample czorhiz116metaG_FD_106658 | JGI IMG/M metagenome (GOLD analysis project Ga0137397, IMG submission 106658) | Vadose zone soil microbial communities from Angelo Coast Range Reserve, California, USA - czorhiz1.16 metaG | ecosystem: Environmental > Terrestrial > Soil > Vadose zone | place: USA... | reverse complement strand
GGATGCCGAGGCGCCGCAGCTTGCGCGCCAGCCGCAGGTTGAAGTCGGGGCTGTCGATCAGCAGGGCAACGCGCGGCCGCCGCTGCTCCGCCGCCCGGCGCAGCGTCCGCAGTGCGCGGAGGATTCGAGGAATCGCGGGCAGCACCTCCGCGATGCCCATGACGGAAAGGTCCTCCGCGCGGACCAGCGTCTCGCACCCTTCCGCGCGCAAGAGCGCCCCACCGGCGCCGAACGCCATTAGCCCGGGCCGCAACGCGCGCAGCTCGCGCAGCACCGCGGCGCCATGCAGATCGGCGCTGGCCTCGACCGCGACGACCAGCAGATCGTCGCTCATCCCCCGCGAGACCGCCCCGGGCCCGGCCCCTCCGCGCGCATCTACACACCCTCGACGGCGATGCCGGCGCGATCCGCCGCCGAGGCGAGCGCCTCCCGGTCCAGCACCACCGCCTTGCGCGCCTCGATGGCGAGCGCCGCGCAGCGGGCGGCGTGCATCGCCGCGACCGTCTCCGGCCCGACGGCAGGGAGGTCGAAGCGCGCGTCCTGCCGCGGCTTGAACGCCTTCACCACCACCGCGCCCTCGGCCAGCGCGCCGCCGCGGGCGATGCAGGCATCGGTGCCTTCGACCGCCTCGACCGCGAGCACCACTCCGCGCTTCACCACCACCGTCTGGCCGACGTCGAGCGCGCCGAGGGAGCGAGCCACGCCGAAACCCACGTCGGCGTCGGCGCGCTGCTCGTCGGTGAGGCGTCTTTGCCCCAGCGGCCCGGCCGGCGCTATCAGATCCGGAACCAGCGGCAGCGGCGATACGACGCGCACGCCTTCGCGCTCGAGCGCGTCCGCGATGGCCCGCAGCGCCGCGTCGTCTCCGAAGCTGCGCAGCCCGGCGAGCACCTTGACGCCCAGCCAGTCCGGGCGGAGCTCGAACAGCCGCACCTTGCGCAGGCCGCCGCAGAAGACCGCCTCCCGGCAGCCGCCCTGGCGGAGCGCCTCGGCGATGCGGCCCAGCTGCCCCAGCTTGACCCAGGCGAACCGCGCGACGCTCCGCTCCAGCTCGGGGTCGGTCTCGCCCTCGTGCCCCACCGCGACCACGCCCCGGCCGGCGGCGGACGCGGCCCGGGCGAAGAGGACCGGGAACCGGCCCGAGCCGGCGACCAGCCCGATGGGCTCCATCAGCGCGCGATGCCTCGCTGCGAACCTTCCAGGAAGGCGACGAAGTGGTCGATCTCCGCGTGGCCGCCGTACTCCGCCTTCACGTGGGCTACCGCCTCGCGCAGGCCCATCTTGCTGCGGAAGACGATCTTGTACGCGCCCTTCACCCGGGCGATGGCGTGCTCGTCGAGGTGCGCGCGCGTCAGGCCCACGGTGTTGAGTCCGACCACCTCGGCGCGATCGCCCTGCACGGTGACGTAGGGCGGCACGTCTTGCGTGACCATCGCACCGCCCGAGACGAAGGCGAGCCTCCCGATGCGGGTGCACTGGTGCACGGCGGACAGGCCGCCGAAGATGACGTGGTCCTCGACCACGACGTGCCCGGCGAGCGCGGTGCTGTTGGCGAGGATGCAGCCGTCGCCGAGCTGCACGTCGTGGGCGACGTGGCTGTTGGCCATCAGCAGGCAGCCGTTCCCCAGGCGCGTGACTCCCCCGCCGGCCGCGGTGCCGATGTGGACGGTGGAGAACTCCCGGATCTGGTTCCCGTCGCCGATCACCAGCCGCGTCGGCTCGCCGGCATATTTGAGGTCCTGCGGGATCGCGCCAATCGAGGCGAACTGGAAGACGACGTTGTCGGCGCCGATGGTGGTGTCGCCTTCGATGACGGCGTGGGGGCCGACGCGGGTGCGCGGCCCGATCTTCACCTTGGGGCCGATCACGGCGTAGGGAGCGACCTGGACGGTGGGATCCAGCTCGGCGTGCCGGTCGACTACGGCGGTCGGATGGATCACTTCTGCTCCTTCCGGTCGGCGATGGTCGCCATGATCTCCGCCTCGCTCGCCAGTTGCCCGTCCACCTTGGCCTGGCCCGCCAACCGCCAGAAGGACCCCTTCTGCCGCTCGATGGCCACGTGCAGATCGAGGCGGTCGCCCGGCGAGACCACCCGCCGGAACTTCACGTCGTCGAACGCGAGGAGCAGGATGACCTTCTGCGAGGGATCGAACGGCGCGCTCTCGTGCGCCAGCAGCGCGCCGGCCTGCGCCAGCGCCTCCAGCTGCAGCACGCCCGGCATCACGGGGTTCCCGGGGAAATGTCCCTGGAAGAAGTCCTCGTTGAAGGTGACGTTCTTGTAGGCATGGATGCGCTCGCCCTTCACCACCTGGACGACCCGGTCGACGAGCAGGAACGGGTACCGGTGCGGCAGCGCTGCCAGGATCTTCGCGATGTCGAGCACGGGGCCTTCCACGCGAACCTCCCGGAAGTGTGGAAACGTATCCTATTTCGGTGCGGATCGCTCCAGCTCGGCGACGCGGGCTTCCAGCTTGCGCACCTGCTTGACGAGGTCCGGCACCCGCGGGAGCGCGGCCATCGTGCGCAGCCACTCGCGGTGCGGCATCGCCGGATACCCGGTGTAGGTCGCGCCCTCGGGCACGTCGTTGGGGACGCCCGCTTGCGCGCCGATGCGCGCGCCGTCGCCGATCTTCACGTGCCCCACGATGCCGACCTGCCCGGCGAGCACCACGCCCGCGCCGATCTCGGTCGAGCCGGAGATGCCCACCTGCGCGACGATCAGCGAGAGCGGACCGATGCGCACGTTGTGTCCGATCTGCACCAGGTTGTCGACCTTGGTGCCGCGTCCGACGACCGTCTCGCCCAGCGTCGCGCGGTCCACGCAGGTGCACGCCCCAAGCTCCACGTCGTCCTCGATCCGCGCGATGCCCACCTGCGGGACCTTGCGGTGGAAGGGGCCTTGGCCGTTGCCCTCGAGGTCGAAGGCGAAACCGAATCCGTCCGAGCCGACCACCGCGTTCGGCTGCAGCACCACCCGGTCGCCCAGCACGCAGCCTTCGCGCACCACGGCGCCCGTCCACAGCACGCAGTCGGCCCCGACCCGCGCCTCGTCCAGCACCGCGGAGCCCGGGTGCAGCACCGAGCGCGGCCCGATGCGCGCACCGCGCCCGATCACGCAGCGCGCGCCCACCGACGCGGTGGGATCGACCTCGGCGCCCGCCGCGAGGTACGCGCTGGGGTGCGCCCCGGCGGGCGGCCGTTCCTCGGGATGGAAGAAGGCGCTCGCCTTGGCGAACGCCACGTAGGGCTGCGGGGCCACCAGCCGCGCGGTGGCGTCGGGCACCAGCTTGGCCTCGTCCTCGGCGACGATGACCGCCGCCGCCCGCGTGAGCGAAAGCTTCGCCCGGTAGCGCGCGTTGGCGAAGAACGCGACCTCGTCGGGGCCGGCGTCCTCGAGGGCGGCCACGCCCCGCACCTGCCGTGAGCCGTCACCGCCCACCGCGGCGCCGATGCGGCGCGCCAGCTCCTCGAGCGAGAGCAGCGCCCCCGCGCCCACCTACTTCTTCCCGGGCGGCGGAGGCGGCGGCGCCGACTTCGGCGTGGGCTGCGCGGTCTTCGGCCCGGCCTTGCCCGCCGGCTTCTCCCCGGCGCCGAAGCGATCGTTGTACCGGCGAACCACCTCGTTGGTGATGTCCCCCGCGGGCGGCGCGTAGAGGAGGCCTCCCTTGTCCAGCACGAAATTGATCGACTCCCGCTCGGCGATCTCGGCCACCACCTGCTGGAGCCGCTGCAGGATGTTCGCCATCGCCTGCTGCTCCTGCCGGTTCATGTCCTCCTGCAGGTCGCCGGCCGACTTGCGCGCCTCCATCAGCGCCTTCTGGAACTCCTCCTGCTTCTTGCGCTTGGCGTCCTCGGAGAGCACCGGCAACTGCTTCTCGTACTCCTGCTGCATCTTCTCCAGGTCGACGCTCTTCTTGTCGATCTGCGCGCGCCGCTGGTCGAATTCGGTCTTGAGCCGGCCGCGGGCGGCCTTGCCCTCCTCGGTCTCCTGGATGGCACGTTGCACGTCGACGTAGGCCAGCTTCGGCCCCTGGGCGCGCGCGGCGGCGGTGTAGGCGGTGGTTGCGATCAGGCAGGCGATGACAAGGCGCATCTCGGATCTCCGATGGGACCAAAAGCGGGCAAACCTAAAGGGACGCGGCGAGGCGCGTCAAGTAGCGCTCGCCTCGGGTACGACCGGCGGTCAGAAGAAATTCCCGATGGTGAACTCGAACAGGTACGGGTCGTCGACCGGGCGCCTCGTCAGCGGGAACCCGACCTCGAAGCGGAGCGGGCCCAGCGGCGAGAACCAGCGCACGCCGAATCCGGTGCTGTGGAAGAGCCCCAGCGGCAGCGTGCCCTTCCCGTTCGCGTCGGGGCGCTGGTTGCTGTGGAAGAAGCTCTCGTTGTCCGCGAACACGTTGCCCGCGTCGTAGAAGAGCACTCCGCGGATCCCCGCCGACTCGACGATCGGGAACTCGATCTCCCAGTTGGTGAGGAACTCCTTGTTCCCGCCCACCGCGAAGTCCAGGATGCCGGCAGCCGGGTCCTTCGAGGCCAGGATCTTCACGGTGGGCGAGATGCTGCGCAGGGTGTAGCCGCGGATGGAGTTGATGCCGCCGGCGAAGAACTTCTCGCTGATGGAGATGGGCCGGTCCCGCGGGTCCGTGCTGCGGATGTACCCGACCGAGAGGTTCATCTTGGCGACCAGTCCCCAGAACAGCGGCCGGTAGCGCCGCTCGATCAGGCGGTACCGCTGGAAGAGGTTCTCGCTGCCGATCAGCGAGGTGGCGAACTCGGCGGAGGCGGATTCCAGGTGGCCGTTGGTGGGGAAGAGCCGGTTGTCGCGCTTGTCGTAGTTGAAGGAGAACCGGACGCTGGAGGTGCGCCCGGCGGTGAACTGGTTGCGCAGCTGCAGCGCGGTGGTGCCGTTCGGGATCACGTCCACGCCTTCCAGCGTGTACGTGCCGAAGAAGCGGAAGTCCTCGAAGAGCTCGTAGCCGGCGGTCAGCGCGCCGCCGATCGCCCGGCGGTCGAAACCGGTGAAGACCAGCTCGCTGCGGTACAAGTCGATCGACGCCGTCCAGGCCGTGTCGAGGAAGTACGGGTCGAGATAGCTGAGCTGGAACAGCTGCCGCAGGCTGGAGATCTGGAAGGACAGGCTGGCGGTGTGACCGTAGCCGAGCAGGTTGTTCTGCGACAGCTGCGCCTGTCCGAAGAAGCTCTCGCCGCCGGTGAAGCCGAACCCGAGCTGGAAGGTGCCGGTCAGCTTCTCCTTGACCGTCACGTCCAGCACCATCTTGTCGTCCGCGGAGCCCCGGCGGGTATTGATCTCGACCGAGTCGAAATAGCCCAGCGCCGTGATGCGTGCCTTGGAGAGGCGGATGGCGGTGCCGCTGTAGAGCTCGCCTTCGCTGATGCGCATCTCGCGGCGGATCACCTTGTCGCGCGTCTTGTTGTTGCCGACCACCTCGATCTTCTCGATGGTGACCAGGTTGCCCTTCTGGAAGCCGAAGTTGATGTCGACGATCTTGTTCTCGGAGTGGACGTCGGTGTCGGGGGTGACGTTGGCGTAGGCGTACCCCTTGTCCTTGTAGACGTCCGCCAGTACTTGAAGATCGCGCTGGAGGATGGTCTTGGAGAACCGCGCCCCCGGCTTGGTCTCCGCCAGCGCGAGCAGCTTCTCCTTCGGCTCGAGCAGATCGCCGGAGGCGTCGATCTTGCCGATGTCGTACGGATCGCCTTCCTCGACGGGGATGGTGATGAAGATGAAGCGGCGGTCCGGCGACAGCTCGATCGCGGCCTTGCCGAACTTCACGTAGAGGTAGCCGCGGTCGTAGTACAGGCCCTGCAGGACGTATTCGTCGCGCGCGAAGGCGTCCTCGCGGTAGGTGCCCGCGCTGGAGAGGAAGCTCCAGAAGGTGCCCTCCTGCGTGATCATCGCCCCCCTCAGCTCGTCGGTTCCGATGGCGCGGTTGCCGACGAACCGGATCTCCTTCACCGTCACCTTGGCGTGCTCGTTGATGACGAAGACGACGTCGACCTCGTTGTTGGGCAACGAGTCCAGGCGCCAGCTGACCTCGGCGAGGAAGTAGCCCTTCTCGACGTATTTCTCCTGCATCTTCTTCGCCGTCCTCCGCACCGCCTCGGCGTCGAGGATCTGGAACTGCTTGATCTCGAAGGTGTCCTTCAGATCGTCGCGCGAGAGCTCCTCGTTGCCCTCCAGCTTGAGGTCGCGGACGGCGGGTTTCTCGCTGACCAGCACCGTGAGCTGGAACCCGACTCCCGGCGGCGGGACTGCCGAGACGTCGATCTTCACGTCGTTGAAGTAGCCCATCTTCCAGACGGCGAGCAGGGTCTCCTTCAGCTTGCGCTTGTCGAACGTGTCGCCGGGCTTGACGGGCAGGGCGGCGCGGATGGCGTCGGCCTCCACCCGGCGGTTGCCCCCGATGTTGATCTTCGTGATGACGCCGGTGTCCGGGACCGGCGCCGCGGCCTCGGCGGCGGTCATCCCGGTGGGGATGCTGGGCGCCTGGCCGCTGGGTTGCGCGGGCTCCGGCTGTCCGGGCTGGGCCGGCGGCGGCGGCAGCGGCGGCGACGGCGGTCTGGGCGCCGGCGCGCGCTGCCTGGCGGGAGGGCTTGCGCGCTGGGCCGCCGCAGGCCGAAGCGGCGCGATCAGGAGACCCAGGGTCGCGAGCAGGAATAATGCCAGGCGCATCTAGAGGCGCGGACCCTAGTACAAGTCGAGGAGGCGAACAACGGAATTTGCCCCGGAAGCGGACAGCGCCGTCCCAAGCGCGGACACGCTGCGGTAATCCGCCGCGGCATTCTCGCGCCGAGCGCCTCTCCGGGCGGGGACGCGCGGCACGGACTTTGCGGGGCGGAAGCGCATGGAGACGTTCCTCGCCGACCTCCGCCTCGGGCTGCGCATGCTGGTCAAGGCGCCCGCCTTCACCGCCGTCTCGCTTCTCGCGCTCGCTCTGGGCATCGGCGCCAACACGGTCATGTTCAGCGTGGCCAACACGGTACTGCTGCGACCGCTCGCGTACCGCGACGCCGGGCAGCTGATGTGGGTGCAGACGGTCCAGCAGGACACGCGGACTCCGATCGGCAACTCGCCGCCGGACTTCGACCGGCTTCGCGAGAGAAATCAGAGCTTCTCCGCAGTCGCGGCCCTCTACCGCAACCCGGTGAACCTCACCGGCGGGCAGGAGCCGATGCGCGTGCGCGCCATCGTCGCTTCCGCGGAGCTCCTCCCCGTCCTGGGGGTCGCGCCGGCTCTCGGCCGCGGGTTCTCCCGCGACGACGAGCGCTGGGGCTCGCATCGCGTGGCCATCCTGGGACACGGACTCTGGCACTCGCGCTTCGGCGCCGATCCCTCGATCGTCGGCCACTCCATCACCCTCGACGGACAGCCCACCACCGTCGTCGGCGTGCTGCCGCCCGGCTTCTCCTGGTTGGGCAGCGAGACGCAGCTCCTCCTTCCCATGTCGTTCGAGCCTGGCGACAACCTCAACTCGCACAACAACTACTTCGTCGCGGTGATCGGCCGCCTGCGGCCCGGTGTGCGCGAGGAACGGGCCCGCGCAGAGCTGGCCGGCATCGCGGGGCAGATCGGGAACGAGTTCCCCGAGTCGCGCGGCCTGACGATGGATCTCGAGTCCCTGGAGGACTCGATGGTCGGCGAGGTGCGGGCTGCCGTCCTGGTGCTGGTCGGCGCGGCCGGATTCGTGCTGCTGATCGCCTGCGCCAACCTCGCCAATCTCCTGCTCGTGCGCGCGGCCGCGCGGCGGCGCGAAATCGCCATCCGCGCGGCGCTAGGAGCGAGCCGGGCCCGCATCCTCCGCCAGCTGCTCACCGAGAGCGTGCTGCTCGGCGCGCTGGGCGGCGCCGCCGGGCTGGCGCTCGCCTTCTGGGCCACCGACGCTCTCAACCTCCTCAGTCAGGAGGTGCTCCCGCGCATGCGTGAAGTGAGAGTGGACGGCAGGGTGCTGGCGTTCACGCTGCTGGTCTCGCTCGTCACCGGCGTGCTGTTCGGGCTGGCCCCCGCGCTGCACGGCTCGTCGATCGACCTGCGCGAATCGCTGAGCGAAACCTCGCCCGGCGGCGCGAGCGGCCGCCGGCGCCTGACCTCCGCGCTGGTCGTGGCCGAGGTGGCGCTCGCGGTGGTGTTGCTCACCGGCGCGGGGCTGCTGACGAAGAGCACCTATCGGCTGTTGCGCGTGGACGCCGGGTTCGATCCGCAGGGCGTGCTCACCGCCGAGATCTCCCTGCCCGCCCGGAAGTACGTGGACCCGCAGCTCGCCCGTGCCTTCTCGCCCGCGGCGTACGCGCGAGCCGCGGCGTTCTACGACGAGGTGATCGCGGGCCTCCGGACGTTGCCCGGAGTGCGCGCAGCCGGCGCCGTCTCCAGCCTGCCGCTCGCGGGGGACAACTGGGGTAAGCGCCTGGTCTTCTGGGACCGCCCGTTGCCCGGCAACGCGGACGACCTCCCGCAGATCCAATACCGGCCGGTGGCGGGCGACTACTTTCGCGCGCTCGGCATCCGGGTGCGGGGGCGCGTCTTCACCGAGGCGGACGGCGTGAGCGCCCCACCGGTGGCGATCGTCAACCAGGAGCTGGCGCGCCGCTACTTCAAGGGCGAGGACCCGATCGGGAAGGCGATCTCGGTCAACGTCCCGCGAGAGCTGGTTCCGCTCGACACCGTGCCGCTGGACTTCCGCCCGCAGCGGCACACGATCGTGGGAGTCGCCGACGACGTCCGGTATGCCGGGCTGGATCGGGCGCCGGGGCCGTTCGTGTACGCGCCCTTCGCGCAGGGGTCCGAGGGGTTCCTGAGCATGTTCGTCACCGTGCGCACTGACGGGGATCCACTCGCGCTCGTTGCGGCGCTGCGCGAGCAGGTGCGGCGCACCGATCCCGACCAGGCGGTCGCGAGCGTGTCGACCTTCGAGGCGCGCCTGTCGCGCGCCGTCGCGCAGCCGCGCCTCCAGACGGGGCTGCTCGGCGTGTTCGCGGGGCTGGCCGTGCTGCTCGCGGCCATCGGCATCTACGGAGTCATGGCCGTCTCGGTGGTGCAGCGCACCAAGGAGATCGGCATCCGCATGGCGCTAGGAGCCGTGCGCGGCGACGTGCTCGGGTTGGTCGTCCGGCAGGGCTTCACCCTCGCCGCGACCGGGCTTCTGATCGGAGTCGCCGGCGCGCTGGCGCTGACCCGGGTGCTGCGCTCGCTGCTCTTCTCCGTGAGCGCCACCGACCCCGCGGTCTTCGGCGGAATCGTGGCGCTGCTGGCGGTGGTCGCGCTGGTGGCCTGCTGGCTCCCGGCGCGGCGCGCGGCGCGCGTGGATCCGATGGTGGCGCTGCGGCACGAGTAGTGCGGGCGATCGTCAACTTTTCCATCGCCAGCGCTTTGCCAGATCTTTTTTTGCGGGCCGATCTTTGGAATGCTACGCGGTTCGCAAATGCCCTCCGCCGCTCTCACGCTTCCGCCCGGCGCGGAACCCGGGCCCGCGACGCCCTTCCTCAAGTGGGCCGGCGGGAAGGCGTCGCTCCTTCCGGAGCTGATGAAGCACATCCCCGGCCGCGTGCGCCGCTACCACGAGCCGTTCGTCGGCGGCGGCGCGATGTTCTTCGCGGTGGCGCCGCGGCGCGCGGTGCTGAGCGACGCGAACGGGGAGCTGATCCACTGCTGGCGGCAGGTGCGCGACGACGTTCACGCGGTGCTCGACGCCCTTTCGGAGCACGTGTACGACCGGGCCCGTTTCGAGGCGGTGCGCGCCCTCGATCCCGTGCGCCTCCCGGCGGCGGAGCGCGCGGCGCGGTTCATCTACCTGAACAAGACGTGCTTCAACGGCCTCTGGCGCGTCAACCGCGCGGGCCGCTTCAACGTGCCGTTCGGTCGCTACAAGAACCCCACCTTCCACGATCCGGGCCTCCTGTTGCGCGCCAGCCGGGCGCTGCGCGACGTGCAGATCCATCGCGCGCCCTTCGAGATCGCCTTGCAGCGCGCGGCTCCGGGCGACTTCGTCTACCTCGATCCGCCCTACGACCCGGTCTCCCAGACGGCCAGCTTCACCAGCTATACCCGGGACGCGTTCACCTGGGCCGACCAGGAGCGGCTCGCGGCCGAGTGCGCCTCGCTCGATCGCCGGGGCGTGCGCTTCCTGCTCTCCAACTCCGCGACGCCCCGCATCCGCGCGCTGTACCGCGCCTTCGAGCAGCGGTTGGTCCGGGCGCCGCGGCACATCAGCTGCAAAGGCGGAGGCCGCGGGCACGTGGATGAACTGCTAGTCTTCAACGCATGACCCTCGTCCTCGCTCTTCTCCTCGCGGCAGCCCCCTCTACCTTCTACGTCCGCGCCGGCCGCCTGTTCGACGGCACGGGCGACGCCGCGAAACGCGACGTGGTGCTGGAGATCGAGGGCGAGCGCATCAAGTCGGTGGGCGCGCAGCCGCCGCCGGGAGCGGAGGTCGTCGATCTCTCCTCCGCCACCGTCCTGCCCGGCCTCATCGACGCGCACGTGCACCTCACCTCGCGCGCCGACCATTTCGAGGACATCTGGCAGTTCAAGACCTCGCTGCCGCACGCATCGATGGTGGCGGTGGTGCACGCGCGCCGCACCCTGGAGGCTGGCTTCACCAGCGTGCGCGACGTCGGGTCGCCTCCCTTCGCCGCGGCCGACCTGCGCGACCTGGTGAACGAGGGGTATTTCCCCGGGCCGCGCATCGTCGCCTCGGGGCCCTGCATCAGCATCACCGGCGGGCACTGCGACCTGAACAACTATCCGCCCGAAGTGCGCGTCAGCATCTTCCCGGCCGAGCGGGACTTCGCGCAGGCGGACGGGCTCGATCAGGTCCGCCACGTCGTGCGCGCGCAGATCCAGCACGGCGTGGACGTGATCAAGGTGGCGGCGAGCGGCGGCGTGTTCTCCCGCGGCGACACTCCCGGAGTACCGCAGCTCACCGTGGAGGAGCTGCGCGTCGCCGCGTTCGAGGCGCACAAGACGGGCCGGCGCATCGCCGCCCACGCGCACGGGACCCAGAGCATCAAGGACGCGCTCAACGCCGGCGTCGACTCCATCGAGCACGGCACCCTGATCGACGACGAGGGGATCCGGCTGCTGAAAGAGCGCGGCGCGTGGCTGGTCGGCGACCTCTACAACGACGACGTGATCCTCGGGAAGGCGGAGGAGCTGCGCATCCCCAAGGAGTACGTCGAGAAGGAGCGCGCGATCGGGCAGATCCAGCGGCAGAACTGGAGCAAGGCGGTGCGCGCCGGCGTCAAGGCGGCGTTCGGCACCGACGCCGGAATCTTCCCGCACGGGGACAACGCGAAGCAGCTCGCCGTGTACGTCCGGTTCGGAATGACCCCGGCCCAGGCCATCCGCAGCGCCACCTCGGTCGCGGCGGACCTGCTCGGCCGCGCGCAGGACATCGGCACTCTGCAGCCGGGCCGCTACGCCGACCTGATCGCCGTTCGGGGCGACCCGCTGACCGACGTCCGCATCCTCGAGTCCGTCCCCTTCGTCATGAAGGGCGGGAAGATCGTCAAGGACGAGCTGCGCCAGTCCGCCACGGCGCGGAAGTAAACGAGGCTTCTCCCGCCGCTGTGCCGCTGTAGTGACCGGCGGCGGGGCCCGGGGATGCGCCGCGCGACCGCGAGTGCAGCCCGCTCCGCCTTGTCCAGTGCAGCGGCCTGAAGACGCGTCCGGACTACCCGGACGACTCGACCGGCACAAGGCTCAACTGAGATACAGAACCACGGCTTGCTTTGACGCCGCCGCCTCGGCGAAGAACTCCTTCAGCCCATCGAAGTAGGTCGCGATGTATTCGCGATCTTCTGCATCTCCGGTCCAGCCCTCCGGATAGATCTTTGCCCGCATGACGGCCTGCGCATCGAAGCGCGACATCAGCTCCTCCGAGGAGATCGGCGCAAGCGCGGCGGCGACGTCTCTGACCTCGGAGATCGTGAGGTAGCGCGCAGGGCCATAGCCCAGGTCCTCAGTGCTGATTTGGGTGCCGCCAAGGACGACGTTGACCAGCGGCTGTATGCCATCCCAAGGATCGCCGTTCAGAAGGAAGTGGATTACGTGCCAGGTCTTGTCAATGTCGAGCCGCGAGTCGGAGTCGTCCTCCGAGAAAAGAAAATCCGACAGTCCCTCCGGCTTGTCGAGAAGTCTCTGCAACGCGCTCTCGTCGACACGCCGATAGCTTCCGATCATCGACATGACGCTGCCTCGCTCATCGAACGTTAGGGCTACTCACTCTCCGTTTCCAGTCCGTGACGGCATCAGGCTCCGGCCGAATCGTAGCCTGCGTCGGCCGGAAGGGACTGCCCGCCCGCGCGCGAGGGATCCGCAGTCGCGGTCGAGCGGCCCATTTCTCGGCCACAATGCCTGCGAGACCCATCGGCGGCGGGGAGCCGGGGGTGTGTTCGCAGCGACTTTAGGAGCCCCAGTCTCGGGGGTCGGCGCTTCTCGGACCCCCAGGGGCGACGCTGGCGCTGCGGACGCACCCCCGGGCCCCGCCGCCGGTCCTTACTTGCTCCTAAGGAGAGCGGGACGCCGTGGCCGGCAGCTCCAGCGCCTGGGCGATCTCGCGCGCCTTCGCCTGGATGAGCTTGGTGTTGCGGGGTCCCATCCGCAGCAGGTGCTTCTCCACCGGGCCCTGCTTCTCCAGCT
>Ga0137397_10002544_pt1 | contig 12659 bp, 7 predicted proteins | sample czorhiz116metaG_FD_106658 | JGI IMG/M metagenome (GOLD analysis project Ga0137397, IMG submission 106658) | Vadose zone soil microbial communities from Angelo Coast Range Reserve, California, USA - czorhiz1.16 metaG | ecosystem: Environmental > Terrestrial > Soil > Vadose zone | place: USA... | reverse complement strand
TCCGTCGAGACACGCCGCGGCGGGGAAAAGTGGCATTTTGAACTGAACGATCCGTTTCCCGAATTTCGCATTCGCAGCGGACACCTCAGCGGTCTGCGAAATGCATCGCCGCGCGTGAATTTCGGCGGCCCAATTCTCGGCAACCGGCTGTATCTCGCCGAAGGGTTCGAATACCGAGTCGACAAAAACCCCGTGCGAACTCTCTATTTCCCTCACAACGAATCCAAGACGGAATCGTTCAATTCCTTCAGCCAGCTTGACTACATCATTTCATCCAAACACTTCCTGACAGGAACTGTTCAAGCTGCGCCACAAAACACGGACTTTGCCAATCTGGGCTATTTTAATCCCCAGCCGGTGTCGCCTACTTTTCGAGCTTCGGAAAAATTATTCACATTAACGGATCATCTCGCACTCGGGGCAACACTACTCAACAGCACGCTCAGCATCCAGCGCTTTCGAGCCGCGGTCGGAGCCCAAGGCGATGCCAACATGGTGCTGACTCCTACAGGAGAGCTCGGGAATTATTTTCACAGAGAATCGCGGCAGGAATCGCGAGTCGAATGGCTGGAAAATGCCGGCAAAGCACTTACAAACGGTATCGGAGTAAGCGATTTGAAGTTTGGTCTCAGCGTGGCTCATACGAACAACTCTGGACAAACCATAAACCATCCCGTCGAAATCCGAGACGCACAGGGAAATCTTCTCAGACAGATCGCATTCTCCCGACAGGGACTCTTTGATCAAAGCGATATGGAAGTATCGATCTACGCTCAGAACCATTGGATGCCCACGCCCGGGCTCGCCTTCGATTTCGGAGCACGACTAGAACATCAGGCGGCGACGCATACCCAACGCATCGCACCGCGTGCGGGTATGGCGTGGACTCCGTTCCGTGGTGGTGCGACGATTCTCAGGGGTGGCTTCGGAATCTATTACGATCGTGTCCCTTTGAATATTTTCGCGTTTTCCCGCAGCCCAGAACAGATCATCACGACGTATGGCCCAGGCGCCGTGATTTTGGATGGCCCCCGGCTCTTCCAGAACTTGGCCGAGACCGTGTCCGGGAAAAGATTTCCGCTGGTGGACAGCAATAACGCGGCGAGCAACTTTGCGCCTTACAGCAAGACCTGGAATTTAGAGGTCGAGCAGACCGTGGCAAAGAGGCTGCGGCTGAGGGCCAGCTACCTGGGCAACGTGTCCGACGGAGTCATCACGCTGACGCCTCGAAACGGCCAGGGAGTCGATGCCTATGTGCTCGGGGGACGAGGAAGATCGAACTACCGCCAGGTGGAGGTCACGGCCAAGGTAAGGTGGCTTAAAGACCAGGAGATGGTTTTTTCCTACGTGAGAAGCCGGACTCGAGGCAATTTGAATGAGTTCAGCTGGTATCTCGGCGACTTTCCATCGCCCATCATTCCTCGGGACCTGTTTTCCCAGCGTCCCGAGGATCTCCCGAATCGCTTCCTCACTTGGGGAGTTTTTTCGCTGCCGTGGAAGCTCAGAGTGTACCCCATCGTGGAGTACAGGACGGGCTTGCCCTATGCGGTTGTTGACGCGGGGCGAAACTATGTGGGCGTTCCTTACAGCGACCGCTACCGGTATCCGAACTTCCTTTCGACCGATGCACGGATTTCCAGGGATATTCCTTTCCGCCACAAGTACACGCTGAGATTTTCCGTGAGCGGATTCAATCTGACAAATCACTTCAATCCGTTGGATGTCCATGCGAATCTGAGTGATCCTCTCAATGGCGTATTCTTTGGAAATTACGCGCGCAGATTCCGGGGCGATTTTGACGTGTTGTTCTGAACGGATGGCGTGACCAGATAAGAGATGGCCGGCAAGAACAATTCGCGAGCAGGACGCGGACCTAGCCGGATCGGCTGGGTGGCAGCTCTTCTGCTTTTTTCGGCGGGGCTGGGAATGTTGGTTCCATGGAGGGTGCCGGCGCTGGAACTCTATGCGCGGAACTGGCTGACAAGGGCTAGAGGTTCGCTGCCAGTGCCGGATGATATCGCCATCGTGGCGATTGACGAAGAGAGCCTCGCCCGGTTCGGGCGTTATCCCTGGCGTCGCAGCCTCACAGCCCAAATGCTCGATCAGCTCTCCGTCGCGCACCCAAAGGCTGTCGCACTGGATGTATTATTCACCGAAGCGACGAACAATGTGGACGACTCCACCCTGGCTTCGGCGATTGCGAAGGCGGGAAACGTCGTCACCGCGGCCCAGCTTGCACGCTCGGAATCAGGTCGGGTCGTCTGGCTTCAGCCATTGCCTTCCGTCCAAAAGGCGGCTGCAGGGGTCGGGCATGTGCATGTTTCGACCGAAGTCGACGGAGTCGCAGGATCCTTCCTCGTTCGGAAAGCGGACGACCAAGGGCAAGCCGAGTGGGCGATGGCGCTTGAAGCCATTCGCGTCGGAGAAGGGGCGAACGCAGCGTCCATCCAAGAACTCCCAGACGGAGTGAGTATCGGGGGACGCACCTTTCCTTCGCGGACGGAAACCCGCACGATGGAGATTGAATCCGGCCGTCCTCGAAGCACGCAGCACTTGCGGGCTAGCTGGATTCCGATCGAATATGTCGGTCCGGCCGGTTCCTTTGCACCTTATACATTTAGCTTCTCTGACGTTTTAGGCGGAAAAGTGTCCGCCTCCGCGTTCCGAGGAAAATATGTCATCGTGGGGGCTACGGCGGCCGCGCTAGGCGACCGCTTCATCTCACCTTTCGTTCATCTGGAAGGTCCTGACGGCCAACAGTATGGGGAATTTGTGCCTGGCGCCGAAGTCCTCGCCAATTCGCTCAACACGCTCTTGCGCGGAAGATCGTATTCGGAAACGCCGGATTGGCTCGCTGCAGCTTGTGCGGCGCTGGTCGCACTCCTTACACTGGGTGGACTCTCCATCTCACAGGGTAAACAAGAAATCCTCAAACAAGTGGCAATGGTTATCCTGCTGGGCGCTTTGATTCTGGGTCTTAGTTATTTCGCATTCACCCGCTGGCTGATCTTCCCGCCGATCGTGGCTTGCAGTGTTTCGTTTGTATTTGCGATTCCCCTGGTTCTGCTTCACCGGTCCCTTGTTGCCAGCCACAACCTCGACTTACAAATCGGGCAGATGGTGGAGGCCGAAACCTGGCTTTGGCCTTCTATCAAGATGCTGAAAGCGGACCCCGCCGAGCTCATCGCCCAGCTTACGAATGCAACCGCCGTGGTAATTCTTCGTCGCGTTTCCGCAGAAAGGTTTCGCGTCGTAGCAAACTACGGAATCCCATTACTGCCTTCCGTTCTGAAGGGTTCCCTGTCGAACGTCACAGTGCAACAATCCTTGGAGGCGATGGATGATGGGAATCAGTCGATAGGCCAGGCGGACCCTGAACTCGTTTCTCTGTTGATGGACAACCGCGAATTTCCGACCCGGTCACTTACCGCTTGGAAGTGTCCTTTGGGCGAAGGCAACCACCCAACTGGATTCCTCATCCTTCTTCACCACAAGGATGAACGATTGCCCCGAGAACTTTTTCGAAGCTCCATCGAACTTGCAGCTGGCTTTCTTGCGACGCTTCGCGGCGAGAATGTTGGATATATCGAATACGGGGAGACCACGACTCTCAAACTCCCGGGTTTGTTGCCCCATGGGATCACGTTTAAGACGCGCGCAGTGGGTATTCTCACCCAGCGGCTTCTTGCTGACTCGCGTTTTGTTGATAAGTCCCTTCGCTCCGTCGGCGACGGCTTGCTTGTTGCCGGCATCGGAGGACAGATTGTGTTCGCCAACCGCAGGGCGGCGGAAATTCTTGGAATCAAGGAAGGCACTCTGCTTGGAACAAGCATGATGGGACGATTGGGTCAGCCGCAAGAGACAATGGCAGCGACCCTCGAACGACTTCTGGTGGACCGGACCACAGTCGAGCGGGAAGCGACTTTCGGCGGTTCTGCGCCGAAGTACTACGTCTTGCGACTCTCCCCGGTCTGCGAAAACGGAGGAGACTGCGGGGCCGTAGTGGGGATTGTTGCATCTTTATCCGACATAACAAAGCAGCGGGCACTGCAGCAGATGAAAACAGATGTCATGTCTCTGGTGACGCATGAGCTGCGCACTCCTCTGACCGCGATTCAAGGGATGAGCGAAGTGCTCACGCAATTCGATGTGGAGCCCGCCCGGCGCCGCGAGATGCATGCGGCCATCAATGAAGAAGCCAAGCGCCTAGCCCGAATGATCAATGAATACCTAGATATCACCCGCCTTGAGGCCGGAGCGCGCCCTTTAAGAAAAACACCACTGCGAGTGGACACGCTGGTTGAGCGTGCGCTTCTGCTGCTGGACCCGATCGCTTTTTCTCGCGGAATTCAAATCACACGCGTTTTCGAGCGGGACCTGCCAGTAGTCATGGCCGATTCAGACTTGCTGGCTCAGGCGGTCACGAACGTTGTAGCCAACGCCATCAAGTACAGTCCGCCAGCCAAGGAAATACAAGCGTCCGTGCGAACGGACGCAAATGATCTTCTGATCGAAGTGGCGGACAAAGGGTATGGAATCGCCCCCGAACTCGTGAAACTCATTTTTGAGAAATTTTATCGTGTCCCTCGGGTGGAAAACGCCGACCAACCCGGTACAGGCCTTGGGCTGGCGTTTGTTCGTGAAATCATGGATTCGCACGGCGGTTCTGTTATCGTCGAAAGCGAAGTCGGCACAGGCTCAACGTTTACCCTCCGCCTGCCCGTGGAACTCAAAGACGGCAACGATCTCAAAAAATCAGCCGATGGCTAGACTGCCCCATATCCTTGTTGTCGATGACCAGAACTCGATCCGGCTCATGCTGGAGTCCGGGCTGTCGCTGAGCGGCTTTCGCGTGAGCTGCGCCCGGAACGGGGCCGAGGCGCTGGCAGTGGCCAGTACGGAAGAGTTTGATGCCGTGATCAGTGATGTTTACATGCCCGATGGTGACGGACTCACGATGGTGCAGGAACTGCGCGCCCTCTTGCCCTCTCTGCCGATCGTTCTGATGACAGCCCAAGGCTCTGTTGAGCTGGCTGTCCGGGCGGTCGAAGAAGGCGCGACGGATTTTATCGCCAAGCCATTTGAAGTAAGCGCGGTCGCGGCTTTGTTGCGACGGCATCTGTCCGCAGTATCGGAGGCCGCAGATGCGGGCAATGACATTTCCAATCTCGTGGAGGACATCTCCCGGTCCGGTCTTGTTGGCAAAAGTCCTGCGATTGTAGGAGTTTACCGGTTGATCGCACGGGCCGCACGCAGCGACGCACCGGTCCTGGTGATGGGAGAGTCTGGCACCGGCAAGGAGTTAGTGGCGCGGGCGATTCACGATTTCAGTCTGCGGGGAAAGAGGCCCTTCGTGGCCGTGAACTGCTCTGGTCTGACGGATACCTTGCTCGAAGCCGAATTGTTCGGCCACACGAAGGGAGCCTTTACCGGAGCGGCCGCAGAGCGTTCCGGGCTCTTCGAGGCGGCAGATAGCGGCACGATTTTTCTGGACGAACTCGCGTCCACGAGCCCAGGCTTTCAGGCCAGTCTCTTGCGCGTGTTGCAGTCTGGCGAAGTCCGGAGGGTGGGGTCTACACAGACAAAGCGAATTGATGTTCGCGTCATCGGTGCAAGCAACGCGTCGTTGCGGGAGATGGCAGCCGCAGCGCAGTTCCGGCCTGACTTGTTCTATCGCCTGAGCGTAATCACATTGGAGCTCCCGACGCTACGTGAACGCGGAGGAGATGTCGAAGTTTTGGTGGCTCATTTCCTGCGTGCCGCGGCAGTCGAAGGAAAACCACCGTACCGTCTTACCCGCGAAGCAGCTTTAGCGCTGCGCTCGTATCCTTTTCCTGGCAATGTCCGCGAGCTTGAGAATGCCATCCGTCGTGCCGTCGCCCTGTGCCCTAATGACATGATTACCCTCGACTGCCTCCCTCCTGAAATCGCGTCGAGCGCGGAAATCTCGAAGGAATCTTTCGCCTCTAGCAACGAGCAAGCCATTATCGCCGACCGTCCAACGATGGATGAGTTGCAGCGCCGATATTTGCAGCTCGTCCTTGATGAGAATCAAGGAAGGAAAAGGCGTGCAGCGACGGTTCTCGGACTCGATCGCCGAACGGTTCAAAGGCTGGTGGCCAAGTATCGGCTGCGCGCCATTTCGGAGGGAGACAGCGAAGAAAATACGGACTCGGAAATACCCGAAGAACCGGACGGCGGGAATCCGTGATTTCTGCACTAGGGTTGCAGCGAATTCTGGCCAACACGTGCCAAGTCTTGATACTGGTGACGGCTGCACTAGCTTGCATAGCTCAATCCGCCCGCGCTCAAGTGTCACCGGTCGAAGCGCGCATCGCCAGCGTGAGCGGCACGGCTCTATTGTCCAGCGGCACGCAGGCTCCCACGGCCGCAAAGCGCGGCGATGTACTTTTCCCCGGAGAAGAAATTGACACACGAGGCGGCGGACACCTCACCATAGAGCTGAGCGACGGCAGCCTCGTCCTAGTCCGTCCGGGTTCTCGGGTTCTGCTGAAGGACTTTCGTGCGGCCAATACACTCCGGGAGTTGTTCGAGGTTTTGCTTGGACACGTACGCGTAAGAATCAATCATTTCGGCGGGAAACCAAATCCCTACCGAATCAATAGTCCCACGGCTTCGATCGCAGTTCGTGGCACCGAATTCAGCGTTGCCGTGAACGGAGTAGGGGATACAGAGGTCATCGTGTATGAGGGTCTTGTTGAGGTTACCAGCCTTTCCAATCCGCAGAACAAGGTTCTCGTACACCCAGGGCAAGGAGTCATTGTTCGCCCGAATCAGGACATACATTTCTTTGCATCCGGCCCAGCCGGTGAAATTGGGGGTCTCGGCGGAAACCAGGGCCCTGAGGACAACGGTCGCGAGCAAGGTGCCGGGACTCCGAGCGACCCGGAGGACTCAGCTAATGCAAATTCTCCGCGGAATTCCGCCGGCGTTTATGATCGTTTCGTGGAGAATGTGGTCGACGCACGACAAGGCCCGCTGTTTCTCCGTTTTACCGCCTACCCCGATTCCTTTTTTGACGGCCTTGAAAACCCTGCGTACGCGACAGAGTTTTCGGCGCCCGAAGGACGTGTCTTTCTGTTGCCATCGTTTCGAGGCAGCCAAGGTGTCGGAGCCGCTCAGTCCGCCTTCTTTTCCAGCCCCGGACAATCTGTCGACTATAGCCTGTCGCCTCAGAGCTCTTTCTTCACACCGCTATCCGACCACCGTACAGCCATTGGCGGGGGCGTCGCTGCCTTTCGGAGTGGTGTCCAATCGTTCACGCTGGATGACGCCTCAGGTCTCTCTGGGCCATTCTTTCCCCCGGGGACGACGGGAACGCGGGCTTCCACGGATTCCACGAACACCTCTTTTCTCTCAGGTACGTTTGCCGTGGCCCACGCGCTTGGGGAAGAAAAAAGAACGAGCGTTGGTCTTGGCTTGGATTACGTGAAGGGCTGGGGATCTCTTCTTAACTTTGTGACACAACAGGATGCTGCAGGAAATGTCGCGAGCGAACGAATCAACTCAAATACCCATCTCGCACAGACGCGAATTAAAGCTGGGGTGTCACATAATTTCTCCAGAGAGGAGAAGCTTGGAATTTACTACAGCTATGGATTTGTGTCGGCAGATTTCGGAAACGTCTCCCATACGCTGAATGGTCAGCCGCAGAGCCTTGATACCACGCAGAGCGCGGGCCGGTCCTCCGAAGTGGGTATCCGGTTTCGCGGCGTGTTGACGAAGAAGCTGTTCTATGGATTGCAAGCGTCCGGGTTCCTGCTTTCTCTGAATGATCAATTGAATCTTTCCACGAGCGCAAATTCTCACGAGGACGACCGCACCACAGGGTCCAGCTTCGCCGTGGGCCTCGGCTATGCCCTCCACCCGCGGATCGTATTCACCCTGGACCTCGCAGGCGGGTTTTCCAACACTACGACGCTGCGCACAGAGGACGCCACTGGCAACCTCTTGGAACGCAGCCGCAGGAGCAGCCCCTTTTTGTCCACTCATGAAGCTATCCAAGCGGATGTGTGGAGGCACTTGTTCGTCAGTGGATCACTCTTGACCGTGCGCCAGACTCTTTCCACGAACCTCACGCTCTATCCGGATCGTTTGGGGCGCTTGCTCCTCTCGGATGGCACCTTCACTCCGAATGGGCTCACAAGCGACCGCTCGACATCCTATTACTCGGAGTTCGGTGCGGGATGGCGCTTTACGGACAGTTTTCTCGCGGAGTATGTCTTTTCGACTAACTATGGCGCGACTCGGCCCAGCCACGTATTTCTTCTCCGATACAGCTTCCGAGTGCGCGAGCATTAAGGATATCTTGGTCCTCCAGCAACTGGCCGAAAGACCATGCGGCAGATTGGGGCTACTCTCACGGCAGTGCGCGACAGATTGCCGCCCGCAGCAACAGCGCCTACCTTCGCCTGAGGAGTACCTTCCGTCGAATCAAGAGTTTGCGGTGACCAGTGTTCTGGCCTCTCGGGTGCTGTTGTTACCGCGAGGGCGAGGAAGCGGCGGGCCAAGTGTACCCTTATTCGACTGGGCGGAGTTTGTAAGGGACTATTGCTCCCACCCTTCTTCTTGAGTTCTAGCTCCTCCAATTGATGTGCGGCGGAATCCTCCCGGCTAATCCTGCCCCATCCTCAACAGAAAAGCGGAGGTGTGGCATGGCAAATCAACGAAATCATTTGGCGGTCTTCTTTCTAGGTGTCCTATTGGTCGCGGGATGCGGTAATTCCAAGTCATTCACACCTCAACCACTCGGCGGCACTGCGGTGAGTCTTTCCTTGATGGACACGCCCCCCGCAAACGTGGACGTGATTTCCTTCGAGGTCACTGTCTCAGGCGCGGCCCTGAATCCGGGGAACATAGATCTGCTTGGTGCAACAGGACCGCAAGATATCGATGTGAAAAAACTTCAGGTCGAGAAGGCATTCCTGAACACGACCGGCGTCACGCCAACCTCCGGCCCCTTTCAGAGTCTAACGTTGACGTTTGCCAGCCCACGGCTGACCATCCTGAACGGGACGGCGAATTCGCTTGCGGGATGCGCGCCAGGTGCCGTTTGCAAGATCGCCCCGTCGGGTTCCCTCGTGGCAACGGTAAATTTCAATCCCGCATTGAGCCTCAACGCAAACAATTCCGTCGGGCTGCTGGTGGATCTGAATCTCAACACGATCATAACCAACGCACTAGGGGTGGACTTCAGCGCCGCGAACGCCCTCAGCGTGACCCAAACACAGATAAGCCCGGATAACCAGAACCAAGAGCTGGAGAACGTGGACGACCTTACCGGCAAAGTTGCGAATAAAGGAGCAAACGGTTTTGATTTGCAAACGTCGCAGAAAACATTCACTGGAATCCAGGTCGATAAGAACACGGTATTCAAGGGCTTCACCTCCTGTTCAGCCAACCCGCTCGACTTTACCTGCGTGCAGAACGGCCAGATCGTTGACGTCGATGTGACAGTTCTCGCCACCGGCGCGTTGGTCGCAAAGAAGGTCAAACTGGAAGGGAGCGATGTAAGCCTCAATGATGAAGAGCTCGGTGGCTTCGTGACTTCTGTCAACTCGCAGACTGGTACGTTTGCCTTCGTTGTCGCCGAAAATTTGAGCTCTCTGTCGAAAAGTGTTCTTGGCAGCCCCATGCAAGTTCAAATTCAATCCGGTGCGAAATTCTCCGTCGACCTCGAAGAATCCGAGAGCAACTCTGGCCTCTCCGGCTCCTTCACCGATGTCAATTCGCTCATCGCTGGACAGACCGTACAAGTTCACCGAGTGAGTGGAGACGGCAGTACCGCTGCCCCCCTCGTGACGGATCGCGTGAGATTGCAAGAAACTCGCCTCACCGCTCCCGTCAAAGCGAAACTGGACGCAAATACTTTCAGTCTGGATACGAGCAAGCTGAGCTTCTTCACCGCCGTGGGTGTCGCCGAGATTACCGTGGATGCTTCGCATGCCAGTTTCGAAGGCGTTGCGAATATGGCGGCACTGGTCGTAACACCGGTGCCGGACGCCGTCTCCGTCCGGGGCTGGCTGTTCAAGAAACCTTCCCCAAGTGCGCCGCTCCTAATTGCGAGCAAGGTGCGTAAGCATTAACTCGATCCACTAGCTCTCTCTTCTGCGAGCCGCGTGATTCTCTCGCACGCAACACGCGGCTCGCATACCTAAATTCAAATCCACGATTTCGTTTCTTTGTGAAATCATGAATTGGACTTTGAGCGGGCCATTCACCTTTTGAATCTCACAGCTTCCGTCTCTTTGGCGCTCACAGAGTCGGATTGTCAAAGGCAGCTTCCCAGCGTATTTCCCCCATTGGTGATAGCCAGAGCGGCACTCCTAATGCCTTGACGAAGTAGCGGCAGATTGTCGCAGCGCGCAGCGCTTATGGCGGCACGGTGCCGCTTCCTCACGCGATTTTCACAGATGGCGCCAATGCATCCATCTGCGAGCAAAAGACTTACTCGGTCCACACCAGTGGCCCGCCTATTGCACTTCTAGAGGTGGAGCGGCAAGAAATCAGCTGGCGAGGATCGCCAGAGATAAGTGTTTAGTCATCGTTCGGATACGTGAAGCAGATCAGAGGAGCGAATCAAGAAGGAATCGTGAGGGGACAAGCTATGAGAAACAACTCTCGAATTCTTCTGCTATTTGCACTTAGCGTTTTCATTGAAAGCTTCGTGGGAAGCGCTCTCCGGGCGCAAACTCCGGCGCCCGAAGGAACGCGGTCCGGCAGCACTGAAATTGCCTTTTTTGCCGGCATTTCGGCTCCCGTCAACCACGAGAGCAAGGGATTCGGATTGGAGGTAAAGACCGGTACGCCGATCGGTGGCCGTGTGAGCTACAACTTCAACCGCCATAACGCTGTCGAATTCAGCATCGCCAACCCATTTTCGCTCTCCGCCAACTATGTCTATAACTTCTCCGCCGTACGGGAGAAATGGGTGCCGTATGTGACGGGGGGTATCGGGGGAACGCGGAATGAAATTGCCCTCAACGATAACAATCGACCGGCACAATTGAATTCGAATTTGATGGAGACCGGACCCGACCGCAGCCAAACCGTCTTTACAGGGAACTTTGGGGGCGGCCTGAAGTACTTCTTCACTGAGAGGTTCGCCCTCCGTTTCGATGTGCGCGACCAGGTCGGCCATTACAAAGCGACCTTCAGCAATGTCGCTGGCGCCCCCGGAGGAATCGTGACTGACAGCAAGACACTTAACGATTTTCAGATCACTGGCGGGATTGTCTTTCGATTTGGCAGCAAACGTTGAAAACGGCAGCCCCGGCTCCCAGCGCTGATTTCTGCGGCACGGAGCAGCCGGCCTTGCTCACAAAAAGTTTAGGAGGCCTATGCAAGAAGCCAACTACAAGGATCAGTCTGACTCTGCAAATGCACTAGGCCGCCGGACAAACAAGCCGCTGACGAATGGTCGGCGCGGCACCAAGCGGTGGGCCGTGAGCCAGTTGATCGAAGTCTGCGGAGAAAGTCCCTTCAACCCTCAGACTTATCGCGGAAAAACCCGCGACATCTCCGCCAAGGGCATCTACTTCGTTTGTGAGGAACCGTACATGAAGGGCCAGTTGGTTCACGTCACAATCAGTTTATCTGGCGGCCCAATCGCAGGTTCCGACAGCGTCTATTTGACACTGCGCTGCCGCGTTCAGCGCGTGGAGAAAATATTTCAGAATGGGTCAAAGACATTTGGCATCGCGGTGGCGCTGGACGAGTGAGTGGCCATCCTATAGAACGGCCATTTTGACTAGCTCCATGGGTGAATTGGGGTTGGATGAGAGTTTCGAATGAGAGGCTTAGGTCACGAACCAAGGGATCCGTCAAGTCCAATGGAATGTTCTCTAGCGCTTCGGACTGGCCCCGAGACAGCAATCTCCATGTCTGAAGCTGTAGTCACACAGTTCAAGACGATGGCCGCGCTATCGTGGAAATTCGGAAAAAAACTCCTGCTCTTTTGCGGCATGGGAGCTCTGTGCGGTGCCGCAGTCGGCTTCCTCATGTATCTACACCTGGGGCCACTCAAAAGTCCTGAAGACGCGGGGTATGCAGCAGGCCTCTTTATTAAGTCCGGTTTGCAGCTAGGCTTTATTGTTTGGGTGATCCACTTGGTGCTCCTGAGTCTCCGTCGCTGGATTTTCGGCTCACCGAAGAGAATGTCTTGAAGAGGAGCTATTCATCCACATCAAAGATTGCAAACGGCGGAAGTGGTGTCGCTACAAAGATGCACTAGACAAAAATGGAAAGCGCAAAAAGCGATAATCCTGGTAGTGCGGAGTCGCTCACGCTGGACACCAGTGGAACATGGACGCTCAATAATCCTCGTAATCCATTGATTACACAGCAGTTAGAATCTTAGAGGCGGGGGGGAGTCGGAAGCCTGCCGGGGGTTGTGCCAGCGTAAGTTACTGATTCTGCGAAGTCACGAAAAGCCTCAAAATGCTGTAAATCCTGAATGTGGGCACGTATCGGGCACACGAATTTCGCCCAGACTCAACTCGGCAAACGGCAAGGAGGGAATCGGGCCAGCATTTCTCGGCAGCTTTGCGGAGTAGGTCTCAATCACGCGTACGAAGGCGTGACGTCCGGACTACGCTTAGCGTCACGACTGAATCACCCTGCACGTCACGCAAGGGTAC
>Ga0137397_10002542_pt1 | contig 12660 bp, 7 predicted proteins | sample czorhiz116metaG_FD_106658 | JGI IMG/M metagenome (GOLD analysis project Ga0137397, IMG submission 106658) | Vadose zone soil microbial communities from Angelo Coast Range Reserve, California, USA - czorhiz1.16 metaG | ecosystem: Environmental > Terrestrial > Soil > Vadose zone | place: USA... | reverse complement strand
TGGCAATCCGCACAACCACTTTCTGCACCTCGTCGGCGGCAAACGAGCGCTGTTTGAAGAAACCAGCAAGAGCGTCCAGCGGTGCCTGGATGGGCGAGCCTACCGTCCATTTCTTGATGTTCGTCCGCGTGATCTCGTAGCGCTCCCCGAGTTTTTCCGCGAGTTGCGTGGGATCGGCCCTGACAGCACCATTTTCCCTGGGCGCCAGCGCTTCAAAGAAGTTGTCGGGGCCAGAAAAAATGTCATCAACTCCCGTCCAGCCCGCGCGGACCAGCATCGCGGCAGTGACTCCGCCCGCCGCAGGCTTCCCCCCAAAGAGGAAGGCCTTTTCCATGTGCTCGGCATCCCGGCTCCAGGCTCCAATTCCCGATGTTTGTTGAGCGCTGTAATCCAGCAGCAAACGCATCTGCTGGGCTCCAAGACCCGCGGCGCAGCCGGCGGCCGCACCGGCCCCGAAGGCCGCAACAGTCCCGTGTGTGCTCCTGTGCGTCGCAACCTGATAGCCCGGCCCACCCATGCTCATGGTCACACGCGTCCCGACATCATAGCCAAGGGTCACCGCGCGCAAGAAGTGCGTCCCGCTGATTCCAAACAGCTCGCCGGCAGCCAGCGCCGCAGGAATCACGGAAACACCTGGATGCGAGCGGGACGGGCCGTGCGAATCGTCCGTCTCGTCGGCGTGGGCGAGCACTCCGTTCGCCAGTGCTGCTTCGATGGGTCCACACGCGAGGTTTGAAGAGACGACCGTGGCAACCTCTTTCCCCCCATAGGCGCGGACAAACTCGATCGCTGCGCGTCCCGGGCGTATCTCGGAACCGGAAATCATCGCAGCCAGCGTATCCAAAATATGATGCTTCGCTTTCTCGACCACTTCGTCCGGCAGCGCGCGTTCACGAGCCTCGCTCATGTACCGGCTGAGCTTATCCATAATGGGACTCACGCCTTGCGCCGCCTCATCCAGGCTGGCGGCGGCCTCAACGATCGCGACCCCGGGCGGAATGGCGGTCGTTGCGAACGCCAGGCCGGCGAGTTCAAGCAGGTTGCGCCGGGTCAGAACTACCCCGCCATTCCCTGCCTGCTCCTCTTTGCCACCGTTTCCCATGTGCGTTCGTTATCCTCCGGGCCCTTTGCGCTCGATTGAATTTGCTCCAGGGCCGTCGGGCCCCGCGGACCCAACCGCGCAATTGAAGTTATGTCATGAACCTAATGAAATACCTGAAAACAGTATTAATTCTTGTTTAGCTCAAAGAGACCAGTTCCGTTCCACTTGCGCGGAGGGCACCTTAATTATCCGCGAGTGTCTTCATCACGCGGAACAATCCGTCCTTGGCCTCAAAACCGACACCGGGAATCTCTGGCAACTGGACGTAGCTGTCTTCGACCGGTATCCCATCGGCAAATCCTCCGAACGGCTGAAAGATTCCAGGATAGGATTCGTTCCCTCCCAACCCCAAACCGGCGGCGATGTTCAGCGACATCTGATGCCCTCCGTGCGGAATGCAGCGCACGGGCGACCATCCATATTCCTTCAACATGCCCAGGATGCGAAGGTATTCGACGAGTCCGTAGCTCAACGCGCAATCGAACTGCAAAATGTCGCGATCGGGCCGCAGTTGCCCGTAGCGAATGAGATTTCGTGCATCCTGCAGGGAGAATAGGTTTTCTCCCGTCGCCATGGGACCCGGATAATCATCCGCCAGCTTAGCCTGCAGCTGATAGTCCAGCGGATCACCGGGTTCCTCATACCAACGCAGTCCGTAAGGGGCCAGTGCGTGCGCGTAGGCGACGGCGGTCTCGAGGTCAAAGCGGCCATTGGCATCCACCGCCAATTGGTCGGAAGTCTCGAGGATTTTTAGTACCGCTTCGATGCGCCGCAGGTCCTCCGCCAGCGGCGCTCCACCGATTTTCATCTTCACCACGGAATACCCAAGATCGAGATACCCTTGCATCTCATTTTGCAGTGCCGACAAGTTTTTGTCCGGATAGTAGTACCCACCCGCCGCATAGACGAAGACCCGGTCGCCGGAGAGTCCTCCCCGATAACGGTCCGCGAGTAGCCGGAAAAGCGGCAGCCCGGCGATTTTCGCCACGACATCCCACACCGCCATATCCAACACCCCTACCGCCACCGATCTTTCGCCGTGTCCTCCGGGTTTCTCATTCCGCATGACCACGTCCCAGACTCGAACCGGATCCAGGTTTTCGCCGCTTTCATCGACCAGCGCCCCAGGCTCCGCGGCTCTAAGCCGGGGAATAAAACGATCGCGCAGAAGTCCACTGGGCGCGTACCGGCCATTGGAATTGAATCCGAAGCCGACCACCGGCTTGCCCTGTCGCATCACATCGGTGACTAGCGCCAGGACGCTCACGGTCATCTGGCTAAAATCAATGTAAGCGTTGCGAATCTCCGATTGGATGGGCACTACGGTCTCGCGGATATCTAGGATCCTCACTACTTCACCTTCCTAGGGAATACTTATGTCGCAGAGGCCCGCTGCAGCAGGGGCCGCAATTCTCGGATATCCTTGACTCCATCCAGGTTTAGCACTCTCTCAATGAGGTCCCTACATTGCGCCGTGCCGAGGACCGGCGCTATCAAATCACGGGCTTTGGCAACTATTTCGTCGCGGGTCATGGGATTCCTGGGAGTGCCCCGAACATTGTCAACCCGCTGTGTCAGATGCGTTCCATCCGTCAGCTGTGCCTCCACAATCGCCACTCGTAAAGGCATGAGGCGCTCTAACTGCTCATCGGGAATTAATTTCACCTTTTCGCGTTCCCGGAGCGTCTCCGGATCTTTCATGCGCGCTTTGTCATGTGCCGAGGCGAACGTAACCGTCTTGTCCATCACCATCACCGCGACCATGTGCTGCAAGCAGATGTCCGGGATCTCGCGGTTGTTCACGATCGCGGCCTCATCCGTCGCAAGGTGCACGGAGACCTGCTGCACTTCCTTCGCATGGAAAGGACGCTCCTTACGCAGGATCTCAAGGGCATCGAGAGCCGCCTGGATGGGTGAACCGACAGGCCATTTCTTGATGTTCGTTCGTGTGATCTCATAACGCTCGCCCAGCTTCTCGGTCAGTCCGGCAGGATCGGCATGAGGGTTGTACGCCAAAAAGAAATTATCCTTCCCCGAGAAGATGTCTTCGACACCGGTCCATCCGGACTGAACGATCAAGGCCGAGGTGACACCGCTGCGCGCGGTCATGCCGCCAAAGTGGAATGCTTTCTGGATGTGCTCGGTGTCGCGGTTCCATGCACCAAGGCCGGAGGATTGATGGGCCGTATAGCTCAATAGAAATCGCATCTGCCGAATCGTCAGGCTCGCCGCGCAGCCGGCGGCCGCGGCCGCGCCGAAGTGCGGAGAGATGCTGTGCGTGCTCCAGTGACTCTCCGCTTCAAACTGCTGCCCACCCAGGGTAATTGTGAGCCGCGGTCCGATGTCGTAGCCAAGCGTCACGGCGCGCAGGAAGTGTGTCCCGCTGATACCGAACCGCTCCCCCGCCGCAAGGGCCGCCGGCACTACCGCGCAACCTGGATGCGACTGCGACGGGGCGTGCGAATCGTCGGTTTCGTCGGCATGAGCCAGCACCCCATTTGTCAGTGCCGCTTCGATCGGGCCGCATACAATTTTCGAGGCAAGCACCGTTGCGACCTCTTTGCCACCATAAGCGCCGGCGAATTCGAGCGCTGCGCGCCCGGGCGCCAACTGCGAACCCGAAATCATCGCCGCCACGGTGTCCAGAATGTGCTGTTTCGTTTTCTCCGTCACCTCGTCGGGCAGCGCGCGGGCGCTGGCTTCGCTCATGTAGGTGCTGAGCTTGTCCGTGACGGGGCTCACCCCTTCCCCGGTTCTGTCCGTGCCGGGGAATGGTTTGGCCACGACCGCCCTGGGTGGCAGCGCCGCAGTGGCGACCGCCAGGCCGGCGAGTTCGAGCAGGCTGCGCCGGGAAAGAATGGCCGGGCGGTTCTCTTCCGGCCCGCATTTTTTTCGATCATCGCTCATGCTCTCCCCTTCCTAGCGCACTTGGCCATGGCTTGCTCTTGCTCAAAGGTGGCCGGGCGCGACGGACAGATCTGCTCTTAGAAATCATTCACTAGCAACAGCGAATCCCTGAAAACAGGACTAATTTCTTCGCTGCAGGTAGTAGTGAATCGCCGGCGTGAAAACCAGCGAAAGCACCATGGAGCTGAGAATGCCGCCGACCACGGCGATGGCCAGAGGCTTTAACATTTCGGATCCGGCGCCAATGCCGAAGGCCAGCGGGAGCATCCCGGCGATGGTGGCGAGGGCCGTCATGGCGATGGGGCGCAGCCGGCGGCGGCCCGCTTGAATCATGGCTTCCATAGCGGTAAAACCTAGATCGCGGAAGCGATGCTGGGCATCGAGCAGAAGGATGCCGTTCTTCGCTACGATGCCGATGACCATGATCATGCCCATGCGGGAGGCGATGTTGAACGTGGTCTTGGTAAGAAGCAGCGCCAGAAATCCGCCGGAACTGGATAGCAACGCGGAGGCCAGAATTGCCGTCGGTGCCGAGAACGTACGAAACTCGAATAGCAGCACAGCAAATAGAAGCAAGAGCGCCAAAAAGAGAACCACCATCAAATCGCTCGAGGCTTTCTGTTCTTCTGCATACAAACCGCCATATTCCACGCGGATCGACGCGGGCAGGTGCAGGTCCCTCACCGTCTTCTGGACCGCGGCGATGCCGGTGCCTAGGTCGACGCCTTCAAAACGCCCTGTAACTTGAACGAGGCGCTGCAAATTCTCACGCCGAATTTCCGTCTTGCCAGGGTCGGCGATGACGGTCGCCAAGGATCCGAGTGTGGCGGTCCGGCCCGTGGCACTGGTAAGAAGCGTATTGCTCATGCTGTCGAGAGAAGCGCGGCTCTGCTCGGGGAAGCGGACTCGTATGGTATACGCGCGGTCGTTTACGATGACCGGAGTGGCCGCCGGCTCACCCTCGAGGACTGCCGCGGCGTTCAATGCCAATTCCTCGGGAGTGAACCCGGCGCGCGCCGCGACCGCAGAATTCACTTGGTAGGTCACCGTCGGGCCGCTGATCGTATTTTCGACGCCGTTGAGCACGTCCACCACGCCATGCACCTTCCCAATGGCGTCCGCAACGCGCGGAGCCGTGTCGTTTAAAAGTTTGCCGTCCGGCGAAAAAAGCTTGATCACAATCGGCTCGGGCTGGCTGGTCAAGTCGCCGATCATGTCCTGCAGCAGCTGAATGAATTCAATCTTCGTGGCGGGTTCTGTCGACTCAATGTCCGACCTGATGTCAGCAATGATGTCGTCGATGTCGCGTTTGCGGTCTTTCTTCAGCTTGACGGTAAAGTCCCCGTTATTGGCTTCGGTGACGGCCGCAAGTCCCAATTGCATCCCGGTACGGCGGGAGGTGTTTTCGACTTCCGGTGTGGACTTCAGGATTTCCTCGATGTGCAGCAGAATGCGGTTGGTCTCGGCCAGAGAACTGCCGGGGGGCGTGAAGTAGTCCAGGATGAATCCGCCTTCGTCCATCGCGGGAAGAAACTCCCTGCCAAGAAAGTTGTAGCACACCCCGGAAAGGGCGACGATCACAATCAAGCTGCCGGCGAGCACCCAGGGCCGCTTGATCACCGCCTGCATCATGCGCGTGTAGAATTCTACGATCCTGCCGAAGAAGCCGGAAAGATGCGCCTCTTCTGCGGCGAGCAGCTTGGCCATGTCCGGCCCTTCGGGCGATGGCCGTTCGGCGCCTTCCGTATCCGCGCCATCTTCGGACGCGGATCGGGAGCGGCGCACGAAATACAGGCTGAGCGTCGGAGTCCACGTAAGGGCGAGCAGCAAAGAAGTAAACAGAGACACCGTCATCGTGACTGCCAGGGCGCGAAAAAAGCTTCCCGTGACCCCGGTGATGGCGATGAGAGGGACAAATACGACGATGGGTGTAATCGTCGAACCGATAAGCGGTACGGTCAATTCCCGCAAGGCGCTCTGGATGGCCAGGAAGCGGGTCTGTCCCGCGTCGCGGTGCAACACGATGTTTTCGAGGACGACGATGGCATCGTCAATGACCAGACCGACAGCAGCGGCAAGACCACCGAGGGTCATCAGGTTGAAGGATTGTCCGGTGACCTTTAGGACGATGAAGGTGATGAGCAGCGTCACCGGGATCACCATGCCGGCCACAAAGGAAGTTCCCCAATCCCCCAAGAAGAGAACCAGGATGACGGACGACAACAGAATTCCGAGCAAGACGGCATCGCGCACGCTGGAAATGGAATCGTGGACGATGGTCGACTGGTCGTAGAACGGCTCCAGGCGCACGCCGGGGGGCAAGGTGGGTGCGAGCTCCTGAATCAAACTGTGAACCTCGGTGGCAACCTGCATGGTGTTGCTTTCTGGTTGGCGATCCACATTGAGGAGCACCGCTGGCTTGCCGTTGGCGGTGACGATCGTGTACGTTGGAGCGACCGAAGGCGTGATCGTCGCAATATCCCCCAGCCGTATGGGGACACCCGCAGCCGAACTCTTTACAACGATTTGGCTAATCTGCTCCGGAGTGCGTACCTGTCCACTGACTAATCCAAGCACGAGCTGATGTTCGTGCTCGATGAGACCGGGAGAATCAATCAAGTTTGTGCGGCGGATGGAATCGAGAATCTCAGGGACCGTAACGCCAGCGGCAAGCAGCCGTGCAGGATTGGGCATCACCTGAAATTCGGGGACGCGTCCACCCTGAATGATGACCATGGCCACGCCATCGAGCCGGTTGAGGCGGGGCTTCAAGTCGTAGGTTGCAATTTCCCAGAGTTTCGTCGGCGGCACGGTGTCCGACGTCAAGCTGTATCCGATGATGGGAAATACGGCAAAGGTCAGCCGGTGAGTTTCGACTTTCGCGGTCTGGGGAAGCTCGGCTTGCAGACGAGCGGCGACGGCATCCACTCGCTGCAGCGTCAGGATCATGTCGGAATTCCAATCGAAGAACAGATCCACTTCCGCGGAGCCCCGGCTGGTGATGGAAGTGACTTTTTTCAGGCCGGGAACGCTGTTGACGGCTTCTTCGATCGGGCGCGTGATGGTCACGAGCATCTGGTCGATGGGCATGACGCCGTTGTCGACTCCGATCACGATGCGGGGAAAATCCGTGTTCGGGAAAACGGCGACAGGGATGCTGAATGCGAGATACCCGCCTACGAGGGCCACGCTGACGATCAAAAACAAGATCGGGCGAGAAAGCCGCTGAAACCACGGAAGGCCCTCGTGGCCGGAGGGCGCCGCGAAACTCGAAGAACCGGGCCGGATGTCCATACAGGCCTACTCCTTTTCCTTCGGATCTGGCTTGGCGGCCTCTCCAGACTTGTCTCCGCCTTCTTTCTCCGCAGGAGCCGGCGCCTCCACCTTGATTTTCGTCTTGTCCGGGAGCGCGTAGCCCCCGGAAGTGATCACCGGGTCGCCGGCGTTGATGCCGCTTACGATCTGGGCGAATTCCGCGTTGCGCACGCCGACCTGCACGGTCTTCTGGTGCGCTTGCTCGTCCGAACTAGCGAGCACGACGTAGTCCGTGCCTTCCGGGCTTTTGAAAACCGCCGCCGCCGGCACGATGAGCGCATCTTTTACAGTTTTCGCGGTCATGGAAACTGCGACGGACATGCCCGGTCTTAGCGACGGAGCCGGCTTCTTTGCTTCGACCCAGACCTCGATCGTCGTGCTGCCGGGATCCAGAGCGGGACTTACCAGGCTTACGCGGGCCTCGACCGGCTCGTCGAGGCCGGGAATTTTCAGCGCCGCGGGATTGCCAACTTTCAGCACCGCGGCTTCCGATTGCGGAATGTGTGACTTGGCGATGAGCCGGGAGGTATTCATTACCGTGAGGATTGGCTGATTGGCGTTTGCCAAGTCCCCTTCATAGAGCGGGCGATCCGTCACTACACCGTCGATGGGGCTGACAATTCTTGAGTAGCTGAGCTGCGCCTGCGCGTTAAGCATCCGGCCCTGCGCGGACTCCTTCGTACCTTCGGCAGCTTTGAGACCCTGCTCTTTGCCCACGCGTTGCAAATCAGCGAACTGCTTTTGCGCCTGTTCATTCAGGCTGCGCGCCTGCAGGAGAGCGACCTCGGCCGCGTCCAGGTCACGCCTCGGCAACGCGCCCTGCTCAAAAAGTTCCTTGCGGCTGACGTAGACCTTCTGCTGCGCTTCAAACGCGGCCTTCGCGGACGCCGCATCGAGTTCCGCCTTCTGGATCTGTTGTGGCATGCCGGCAGAGACAGTGGTGACGTACGTGGCCTCGGCTTGTTTGTAGTCGCCTTTGCTCGCTAGCGCGACACCGGAGAGGTCCGCGTTCTCCAGTTCGACGAGCAATTGCCCCTTCCTTACCCGCGCGCCCCGCTGCACGTGAAACCTTTTTATGGTCGAGGTGATTTTCGGCGCGATGGTGGCTTGCTCCAGGGGAAATACCACGGCCTCCGTGGAGATGACCTGCGAGATGGGGCCGCGCTTGGCTGGCGTGGTCTCGACGGAGACCACGGGCTCCTTTTCTTTCTCGGAATTGGCACAGCCGCCGAGGAGGAATAAGCCGATCGAAGCGCAAATCAGGGCCCGCGTACTGCGCCGCCTTGGTCGGGGATGATTCATTTTCAGATTCATGGAGTTGTCAGCACTCCTGTAAGAGTTTGCAAATTCGCCAGTGCCACGCGATACCGCACGGCTCCGTCCTGGTACCCAAAACTCGCCTGCGCGGCGGTGGTCTGGGCATCGACAACTTCGAGCACGGTGGCTTCGCCATTCCTGTAACGCAGCGTCGTGAGCCGCAGGCTTTCCGCGGCAAGTTCGGCGGAGCGGCTGAGACCTCCGAGTTCGTTGAGCGCGGTCTCCGCCTCCGCGTAGAGAGACTTGATCTCGGCAAGCAGCTTGCGTTGCGCAAGCGAAAGTTCGCGCCGCGCCTGCGAACGGCGCAGCTCGGCTTGCTTGACGCGGCTCTGCGTGGCGCCCCAGTTCCAAATGGGAATATTCAAAGTGGCCGCCGCCGAGGAGCCGAGATTTGAAACCTTTTGGCCGCCGGAAACGGAATTCGTGGCAAATTGCGGGGCATCAATGCCGTACCAATAGTCGACGGCCAATGACGGCAGGTAGCCGGCGCGCGCACCCGTCACATCCCATCCCGCTTCGCTGACCGCAGCGAGCGCCGCGCGAATGTCGGGATTATCGCGCCCCGCCTGCTGCTCGACTTCTCCGAGCGTCGGCAGCGGGGCCACGACATGGAGGTCATCCGCTACCTCGTAGTTGTCGTTGAAGTCGGGAAAGATCAGGACGGCCAGATCGAGCCTGGCATTCAGCAGAGCAAGTTGTGCCTCCTGCAACTGTCGGCGGCGTTCCTGCGCTTGCAGTTCTGCTTTGATGGCATCCGCATGGGCCACTTCCCCACCGTGTTCGAGATCCTGGGTGAGTCTCAAGAAGCGGTCGCCTTCGCTGGCTGCTCTTTGGGCCGCCTCGAGCTTTTGCTGGGCCGCAGCTACGGCGTAGTAGCTCTGAACCACGGTCACGACCAAACCGCGCGAAGCGATCTCCGCGCGGGCTCGTGCGGCGGCCGCGGCAAACGAGGCGCGTCGAAAACTGGAGACCCCGGCAAGATCCAGAGCTTCATGGACGTTGGCCTGGCTGACGTATTCGTGCGCGGCGTTATTGGCGATGAAGATGACGCCATTCGTGTTGAGCTGCGTGTAGAGCGCCTGATTGTTGTAGGTCACGCTCGGAAGCAACGCGGTTGCGGCTTGATAACGGTCCTGGCGGGCGATGGCCGCGTCGGTCTCGGCGGCTTGAAATGGGATGCTGTTTTTTCGGGCCAAAGCCAACGCGTCCTGCAGCGTTAGACGCAGCCCCGGCGACGTCTTCGCCGCGTCCTGCTGCGAAGCCTTGCCGGGCGCCGGGGTTGCGGGATCGCCAGACTCCTGCGCGACGGCAATTCCTGCCCAAGTCAAAGAGAGACCGCACGCGACCATGGAAGAGAGAGCTAAGACGCGATGCCATTTCATAAACCGTTGCTCCTGAGCAAGGCACATTCCGTGCCAGGATTGGAGAATCCACGCTAGCGAGAGGAAGATGAACGGAGGATTAACAGACCGGCTGGGCCATCTTGGAGGAGACCGGCAGAATAACGGTAAAGGTGCTTCCCATAGGGCCGGAGTGCGTGAGCTCCAGACGGCCGTCGTGAGCTTCGGCGATCCAACGGCAGATCGAAAGGCCCAGCCCCGCGCCACCCCCGTCACTTTCCAAACGCGACCGCACCTTATCCGCGCGGAAAAAGCGCTCAAATACGCGCGGCTGCAGTTCGGTGGGAATGCCCTTGCCGGTATCACGGACTCTCAAACTGTACTGACCATCCTCGCAGCTGCATTCGATCGAAACGGAGCCGCCGACCGGCGTGTACTTGATGGCGTTGTCCAAGAGATTCATGATCATGCGCCGAAGCAGGCTTTCGTCGGCATGGATAGGCATTTCCTTCGACGCTTCACAATGCAAGGTGATTTGCTTTGCCAGGGCCAGCGTTCGAACGCTGTGCGCGCAGCTGGCGGCTAGCTCATCGACGTAGAATTCGCTCGTCGTCAGCGGATACTGCCCGGCATCCGCGCGCGCCAGCGTGAAAAGATCTTCAACGATATGCCTCAGCCGCTTGGCCTCCGCGCGAAGGATGTCCAGGGACTCGCGATAATCTTCGGCAGATCGCGCCGGTTGCGAAAGCGCGACTTCCGCCTCGCCGCAAAGAATGGCGATGGGTGTACGCAGTTCATGCGACGCGTCAGCCACGAAACGCCGCTGGCGTTCGAAGGATTGATCAAGCCTGTCGAGCAAATCATTGAAGGAATTTGCAAGATGGCCAAGTTCATCCTCCTTGTTTTGGACGGACAGACGTTCGTGTAAGTTCGCTTCCCCGATTCGCCCGGCTTGGGTGCTCATGGCCACTACGGGCGACAGGCTTCTTCGGGCAAGAAAGTAGCCTCCGATGCTGGCGAGCAGGACCGCCAACGGAATCACCAACGAAAAAGTTTGAATCACGGAATCAAGAAATTCCTCCTGCCTGTGAAGCGACTGCAAGACCACCAGAATGTAGTCTCCGTCCGGGATTGAGAATCGCCGCGCATAGGCGCGGTACTTGTTCCCGGCTAGCTCAACGTTGCGAAAGGGGCGTGCCGCTTGGGCCGAGCCGTCAACCAGTTTGCCAAAAACGCCAGCTGAGCCGTTCTCGGCATTCTTTGCCGGAGGAAGGTTTTGAAAAGGGATGATCATGTGGCCTTCCGTGTCAAGAATGGAAAAGGCGAAATCGCGGAAATTGTGCTCGGAAATCGCCTCCTGCGCCGCTTTGATCAGGGTAATAGAGCCGGATTCGTCGCGAAGCTCGGCGTTAACCGTGGTGAGGAAGGATTCGGCGAGCTCCGACAGCGTGCTGTCCGTCCGGCGCATCGCGTTCTGGCGAAGAATCACGTACGTCGCTATGGCAAGGACAATGAGTACGCACGTTAGCACCGCCGTGTACCAGAGCGTCAGGCGCACGCGCACGGAATTAAGCATCGCTGCGGTTCCTGGGACCGCTGGATCTGCGTGCAGCCGTCTCGTTGCCGGCGAAGAGTACGTATCCCGAGCCGCGCCGTGTCTGAAGCAGCGGCTTCGCGGAATCGGCGTCGATTTTCCGGCGAACCCGATTCACATACACCTCAATAAGATTTGAGAAAGGGTCGAATTCTTCATCCCAAACGTGTTCCGCGATTTCTGCCCGGCCCACCACCCGGCCGGCGTTGCGCGCAAGGAATTCGACCAAAGCATACTCTTTTGCTGTAAGCGATATCGCCCGGCCCCCCCGCGAAACATTTTGGCCAACCGTATCCACGACCAGGTCTGCGACGACGATTTTTGCCGGTTGCAGTCCTCCGGGACGCCGCAGGAGAGCCCGCAAGCGGGCCAGCAATTCCCTGAATTCGAACGGCTTTGTCAGGTAGTCATCCGCACCGTGGTCTAGACCGGTAATCCGGTCTTCCAGCGCATCCCGCGCCGTCAGCATCAGAATCGGCATGCGCTGACCGGACTTCCGCAGCTCGCGGCAGACCGCAAAACCGTCGGGAGCCGGAATCATCACGTCCAGAATTGCCAGATCGTAGGTATTGATCGCCGCCTGGTAAAGCGCATCTTCTCCTGAGCCGACGACATCCACGGCGTACGCCTGCTCGCGTAGCCCTTTCGCCACGAACCGCGCGATCCTCGGATCGTCTTCCACCAGCAAGAGCCGCATGGGAACATCATAATGCCATTCTCGGAATTGCCAACGGCCCGGTTCGTTTGGGGCTGAATTTTCTCCCGCCGGATGAATTTAGCGCCTGTTTATCTTCGAGGTGTTAGAACTTCATGATTGCATGCTCGAGTGAGGAAACCTCGAACACTGCAAAGCGCACCCGCGGGGTGCAACCTAATTAAGGAGTTCAACGACGCCATGCGCAAAAAGACCAGCTTGGTGGCCCTCAGGACCTTACTGATTCCTGTTGTCGCGCTATTTGCCGTTTCCGTCATGCGCCCAACGGCCTCTCCAGCCGACGCGTCCGGTTATCGGGTGACCAAGAGTATTCCCGTGGGCGGCGATGAAGGGTGGGACTACGTCACCGTCGACAGCGCTGCCCGGCGGG
>Ga0137397_10002541_pt1 | contig 12662 bp, 12 predicted proteins | sample czorhiz116metaG_FD_106658 | JGI IMG/M metagenome (GOLD analysis project Ga0137397, IMG submission 106658) | Vadose zone soil microbial communities from Angelo Coast Range Reserve, California, USA - czorhiz1.16 metaG | ecosystem: Environmental > Terrestrial > Soil > Vadose zone | place: USA... | reverse complement strand
GGTCCACCGCGACAGGCCGTCGCGTCGCCGGTTGTCGAGAATGCCATGAGGACTGAAGCCCGGCAACGTGAGCTCGTGCACGACGATCAGCGCGTTCGAGTGCGCGTGAAGCTCGCGGGCGAGCTCCGTGATCGTGCCTCGGATCTCGTCTCTGCCCGTGGCCAGCTCATCGACAGAGGGCATTCCGCGGACGGCCGGGAAGAGGTCTTCGAGATCCAGCGCGACGATGACGATCTCGGGAGCGAACGCATAGAGACCGCTCGAGAGGTTGAGCACCTCCTGGGTGTACTGATTGAAGGGCGCCACGTAGAACTCTGGCGTGAGACCGGCCCGCCGGCACTCGACGTCGAGGAACGGGATGAGGGGGTCGATCACGTACGAGCTCAGAAACGCGATGCGAACCGGCCGCCCGGGCGTGTCCCCGAGCTTTCCCCGCTCTCGGTGCGCGAAGGCGGCGGTCGCGCTCGTCGGGTCGAGGTCTACCAGACCATTCAGAGTAGCGTGGGCGTCCGCCGTGCGTCCGCTCTCACTGAGCACGCGGTACAGGAGACGCAGAGCCTCGACGTCGGTGCCGTCCCGCTTCAGCAGCTCCCGGATCGTCGCCTCGCCTGTCGACGTCTGGCCCGACCGCATCTGCGCCTGCGCCAGTTGGCGATGCACGGAGGCGGACAGTCGGACTCCCCAGCCCTTGGCGGCCTCCAGGAGCTCCGCTGCCTCCCGCAGACGCCCGGTGACCACAAGCCGTTGCCCCAGCGTCTCGAGCAGGTTCTCGAGCTCTGGAATCCCACTCAGCTCCCCCTGGCTCCGGTCTCTGAGCAGATCCCAGAGGTTCTCAGGAGAGCGTCGAATCATGCCGCGGGCGAGCCAAGCGAATCGCTCAGCGGCCGTCTCGGCGCCGCTCTCCAGGAGCGCCCCCTCGGCGGCGGCGATCCAATCCTGCAGCCCGTCCCCTACGTGCTGTTCCATCTGTCGCTAACCCTCCTACCCAACCGGGCCGGCCGCCTCAGACCCCTGGCGATTGATGCCGCTTGATCCGCTCCGCCACGAATCGGAGCTCTAAACGCAACATCTCTCGCTGCGTCAGCGTTCGGCCCCGACCCACCGCGAGCAACCGGTCGAGCACGTCCGAGACCGGCACGAACCATCCCGCCTTGGCGGCCAGGCGCCGCAGCAGACTCGCGGTCAGCGGATTGACGCGACCGTCTTTCACGAAGCCCTTGCCGAAGTGAGTCGAGATGATGCACACGCCTCCCGCCGCTTCGAGCTCGTCGATCCGACTCCCCGACAGCGCGCGATTGAACGCGTCGACATCGGGCGCGTCGGTCGTCGAGAACCAGTGCCTGACGTAGGGGGCGCTCGCGACGTGATAGGGCATCACGGGATCGACCGCCAGGATGTTCAGGCGTTCGAACGTGAAGTTGCGGACATATCGAATGACGTCCTGGCAAACATCCCCCCAGAAGAACTGCGAGCCTTCGGTGTCCCCTTCGTAGGCGTCGCGCTGCTCTCGCATGAGATATCGGCTCAGGATCCGCAGCAGCGTCGTGTGGAATCGCTTCGATCCCCAGTAGAGATTCTCGCGGTTCTGACCGTGATTGCAGAACAATCTGGGATACTGGCCGAACTCGTCCCGGAGGAACGCGAGGCCCTCCAGCGTCCGCTCGCGCCGGCTGGACTCCATGGTGGCGCCGTGGAAGGCGATTTCGAAGCCGGCGTCGGCCAACTCGTGCACGAACTTGAGATAGGACTTGTCCTGAAGCGTGTCGGCCGCGAAGAAATTGTGACTGCCTTCGGGGCAGTCGAGCGGCCACACGGTTTTGGTCGTGCAGAGCCCGTATTCGCGGAGCATCGCGTAGACGGGCTCGACGTTCTCCAAGGTCGAATCGTCGGTGTCGTCGAGCACCGAGAAGGCGAATCGCTTCCCGGACGGCAAGAGCGTCATCCGGCGGTCCTGTCCGCCGTCGCGGAATCGTGTGAGGACCTGGTGAGCCCTCGGCGCCCCAATGCGGTGTCGTAGATCGCTTCGTACTCCCTCACTGTGGCCCCGATCGTGAAGCGGGCCTTTACCCGACTGCTTCCGTTTTCCCCGAGTCGTCGCGCTTCCGCTGGATTGCTCAGGAGCCGGATCATCGCCGACGCGAGGCCCCCGGCGTCTGCGGGCTCGACGAGCAGTCCGGTCTCGCCGTCCGCCATCAGCTCCGGGTTGCCTCCCACGCGGGTGGTCACGACCGGTCTCGCAGAGGCCATCGCTTCCAGGATCGCGATGGAGAGTCCCTCCGACAGCGACGGCTGTGCGAACACATCGGAAATCGCCAGGAGGGCCCGGACGTCCCGGCGGAAGCCGAGGAACCGCACCCTGGCGTCGACCCCGAGGCTCTTCGCCTGCTCTCTGAGCGCCGCTTCTCGTTCTCCACGTCCGGCGATGAGAAACACCGTCGACGGGCACGCCGCGAGGACGGTCGGGGCTGCTTCCAGCAGATACCGGTGCCCTTTGACGTCGTAAAGACTGCCGACGACGACGACGACTCGCTGCCCATCGCTGATCTCGAGTTCGGCGCGGAGACCCGCCTGCGTCGCCGGCGACACCGGGCCCGGGGCACCGATCCCGTTGTACACGACGCGGACTCGCCTCGACGGCACGCCCGTTTGCTCGACCACGAAGCGCTTGATGTCCTCGGACACCGCGATCATCGTGGCGGCCCGACCAACCACCCGGTACGCCGCTCTGCGGTGGACACGGTCGGCGTAGTAGCTCCGCCCGTGCACCGTGGCGATGACCGGGACTCGAGCGAGCCGGCCCGCCAGCGTGCCGTAGACATTGGCGCCAAACTCGTGGGCATGGATCAGCTCCACGTCGTGATCTCGGACGAGCCGGCTGAATTGCCGAAGCCACCGGACGTCGAACATTCCGGCGATCGGGACGATGTGGGTCTCCAACCCAACCTGCTCGCAGCGACCGCGCAACCAGCCGTCACGAAACAAACACACTATCGAGCGATAGCGGGACGCGTCCAGCCCCGCGGCGACGCTGGCGACTACGGTCTCCGCGCCTCCCGGTCCGCTCGAGCTCGACAGGTGCAGAACCGTCGTCACGACGTCCGGGACCTTTCCTCGCTCTCGCGAATTCCCGCAGCAGGACCTCGATCGGCGATGATCTCGATCATCGGCTTCAATGCCCGTTCAATGTGGTCCAGGCACGCGTCGACCGCGGCGTCGTCCTTCCCGACCGGATCTTCAATCTCTATCGGCACGTCCGTCGCGAGGCTGGCCAGCAGGAACGTCTTCCGGTGGGCTCGCCGGAACCGCCGCGCCACGACGACGAGCTGAGCTATTTCCATAACTAGCACGACGTCGGCCATTTCGACCATCGTCTTGGTAGCCGCCACGGACGAGTGACCGCGGAGATCTCGGTTGAGAGCCGCGCATCGTCGAATCACCCGGGGATGGGCGCGCCATCCCGGCTCCGTTGCGAGACCGGCAGATCGAACGGCGATCGTGCTCCGCTCATCCAGCGACGCCGTCAGCAGATGGGTCGCAAAGACGCTCCGAATCACATTTCCGTTACACAAGATGAGGACGCTTCGCGCCTCGCGGAGGCCTCGCCGCAGCCTGGCCGGGTTCCGCCGGAGCGCGTTCGCCCGACACCGTTCCAGTCCTACGAGCAGACGGCGGCCCCGGTCCCTCAGTCGCCGGATGACCCATTCCTGCCAGTGTGAATAGGTCAACGGACCCACCGAGCCTTGCGGGGCTTCACCTTGGGTGCTCGGAGGCGGTGCGAGCCCTCTCTGTCCTAACCTTGGTCTCGTCGAGCAGCAAGGCGTCGACGAAGAACTTGGTGGCCCAGTTGAGCACCTCATAGCGGCCGTACTCCCCGTCGAAGGGGTGGGATCCCTTCACCCCACCCCTCAGCCCGAAGGCGTCGCTGACACAGTTCTGCGTAGCCTTCAGGAAAGCCAGGATCGCTCCGGGGGGCGGACTGAGCCGGCTGGGACACGAGCGAGGGACGGTGTCAGCCGCTCGCCGGCTCGACGAAGTCGTCACCGACGTACGGACGGGGATCGTGTTCCGTCCGGGCTGGGCGAGACCGGGAGGCGGAGCGACCGGCGCCCGCAATGCCGACAGGGTCAGACCGCACACGCGGGCGCTGCCGATCAGAACAGCGTGTAGATGAACGGCGCCACCGCGGATCCCTGCGTGAGCACGATCAGGCCCCCGAACAGGAGCAGAACGACGATGATCGGGAGGAGCCAGAACTTCTTTCGCTCGCGCATGAACGCCCAGAACTCCAGAACAAACTCGCTCATTTCAAAATCTCTCCTTCGTTCGAGCGGCTCACTAGAACTGTCGGGTCATATGGGTCGCGGACCGGAGCGGCTTGACGACCCGATACGTCTGGGCCCCAGGCTCAAAGCGCCGCTGCATCGGATCATGCCCGAACAATCGCATGACGACACCCATCGGCGTCACGAGCCCGTAGAAGATCACGGACAGGATGATCCGCGTATTGATCCACGCGAGAATCTCCCCGACCTTCATCCAGACCCGGTATGGGTACGTCAGGCTGCGCGGAAACACCAGCGCGGGACCAATGAGCGCCACGGCCAGAGCGAGCGCCCAGGGTCGAGTCGCCTGGGCGCGAAAGACGGCCGGCCAGACACCGATCACCGCGAAGATGCCGCCGACGATCAGGCCGAAGTCGCGAAGCTGTTTCTTCTCGTTCCGTGTCATCGTCTCGTCCTCTCGTCAGTCCAGCTCGAACTCTTTCCGCCAGTCCGTGTCGCCCTCGAGCGGCTTCTGCTCGGCCTTCTTCAATACGCAGTTCTCGAGCACGAGCAGGTCGATCTCGGTACGCATGAAGCATCGATAGGCGTCCGCCGGGGTGCAGATGATCGGCTCGCCTCGCACATTGAAGGAGGTGTTCACGATCACGCCGCACCCCGTCTTCGCCTCGAACGCCTTCAGCAGGGCGTAATACCTCGGGTGCGAGGTCTCGTGAACGGTCTGGATGCGCGCCGAGTAGTCGATGTGGGTCACCGCCGGGATGTCCGAGCGCGCCACGTTCAACCGCTCGATGCCCCACAGCGCTTCCTGCTCTTTGGTCATCTCGGTGCGCCGCTTCTCGAGCACCGGGGCGACCAGGAGCATGTAGGGGCTGTCGGCGTTCATCTCGAAGTAGTCGGCGACTCGCTCCCGCAGGACCGAGGGGGCAAACGGGCGGAACGATTCCCGGTACTTGATCTTGAGATTCATGACCGACTGCATCTGGGGATTTCGCGCATCGCCGAGGATGCTGCGTCCGCCGAGCGCTCGAGGGCCGAATTCCATCCGGCCCTGGAACCATCCGATGATCTTTCCTGAGGCCATCTCATCGGCGACCCGGTCGAAGAGCTCGGCATCGGTCAGTCGCACGTACGGAGCTCCCTGATTCGTCAAGAACCGCTCGATCTCCTCGTTGGAGAAGGACGGGCCCAGGAAGCTCCCGCGCATCGCGTCGCCGTGGCCGTTCGTCTTGCGCTCCCGACGCTCCAGCCCGTGCCATGCGCTCAGCGCGACGCCGAGCGCCCCGCCCGCATCACCGGCCGCCGGCTGGATCCACAGATTTTTGTAGGGGCCTTCCCGCAGGATTCGTCCGTTGCCGACGCAATTGAGGGCGACTCCGCCGGCGAGGCAGAGGTTCTCGGCCCCGGTTTCGCGGTGGAGGGTCCTGGCCAGGCGCAGCATGACCTCTTCGGTGACGTCCTGGATCGACCGCGCGAGGTCCATCTCTCGTTGTGTCAGCCACGTCTCCGGCTTGCGTGGCGGACCGCCGAACAGCGCGTCGAACTTCCGACTGGTCATCGTCAGTCCCGTGCAGTAGTCGAAGTACTCCATGTTGAGGCGGAGCGTTCCGTCCGGTTTGAGGTCGATCAGGTGATCGTAGATGTTCTTGACGTATTTGGGCTGCCCGTACGGCGCCAGCCCCATCACCTTGTACTCGCCGGAGTTGATCTTGAAGCCGGCGTAGTACGTGAACGCGGCGTACAGGAGACCCAACGAGTGCGGAAACGGCAGCTCCCAGAGCGGCGCGAGCTCGTTCCCTCGGCCGAGCCACGCCGAGGTCGTGGCCCACTCACCCACGCCGTCCATGCACAAGACCGCCGCCGTGTCGAACGGAGAGGGATAGAACGCCGACGCGGCGTGGGATTCGTGGTGCTCGCCGAACAGCAGCGGCGGCAGCGTCGCTTTCGATAGGCCATCGTCCAGCGCCAGCAGCTCATTCTGTAGCGACGTCTTCTGGAAGAGCTTCTCTTTGAGCCAGACCGGCATGGCGGTGACGAACGACCTGATACCCCGCGGAGCGAATGCGAGATACGTCTCCAGGAGTCGTTCGAACTTCACCAGCGGCTTGTCGTAAAACGCGATGTACCGCAGGTCGCCGAGCGAGATGCCCCCTTCCCGGAGGCAGTAGCGGATTGCCTCGGTCGGGAACCCGGCGTATTGCTTTTTGCGATTGAACCGCTCTTCCTGCGCTGCGGCGATGATTTCGCCGTCTCGCAGCAGACACGCCGCGCTGTCGTGGTAGAAAGCGGAGATGCCCAGAATATCCACTATCGTGACCTCCCTGCCGCTCTAGGTCCGAGTTTCAGGCGGTACAGCACTTGCCGTGTGTGGAGAGTTGCGCGGCGGACGAGAACCCTCTAACGATCCTATCAGAGCACCGCACGTCCGGACCGAGCAATGTTCGTACAGATGGCGATACGCGCGAGCCATGGCGGGCGCGGTGAAACTGGAACGCACCCGGTCCGAGGCTCGCTGTCCCAGCGTCCTCCGGAAACGACCGTCCCGCATCAAGCCGAGGCACCGTTCGGCGAACCGGTCCGCCCGCCCTTCCACCAGGAATCCGTGCTCGCCGTCGGTCACGATTTCCGGAATGCATCGACGGCTCCTGCTACGACCGGCGTGCCACAGGCCATGGCTTCGAGAAGTGGCGCGTGTGCCGGCGACGCGATCCGTCATGACGCGTGGTCGCCGACGACGGTTCCGTGGCGCCGGGAGGGCTCCCAGGTCACCTGGTCGTGGCCCAGCGCGTATCTCCCCCACGCCAGCAACATGGCGACCTGGGCCATCGTGAAATAGTACGCGACGCGGACCACCGGGTTTCGCTGAACGGACTCGGCGAGCCCCCCGACGCCGCCGACCAGATAAAAGCCGGCCTGCATCCAGAAGAGCGACGCGTATACGGGATCGCCGCTGAGAAGGCCGCTCGTCATCAGCCCGACCAGCAGGAGGAATGGCGCACAGAACCGGAGGAGCTTGTGGCTGGCGAGCTGGAACGCGAATCGACCGTGACGGAAGGGATCGAGAAGATCCAGGTTAGCCATGAGGACCCTGATGCCCCGGAGGAAGGTTCGAACCTTCCGGCGCGTCTCGGCCTGTGTCGACTGGAGCGCGACGAACCGGGCCCGCGTTGTCGGATCGGAGATCGAGCGGAAGCCGCCGCGCGCCGTGTAGAGGGCTCTCAAAAAGTCGCTCGCCAGTGTCGGCGACCAGTTCGTGCACAGCGCCTTACGGATGGCAAAGCACGACCCGCTCAACCCGACGAGAGAGTGAAAGCCGCTCTCGAGGCGCCGCACCCACATCTCGTATTTGACGTAGAGTCCCTCGCCCGTCGGATTTCCGAGCGCGTCCACGATGAGGTCCTCGGTGCTGACCGCGCCGACGCTCGGGTCGGCGAAGTTCTCCACCAGCCTCTCGAGGGCGTCGGGTTCCAGGATCGTGGCGGCATCCGTAAAGACGAGGACATCGCCCTTGGCCACGGCGACGGCGAGTCCCTGGACGTGCTCCTTGCCCTTCCGCTCGGGCGCCCGCACCAGACTGACGCCGCGGGCCGCATATTCTCTGACGATGTCGTCCGTGGCGTCGTCGGAGGCGTCGGAGGCCACGAGGATCTCGAGCCGGTCCCTGGGGTACGCGAGGGTCACGGTGGAGTCGATCTTGCACCGGATCTTGTCCGCTTCGTTCCTGGCCGCGACGATGATCGAGACCGAAGGGAAGAACGCCTTCCTGACGACGCCTCGAGCTTTTCTCCGCCCGGCGGCCCAGAGGACGGCCGGGTACCCGAAGTACGTGTAAGCGACCAGCAGCACCGAGACCCAGAACAGAGTCTTCATGCGTGACGTTGACGGCCGAGCCGTGCGAGCGCGCCGCCGAGCGCGTCCTGACAATACCGTGAGAGCTCCTTGATCGCCGGCGCCGGGTCGTCCCTCCGATAGATTTCGGCCCTGGCCATCGGCCCGGTCGGTCGGACGAACTCCTGGATGGCTCCCAGGCGACGCCCCAGGCTGCCTTTCTCGCGGAGCCGCAGGAGCAGCCAGTCCAGGTCGCCCAGCCACCAGCGGAGGCGAACCCCTACTCTGTACGTGAGCACCGGGTCGACATCGCCGTCGACCGCCATTCGATAGAGCAGATACGGAAAATCGACCCCCGAATCGACCGCGAGTTGCAGCGAGCCCCAGAAGCGTCCATTGATCTCGAGCAGCTTGCAGACCCCGTCGCGTTCGTCGCGCTTGAATTCCACCATCGCCACGCCGTGCCACTTCAACGCTTCCAAAATCCGCTCGGAATACTCCAAGAGCTCCGAATCCAGCGGGACGCTTTCGGAAAGAACGGACACTCCGCCGGTGGGCGGCTTCTCTCGAATTCGCCGGTGTGCAAAGGCCGCACGGAGTCGTCCCTGGTTCATCAGGACGAAGATTCCGCGCCCCTCTCCGGGAATCCGCTCTTGAACCAGCGGAGCGGGAGCGACGTTGCGGACCGTCTGGTACGCCCGTGCGAGCTCGTCGGGTGTCTCGGCGTACTCGACGGCGCCAGCGCCCCTCCACTGACCGGCGAGCGGAAACCTCGAGACCCTGGCTTTGACCACGGCCGGGAGGCCGACGCGCCTGATGGCCGCTCGCAGCTCGCCCGGGTCTCGGACGACTACGGTTCTGGGAACCGGGATTCCGCGTTCCTCGGCTAGCGCCATCAACGCGCCCTTGTCGTGCGCATGCTGCACCGTCTCGAACCCCGGAAACGGCAGCGCTGCGAGTCCTTCGAATTGTGAGCGCGCTTCCGAGACGAGGGCGAGCGTGACGTCGTCGGCGGGAATGACGACGCGATGTCCCCCGCGGGCGACCTCTTCGCGAATGGCGCGCACGAACGCGGCTCCGGAGCGCGCCGGCGGTGGAACGCGAACCGACGCTTGGCAATAGCGCGAGGACGTCGCGATGCCCCGGCCGTCCTCGTCGGCGATCGTTACCGCCACCCCCTGCCGACCCAGGCTGCGTGTCACCGCCAGAGCGCTCCGGAGATTGCCGGGGGTCACGAGGGCACTCACGCCGGCACCACTTTCGGTGCGCGGGCCAGCCAGAGTCGCAGCAACGCGTCGTCGCCTACGGGCCCAGCACCGCCGACCTCCTCGTGCATCCCGACTCGCCGCAGCGCCAGGATCCCGTGTCGGCCTCGTCCGGCTGGGACGCCATCGAGACTGGCCGTCCGATATCCGGCGGTGGCCGCCGCCGCCACGAGGGCTCCATTCGCCGCCCCGTTCGGAAAGGCGAAGTGCGCGACTCCTCGGCCGATGCGATGCTCGATCTCCCGCTTCGACCGCACCAACTCTTCGCTCGCTTCGTCAATAGAGAGGCCGGTCATGATGCGGTGGGAGCAACCGTGCGAGCCGATCTCGATCCCGCCGGCGGCCATCTCGCGGACCTGGTCCCAGTCGAGGAAGTAGTTCTGGTCCTGAACCGCGCGCGTCGAGAGGCCCACGGTTCGCGAGAGGGTCTGGAGCAACGCCTCGATCGCGTCCTGGCCACACAGAGCTTTGATCGTTTCGATGACCGGGTCGACGTCACGGGCCGTTGCCGCTCGTCCGCGCCTGGCCAGCTGTTGCAGCTGATGACGCACAGGGCTCGGGTAAGCCGCCAACTCGGCCTCGTGTCGCAGCAGCTCAGACAGGTCCCCACGAAGAAGCACGCGGTTGAGCGTGGTGTGCCAGAACACACGGCCCGTCCCGATGAAGTCGGTCGTCACGAAGATCGTCGCCGGGATGCGGTGGTGGCGCAGGATGGGAAGAGCGAGGTCGTAGTTGTCGCGCCAGCCGTCGTCGAACGTGATGACGCAGCGCGGTCTCCCGGCCGGCCGGCGGACGGCTCCGTTCTCGAGCAGAGCGCCGAGCGGGACAATTTCGAACTGGCTCTTCATGAACGCAAGCTGGCGCTCGAAAGTCGGAACGGTCACCACCATTCCCGGCTGCGAGTAATCCAGCGTCTCATCCCACTTTTCGATCACCCGGTGATACGTCAGGATGAGCGTGGCGCGGCGCCGGGCCCACATCCTGAGAACCCGTTCCCAGAACCCCGTCCAGACCAGGGCCCGCCCCGCGGCGAGCTTAACGAAACGCTTTGCCGGAACCGCCATGATGGCCTCGGATAATGGTGACCATCCGCTCAATATCGCCCGGAGTCACCCATGAGTGAGTGGGCAAGGTCAGAATCCGTGTAGCGATCGACCGCGCCCCGGGACAGCGGTTGGGATGTGGTGCGACGTAGCGTTCAATACCCGCAATGTCCCCGATGGACGTGGGATAGGAGGCGCTCGCTGCGATGCCGGCCGCCCGCAGCCTTCCGAGTAGATACGAACGATGGGCTCCGTCCCGGGCGAGGATGGGGAACCGCAGATAGACGGGATCGGCCCCGTTGACCGGCTGAGGAATCTCGATCCCCTCGACTCCCTCGATGCCGAGCCGCAACCGACGAGCGTTGTCTCGTCGAGCCCGGTTGTACGAATCGAGATGCGGGAAGAGCCGCGCCGCGAGCCGCGTCTGGTAGCCAGACAGCCTGGCCACCGGGAAATCGGGGTCGAAGCGCGAGCCCCCGAGACCCAGCAAAGGAATGCGGTCGACGATCCAATATCGCGAGGGGTGCAGCATGCCGGCATAGAGGAACGAGCTCGTAACGGCAGCCCACACCTCCCTGGCGGAAGGGCGGCGTAGCGTGCGTACCTCCTGTTCGATCGCGTGGGCCAGGTCGCTCCGCGGCGTCGCGAGGATTCCCCCTCCCATCGTGGTGATATTCTTGCCCCGCCCCAGGCTGTAGAAGCCGGCATCGCCGAACGTACCGCACGATCGTCCCGCCTGTGTCGCTCCGAGGCACTGCGCCGCGTCGTCGACCAGAAAAGTTCCGCACGTCCGAGCGATCCCTTCCAGCGCCATCAGGTCTCCGGGCATTCCGTAGAGACCCGAAGGGACGATGCAGAGCGCCTTGTCGAGGTCGAGCCGTGCGAGGGCGTTGAGATCCAGATCCAGCGTCTTGGGGTCCACGTCGCACAGCCTGATCCTGAGCCCGGCACGCGCCACGGTAGAAGGAACGGAAAAGCACGTATACGCCGGGACGACGACCTCGCGCCGATCCGAGCATTGGCACAGCACCTTGAGGATGGTGGCGAGGGCGGCCTGCCCGGAGGACACGAAAAAGGGGTTCTGGATCCCCAAGCGCTCGCGCAGGAGTCCGGTCGGGCCGCGGTGATCCCCGGAGCCGGCAAGGACCGATCGGAGGACCGCCCCCACGGGTAGCGGCGCGCCAGCCGGTGCCACAAGACGAGGGAGGCCTCTCATGGTCTTCTCTATGACTCGATGTGCCTACGGTAGCTCACGATCGCATCCAATCCGCTGGACATTTCGACCGGCACCCCACGCGCATCATGGCCGGACGTGCCGCGGCGCGCCTCGCACGAGGCCCAGGACATCGGCTCGCTGTAGGACGGTTGCGTAGGCCATGAGGTCACTGGGGCGCGGCACGAGCCTGGACCAGGGCTGGCCCGTTTCGCGCAGGTAACACCAGATCAGGAGCAGGGAAAGGACCGAGTACGAGATGGACGAAGCGAGGGCCGCACCGGAAATGCCCATGCCGGGAACGAGCACGAGAGTTCCGATGAGGTTGAGGGCGGCGGCCGACACCGACGCCAGAAATTGGTACCGAGACTTTTCTCGGGCCAGAAGCTCCGCCAGGAGGACTTTGCCCACGCTAAGCACCAGGATGCCCGGTAAGAGCCAGCGTAGGGGGGCGGCCGCGGGGACGAAAGTCGACGAATAGAGTAGCCGGATGATCACCTTGGCACCCGCGAACAGGAACAGGCATGCTCCCGCCGTCCAGATCATCACGTGACGCGCGACGAGCGCGGGCAGCGCCGGGTCGCGGGTCGGCGAGTTGGTGAGATGCGGAAGCAGCGCATTGGCGACCGAGCCCGTCAAGATCCACAGCCGCTCGCCGAGTCCGACCGCGATGACGTAGAAGGCGAGCTGATCGGGCGGGAGCAACATCGCGGTCACGAGCTCACCCGCGCGATAGTTCGCGAAGCTGGTGACTGTCGCGCCGTGTGCGGGAAGCGCGAACCGAAAGGTGCGCTTCAAGAGGGGCACGTCGAGGGAGGGCCGCCTCAGCACGCCGAACCGACGGAGGAGGACCGCGATAAGGGTGACGGTGGCCAGGTCCGCGACCAGGTTCGCCGTGACCGCGCCGGTGACACGGAGCTTCAACCATCCGACGAGAACGATGATGAGGGTGAGCGACGTCGCCTTCATACCGACTTCGACGCTGCTGAGCGCGAGGATGCGATTCATGCCGCGCAGAATCGCCCACCAGTAT
>Ga0137397_10002540_pt1 | contig 12665 bp, 16 predicted proteins | sample czorhiz116metaG_FD_106658 | JGI IMG/M metagenome (GOLD analysis project Ga0137397, IMG submission 106658) | Vadose zone soil microbial communities from Angelo Coast Range Reserve, California, USA - czorhiz1.16 metaG | ecosystem: Environmental > Terrestrial > Soil > Vadose zone | place: USA... | reverse complement strand
TCATCCGCTTCGATACAGCGCGGCGCGTCGCCTTGTTCGCTCCCGGCATCGAGGTGCCGCTCGTGCCCTTCATGGGCATCATGGCGGTGATGCCGCCCGAGGCGCTCGCCAACACGCGCCCGCCCGGCATTTACGGCGGCAACATGGACTTCAACCGGCTCACCGTGGGCGCGAGCCTTTACCTGCCGGTGCATCAGCACGGCGCGCTCTTCTACACGGGCGACTCGCACGCGGTGCAGGGCGACGGCGAGATCAACGGCACGGCGATCGAGGCCTCGCTCACCGCGGTCCTGCAATTCGTCCTCCACAAGGGCGCGGGCAAGACCATGAAATGGCCGCGCGCCGAGGACGCCGCCAACTACTACGTCATGGGCATGGATGTCGACCTCGACGCCGCGCTCAAGCAGGCGGCGGAGGAGACCGTCGCCTTCCTGCAGCGGGAAAAAGGCCTGTCGGCCGCGGACGCGTATTCCCTCGCGAGCATCGCCGTGAACTACACCGTCGGCGAGGCGGTCGACCAGGTGCAGATGGTCTACGGGGCGATCCCGAAGAAGATCTTCCTCAAGTAGCGCCGCCCTACCCTTCGGTGCCTCTCCTTCAGCTCTCGCAGGTTTCTCTCGCCTACGGCCACGTACCCCTGCTCGATCATGTCGACCTGGTGGTCGAGCCCGGCGAGCGCATCGGCCTGATCGGGCGCAACGGCACCGGCAAATCCAGTCTCCTCAAGATCATCGAGGGCCTCGCCGCGGCCGACGAAGGCAAGGTGTGGCGCGCGCCGCAGCTGAAGCTGGCGAGCGTCCCGCAGGAGCCCGCCTTCCGGCCCGGGCAAACGGCGTTCGAGGCCGTGGCCGAAGGCCTGGGTAAAGGGACCCAGCTGCTGGTCGACTATCACGCTGCGACGCACGCGCTCGCCGAGAACGGAAATCACGACGACGCGGCCCTGATGGAACGGGTGCAGCACCTGCAGGAGGCGCTCGACGCGAGCGACGGCTGGAGCCTGCAGCACAGGATCGAGACGACCTTGAGCCGGCTGCAGCTGCCGCAGGACGATCCGGTCGCGGATCTCTCGGGCGGACTGAAGAAACGCGTGGCCCTGGCGCGCGCCCTGGTCGTGGCGCCCGACCTGCTGCTGCTCGACGAGCCGACTAACCACCTGGATTTCACCGCGATCGAATGGCTGGAGGAGACGCTGCTCGCATTCGCGGGCAGCGTGCTGGTCGTCACGCATGACCGGCGCTTCCTCGACTCGGTCGCGCAGCGCATCGTCGAGCTCGACCGCGGCAATCTGAGCGGCTACCCGGGCAACTTCGCCGTCTACCAGCAGAAGAAGGCGGAAGCGCTAGAGACCGAGGCCGTCCACCAGCGCAAATTCGACAAGGTGCTCGCCCAGGAAGAAGTGTGGATCCGCAAGGGCATCGAGGCGCGGCGCACGCGCAACGAAGGCCGGGTGCGGCGCCTCGAGGCGCTGCGCATCGAGCGCGCCGCACGCCGCGACCGCGTCGGCAAGGTCGGCCTGGAGATCGCGCAGGGAGAGCGCTCCGGACGCTTGGTCGCGGACCTTGAGCAAGTCGGCAAGAGCTACGGCGACAAGCGCGTCGTCGAGAAATTCTCCTGCCGCATCCTGCGCGGCGACAAGGTCGGGCTGATCGGACCGAACGGCAGCGGCAAGACGACACTGCTCCGCCTGATCCTAGGAGAGACCCCGCCGGATTCCGGCAAGGTGCAGCGCGGGACGAAACTCTCGGTCGCCTACTTCGACCAGTTCCGCGAGGCGCTCGACGACGAAGCGACCATCGGGGCAACGATCAGCCAGGGGAGCGATCACGTCGAGGTCAACGGCGTGAAAAAGCACGTCATCAGCTACCTTGGGGATTTTCTCTTCCCGCCCGAGCGCGTGCGCGCGCCGGTGAAATCGCTCTCGGGCGGCGAGCGCAACCGCCTGCTGCTCGCGCGCCTGTTCAGCCGGCCCGCCAACGTGCTGGTGCTGGACGAGCCCACCAACGACCTCGACATCGAGACCCTGGAGCTGCTCGAGGCGCTGTTGCAGGAATACGCAGGAACGCTGTTCCTCGTGAGCCACGACCGCGAATTCCTCGACAACGTCGTCACCCAGACCATCGCGAGCGAAGGCGGGGGCGAATGGAAGGAATACGCCGGCGGCTACAGCGACTGGCAGCGCGTGCGCTCGAAGCCGGCGGCTGCGGAATCAGCAAAGCAGAAGACCGCGCCGCTCGAGCCGCGCAGGCGAGCTCTAAGCAAGAAGCTCGGCTACAAGGAAGAGCGCGAGCTCGCCGGATTGCCGGCCCGGCTCGAAGCGCTGGAGAAAGAGCAGGGAGAAATCGCGGCCAGGCTCGCCGACCCGGTGCTGTACCGCGACCGGCCGGGCGAGGTGAAGCCGCTGCAGACGCGCCACGCCGCGATCGAGGCGGAGCTGGCGCAGCTGGTTGCCCGCTGGGAGGAGCTGGAGGCGAAGAGCTGAAAGTATTTTCTCGATCCCCTTGCTAACTGTGCCCGTGCCCCAATATAGGTGCGGTCGAATTCGATTGGGTCAGTCTGCAGTATCCCCACGGGGTACCGCTACCGGTTTCTCCCACGGATAATTTGATGCTTCGCACACTATCGTGCGCGGCGACGCGATCTATGGAGAGATTCCATGCCTATCGGCACCGTAAAGTTCTTCAATTCCAGCAAGGGGTTCGGTTTCATTCAACCCGACGACAAATCCAAGGACGTGTTCGTGCACATCTCAGCAGTTGAACGCGCCGGGCTCGGTACTTTGAGCGAGAACCAGAAGATCTCGTACGAGCTCGAGCAAGGCCAGAATGGCAAGACGTCCGCGGGCGATCTGAAAGCCGTCTGATCCCCCCTCGTGGGGGCGGCGTTCGCCGTCCCCTCGTACTGTCAGCTTTTCCCGCAGCCGCAAGCGCCGGTCGGAGATCGATCCGAGGCAGGAAGAGGGCATAGAAAATGACGAAAGAAGCGTTGATTGAAATGGAAGGCACCATCAGCGAAGTGCTTCCCGACACGCGCTACCGCGTAACCCTGGAGAACGGGCACGTGGTGGTTGCCTACGTGGCGGGCAAGATGAGAAAGCATCGGATCACCATCCTCGCCGGGGACCGGGTCAGCCTCGAGCTGACGCCCTACGACCTGACGAAGGGGCGGATCAATTTCCGTCACAAGGACGCGAACCCGGCAGTGCGGCTGCCGGCGCGCCGGCCGCAGTACCGGCGGCGCTAGGCGATCCGGATCCGAGCGGCAACGCCTACAGCGTCGCCCCCGGCTGCTCCATCGCCTTCTCCGAGAGCTGGGCGACGATCCACTCGTACGCATCGTCCACCGAATCGGTGCGATGTACGAGGTCGATGTCCTCGCGGTTGATAGTGCCGTGGCGCGCCAGGGCGTCGAAGTCGATGATTTCGCCCCAGTACTCGGTGCCGAAGAGCACGATGGGCATGGGCTTGGTCATCTTGCGCGTCTGGACCAGGGTGAGCAGCTCGAACAGCTCGTCGAGCGTCCCGAAGCCGCCCGGGAACACGATGACCGCCTTCGCCAGGTAGGCGAACCAGAACTTGCGCATGAAGAAGTAGTGGAAATGGAACGACAGCCCGCGCGTGACGTAGGGATTGTCGAATTCCTCCACCGGGATGGAGATGGTCAGGCCGACGTTCACGCCCTTCGCCTCGGCCGCGCCGCGGTTGGCCGCCTCCATGATCCCCGGGCCGCCGCCGGTGCAGACGACGAAGCGCCGCTCCTTCTGGTCGAGCGCCTTGGACCACTGCGTGAGGCGCGAGGCAAGCTCGCGCGCCGCTTCGTAGTAGACGGACATCCTGGCCGCGGTCTCCGCCCCCTCCTTCTCCTTGCCGCCCTTCGCCTTGCGCACCATCTCCTCGGCGTCCTCTCGCGACTTGATGCGCGCCGAGCCCATGAACACGATGGTGTCCTCGACCTTGTGGCGTTCGAAGCGGCTCTTCGGCTCGAGGTACTCCGACAAGAGGCGCAGCTCCCGGCCGTCTCTGCTGTTGAGGAAATCGGTGTTCTCGTAGGCCTTGGTCTGCGTGTGCTTGCGTGCGGTCATCGGGTCGAATCTCCGGCGGTCATGTTACCCGGCCGCGGCCAAAAAAAAAGCCCGCCGAAGCGGGCTTTCGTTCGGGACGGACCGACCTAGCCGGCCATCCGGATGTTGATCGCCTGCGGGCCCTTCTGGCCCTCGGAGGCGTCGTAAGTCACCTTGTCGTTCTCCTTCAGGCTCTTGAAGCCGGCCTGCTGGATCGCGGAGAAGTGCACGAACAGGTCCTTGCCGCCGTCGTCGGGAGTGATGAAGCCGTAGCCCTTAGCGTCGTTGAACCACTTTACCTTGCCTGTACTCATGGTCTTTACCTAAAAAATTTAGAATGTCGCAGGAACTTCAAGTAGAGAGCAACGAGGTCTTGAGCAGTACGGCGGGAAGCCTGCAGAGGACTGCGAGTCAGTGCTTGAACCTGCGCGCCCCTTATACAGGCAGGCGCCGAGGGGGTCAAGAGAAATCGCACAGTCGAGCTGCGATGGACTTAGGCGTACCATGGTGTCGTTACCCTCCCAGACGGCATCTATGACCTCCCCCGCACAGCCCCCGGCAAAACCGGGCATCCAGGACCTGGCGTCGCGGATCTACGTCGAGCTGGTCGGCCGCGCGTTCCTCCGGACCGACAACACGGCGGTGATCAAGCCGGACGCGGCCGAGCTGGCGAAGCTCGCCATTCAGCTCGCCGAGACCTTCCGCAAGCAGGAGGCGGCGGCCAACGCGGCCGCGGGCCCGCAGAACGTGGGCTACAAGGTCGAGGTCGCCGACATGGCCAAATGGGAGAAATAGCGATGGACACCGCGGCCGATGCCTCGCTGCGCAAGAGCGTGCTCGACTTCATGACGACCAACCCGACGTCGTGGCGCATCAAGGCCCTGGCGGCAAAGCTCGGGGTGGGCGTGCAGTGCATGGGGCTGGAGCTGTCGCAGCTCAACGCCGAGGGCAAGCTCGTCTCCTGCACCGTCAGCGCCCCGGGCCAGCGCCCCGAGGAGGAGTACCGCATCGCCGCGATCGAGCAGAAGCTGGCCACGCACCGCTTCGTGGTCAGCAGGAAAGGCGGACGTCCGCGGGGGCCGCGCCCCACCGGCTGAAGGCTTGTTTTCGAGCGCCGCTTGCGCTAGCGTCCTCCCGACGCAATCCGTTCCAGGGAGAAAACCATGAAACGCATCCTCGCTGGGCTTCTGCTCGCCCTCGTTTCGTTCCCCATCGCCGCCGCCGAATACATGGAGAAGACCCCGTTCCAGCTGTCGCGCGCGTTCTCCCCCGGGGTGATCACCGACGGCGGCAAGATCGTCTGGGTCGCGGGCCAGACGGCGACGCGCGACAACGACGGCAAGGACATCGCCAACAACTTCGAGGCGCAGGTGAAGCAGGTGTTCTCGCAGGTCGACCAGGTGCTCAAGCGCGCCGGCGGCAGCCTCGCCAACGTCGTCACCATGACCGTCTTCATCAAGGAGTCGCGCTACGGCGACCGCTTCGTCGAGATGCGGAAGGACATGTTCCACAACGGCAACTATCCGGGGAGCGCGCTCATCACGGTCACCAACTTCGCGCGCCCGGGCATCGAGATCGAGATCCAGGCGGTGGGCGTGATCGGCGACCGCTGCTCGAGCGACAATCCCTGCTCGGCCGAAGGCCAGGCGAAGAAGAAATAGCTCGAACGGAGGCGGCATGGAAGGCAAAGGGGAAACGTTCGCCGCCTACCTGGCGAAGCAGTACATCGCGAAAAAAAGCTTCAAGTCCGGCACGGTGCCCGAGGCCGGCGCGCTCGCTGCGGCGGCCGATATCGTCCTGACGCTCGCCGACGGCCTGAGGTTCGAGATCGTCTGCATCGTCGACCGCGAGGCCAACTCCGGGAAGCGCTTCGCCCTGTCGCGGGACACCCTCGAAGAGATCGGAAAGAGCTGCCTCAAGTACTCCGGAAAGATGAGCGGCACCCAGCTCCCGGTCTCGATCCGCGTCATCGAGGTCGGGCGGGAGCCGGCCACGGAGGCGGACCGCGACCGGCTGAAGGCGTTCAAGCGCCGCGGCCTTTTCTCCAAGGTCCACCTCTCCGGCTGGATCGTCGGCACCGCCGACGCGTCGGTGTGGGCCAACTCGGCATTCCGGGGGCTGCTCATCGGCCGCCGGTTCATCGAAGAGCTGCTGAGAAATCCGAGAGAAAGCGATGCGGAGCTGCGGCGCCCGGCCCCCGCCTTGCCGGCCAAGGCGCGCTTCCCGCTGGTGACCTGCGCCCTGCTCGCGCTCCTCGCTGCCGTATTCGCCGGCGAGATCGCCTGGGGGATCGACCCCTGGACGGAATTTCTTTCTCCGAGCGTGCGCACCCTGGTCGCGCTGGGCGGTCTGTTCCCCAAGCTCGTCCTGCAATCCGGGGAATGGTACCGCGTCCTGACCGCGGCCTTCCTGCACGGAGACGCCTTGCATCTGCTGTTGAACGGCGTCGCGCTCTACCTGGCCGGGGCCGTGCTCGAAACCCTCATCGGTCGGGCGTGGTTTGTCGCGCTGTTCGTGATCGGCGCGATCGGCGGATCGTTGCTGTCGCTCGCGATCAACCCCGCGACGATGGTCTCGATCGGCGCTTCGGGGGCGATCATGGGCCTGCTCGCCGCGGCCTTCGTGTGCAGCTTCCGCTTCCCGCAGGGCGCCGATCGCACGCACATCCAGATGAGCCTGCTGCAAATGCTGATTCCTTCGCTGATCCCGATCGCGCTGAACCGGAGCGGGCAGCAGATCGACTACGCCGCGCACATCGGCGGGGCGCTGACGGGAGCCGCCGTCGGCCTGCTGCTGCTGAAGACCTGGCGGGAGACGAGCCCCGCTCCGAGGTTCGGCGGCTTCGCCGCCGCGGTCTGCCTCGCCGGCGCCGCCGCGGTCGCGCTCGCGGTCGTCCCGCTGCGGGAGCATTACGAGGACTACGTGCTGGAGACCTTCCTCATCCCGAACGACCAGCTCCCCAAGACCAACGCCGAAAGCAAGTCGCGCTCAGCCGATCTCGTCGCGCGCTATCCGCGCGACCCGCGCTCGCGCCTGCTGCGCGCCGGCACCCTCATCGAGGAGCGGGACCCCGCCGCAGCCGAGCAGCAGCTTCGTGCCGGATTGAAGGAGGAACGGATCCTGAAGACGAAATTCCCGCCCGAGCTGGAGGGCCGCCTGCGCGTGATGCTCGCCGCGGTGCTGGTCGACAGGGGCGAGGCCGCCGAAGCGAAGGCGGTGGCGCGGCCGGTCTGCGGCGGCGCCGCGAGCCCGATGCGCGAAACGCTGGCCAAATTCCAACTCTGCGAATAGGAGGACCCGTATGCCCTACCCAACCCGACGTGAATTCCTCGCCGGTGCCGCCGCCGGCGGCGCCCTCCTCGGCCTTGGCGCCGGCGCCTTGGCGCAATCGGACAAATTCGATCTCGTCATCAAGGGCGGCGAGGTGCTCGACCCGAGCCAGAAGCTGCGCGCCAGGCGCGACATCGGCATCAGGAACGCGGTGATCGCCGCGCTCGAGCCCGAGATCGCCGATTCGCGGGCGAAGCAGCAACTCGACGCCAAGGGGAAGCTCGTGCTCCCCGGCCTGGTCGACATGCACGCGCACGTCTACCCGGGGGTCTCGGCGCTCGGCCTTCCCGCCGACGAGCTGGTCCCGTATACGGCGACCACGACCTACGTGAGCGCGGGCGACGCGGGCGCGAACACCTTCTCTGCGCTCAAGCACTATATCGTCGGCCAGGCGCGGAGCCGCATCTACGCCTTCGTGCACATCTCCTCGATCGGGCTGTCGGGATTCCCGGTCGGAGAGATGCTCAACATCGACTACGCCGACATCGACCAGGCGGCGAAGGCGCTCGCCGAGAACCACGAGCTGGTGCTCGGGGTGAAAGTGCGCGAATCGCTCGACTTGGTCGGGTCGAACGGCCTGGAGCCGTTGAAGCGCGCGGTCCTGGCCTGCGAGCGCTCGGGCGTGAAAGGCGCGCGCGTGATGTGCCACATCGGCAACGCGCCGGGCGAGCTGTCGGCGCTGCTCGATACGCTGCGCCCGGGGGACATCCTCACGCACTCGTATTCGGGCGCCGGCAACAACACCGTGCAGAACGGCAAGCTCATCGCCGCGGCGCTCACCGCAAAGAAGCGCGGCGTGATCATCGACGTCGGCCACGGCGGCGGCAGCTTCGATTACACGGTGGCCGAGCCCGCGATCCAGCAGGGCCTGGTGCCCGACACGATCGGCAGCGATATCCACGCGGTCAGCGGCAACACGCCGGGCATGCCCTACCTGCCCTGGGTGATGAGCAAGTTCCTGAACATGGGGTTTTCGCTCGAGCAGGTGGTGACGATGGCGACCTCCGCTCCCGCCAAGGTCATCGGCAGGCTCGACAAGCTCGGGACGCTCGCCGTGGGAGCGCCCGCCGACGTGTCGATTCTCGAGCTCGTCGAAGGGCCGGTGGAATTCGTCGACACGCGCAAGAACACGCGCAAGGGCGACAAGTTCCTGAAGCCGGTCGCGACGGTGCGCGCGGGGCGGCCTTTCGGCCGGCCCTATCCCGCGCCCTTCAGCTACCCTTAGCCCGGCGTTCGTCGAGAACCGGCTTGACGGTCTCGTAGAGAAAGCGGCCGGCGCGCCACAGCGTCAGCAGCCGCGCGCTCCAGGCGAACGCGAGCTTGGGGCGCAGCACCGCGATCGCCGTCACCACGGCGACGACCATGTAGGGCCGCGCCCGCAGCCAGCTCGCCCAGGCGATGCCGCGGTCGGCGACGACGAGGACGCTGGTGCAGGCTTCCAGCTCGCGAGCGAGCCGGCTGCGCTGGGCGTCTGCCTCCGCGACCAGCCCAGCGCGCCGCTCGAGAATGTCCGCCAGCGCGCTCATTTCCGGTCCAGCTCCTTCTCGTCCTTGCGCAGCTCGGCGAGGGTCGCGGCGAGGAACTTGGGCCGCTGCACGATCGCGGCGCGCAGCGCGAGCAGGGCCGCGAGCCCACCGAGGGCGAATACGCCGGCGAGCACGCCGATTGCGAGCAGCCGGTTGGTGTCCCAGACGACCACCGCCATCAGCACCACCAGGAGCACGACCGCGAGGCCGAGACAGAACAGAACGACCATCGCGAGCACCACGATGCGCGCGAGCCGCACCCGCTCCTCGTCGATTTCGCTTGCGAAGATCTCGATGTGCGTCTGGACGAGAGCGACGAAGGTCTTCGCCAGATTGCGCAGCGATTCGAGCAGGCCTTCGGTGTGCCCGGCTTCCTCGGTCATGAAGGCCTTCAGCGGCGGCTGATGAGCAGACCCAGCGCGATTCCCGCGAGCACGGCGATTCCGACCGCGTTCCAGGGATGCGCGCGCACGTAGTCGTCAGCGGCGCGCGCCTGCTCCGCCGCCTCCTCCGCGAGCGGTCCCAGCTTCAGCTTGGCCGCCTGCAGCCCTTCCTGGATCTTCGCGCGCCCTTCGGCAGCGGTCTCCCCCATCGTCGCGCGGAGCAGCGCTTCGGCGTCGGAAATGACCACCTTCAGGTCGGCGGCGAGTTTTTCCGCGGTGACCTCATCTTCGGGGGTTCTTTCGTGCGTTCGTGCTCTCATGGCTGCGATTTTACCGGATACGATACGGGCTGAGCATGCCTATCTCGAAGCCCATGCCCTCACCGCGTGTCGCCGCAGCTCGTCCGCGGAGGACGTCCGTCCACGTTGTCCAAGAGCGCCTCCGGCGGATTTCCGCGAAGCTCGGGCGCGCGCTGCACCGATTTTGGGCCGCGCCGGTCGCCGTGCGCGTCGGCTTGGTATTAGCGGTCGTCGTTGCGATCTGGGCGGCGGCGAACTGGGTGGTGCAGGCATGGCGCAAGCCGACCGAGATGCTCTTCCCCGTCGGCCAGACCCTGGTGAAATCGCCGACGGCGACCTGGCGCGAGTATGGCCCCCTCTTCCGCGAGCATTCGACCCCGGTGATCACGGCCGAGCTGCTCGCCGCGCTCGCGCAGGTCGAGGGCGCGGGCAATCCCGTGGCCAAGCCGCCCTGGACCTGGCGCTGGAGCCGCAATCCCTTCGAGTGGTACCGGCCTGCGTCGAGCGCGGTGGGCATGTTCCAGATCACCGACGCCGCGTTCCGCGACGCGAAGCGCTACTGCATCCACGAACACGCGGTGGCCGAGGACGGGCCGTGGTACGACCCGGGCTCGTGCTGGTTCAACGGGATGTATACGCGCGTTCTGCCGAGCCATGCGATCGAGATGACTTCGGCCCTCCTGCACCGCAGCGTCGCCGGCGTGCTGGCGCGCCGCGGCAATGCAAAGGCGACGCTCGCGCAGAAGCAGGAGTTGGCTGCGGTGATCCACCTGTGCGGGCTCGCCCGGGGCGATGCCTTCGCGCGCAAGGGCTTCCGGCTGGATCTCGGCGAGCGCTGCGGGCCACACGACCTGCGGGCCTACCTCCTGCAAATCGAGAGCCTCAGGCAGCGGTTCGGGATGCTCGCCGCGGCCGAACGATGACTACTGGAGCTCGATCTCGAAGGTCCGCGGCCACTCGGGCCGCGTCTCCAGGCTGAAGTACACGCGGCCGATCTCCCGGCTGTCCATGGTCTCGACCTGCACCTTCCACTCCCCGGGCTGGTAGTTCGACTTGAAGCCGTAGCCGCGGAAGCCCTCGGCGCGCCCGCCGACGATCTTGATGGGGATCGTGTCCTGCAGGACCCAGCCGCGCGCGTCGTCCTTCCAGTACCAGCGCACCTGCACCTGGTCGGAGAAGCGCGTCGGCGAGAAGATGCGGAAGAACACGTATACGCGGTCGCCGGGCTGGGCGAGGAACTCCTGGTCGCCGTGTTGCCAGATGCGCCAGATCGGCCGCTCGTGGCGCAGGCGATATTCGTCGCCCGTCTTCTCGACCGCGTGATATACGCCGATGAAGGGGATCGAGAGCGGCACCGGCGGGATCAGCCTGAGGTAGTAGAAGACGAGAAAGCCCACGAGTACCCCGCCCAGCGGCAGAAGCATCTGCCGGCGGGCGCGGGGGAAAAGGTCCGGCTTCTTCTTCCTGATCCACCAGACGACCCCGACCACCGGCAGGCAGCCGGCGAGCATCGACACGAGGAATACCGTGAGGCCGATCGAGCCGACGAAGATCGGCACCACGTTGGCAGCGAAGCACATCGAGCACAGCGCGAGCAGGGTGAACTTGAAGGCCAGGCCCCGGGCCTTGAAGTGCTCGGACTCGTTCGCCCACAGCAGGAACACCAGGAAGGCGAGGAAAAAGAACGACACCAGGAGCGAGGAGCTCTTGAAGAAAAAGATGGTGTAGACGTTGAGCAGCGTTCCCAGAAAGAAATGCACGAGCGCCGTGCGGTACTGGTAGTACCAGCGCTTGAAGACGAACAGGCTCGCGGGGTCGGGCTGGGGCTGGCCCTCCTCGAAGAACATCTGCGTGAGGGCCGCCAGGATCACGCCGACGTAGACGACCTGCTGGACGATCGCGAGCCAGTGGTCGGCGCGATCGACGGTGACGATGTCGAAGAGAAAGCCGCAGATGAAGGAGAGGACCGCGATCCTCTGCTCGTTTTTCGCGTAGTAGAGCTTGAGGCGCTCGATGTGCCCCAGCGCGGGTGCCGTTTCGTTCATTTTCGCTGTTTCCACAGGTCCAGGAGCTTGCGCGCGAAGACCGCGCCCAGGGCGTCGTCCTCGTGCATGAAATAGACATAGACGCGCTCGAGAGCAAGCGCCGCGATCCTCTCCGCCCACACGCCGAGCTCCGTATCTTCGTAATGTGTGCGCCGCAGCCGCAGGTAGCCGCAGTCGGCGGTCGCGACCACGGGCGGCGAATCGCCTTCGTCGGTGTCGGTGTAGCAGAGCATCGCGCCCTTGGCGCGCAGCGTTGCGTAGACCTCGTCGTCCTGCCAGGTCGAGTTGCGGAACTCGAAGGCGGCGGCTTGCCCCGCGGGGAGCAGCGCGAGGAAATCCCGCAGCCGCGGGAGATCTTTTTTCAGGAACGGCGGCAGCTGGAACAGCAGCGGGCCGAGCTTGCCGCCGAGCGTTCCGGCGCGTCTGAGGAACTCGGCGACGTGGGTCTCGCACTCTTTAAGGCGCAGCTCGTGGGTGATGCGGCGCGGCGCCTTGAGCGTGAACGCGAAGTTCTCCGGAACCTCCTCCGCCCAGCGCGCGAGCATCGCCTCGGCGGGCATGCGGTAGAAGGTGTTGTTGATCTCGACCGTGGCAAAATGCCCTGCGTAGTAGCGCAGCATCCCGTCCGCGGGGTGCTTCTCGGGATAGAACTTCCCGAGCCACTCCTTGTAGGAGAAGCCGCTGGTTCCGGCGAGGAGCTGGGTCATGGGCGGATTGTCCAGCACCGGCGCGCGATCCGGCAAGCTAGAATCTCTCGCATGCCCAAAGCCAAGCGCGTCGTGCTGGCCGATCCGTCGGCAGCTGCGGTATTGCTGGACGAATACTCCAAGAAGCGCGCCTTCGACGCGACCCCCGAGCCCGCGCCGGCGCCCGCGCCGGGCGAGGGACTGCTGCTTTTCGTGGTCCAGAAGCACTCGGCGCGCCAGCTGCACTACGACTTCAGGCTGGAGTGCGACGGCGTGCTCAAGTCCTGGGCCGTTCCCCGGGGCCCGTCGCTCAACCCCGCAGACAAGCGCCTCGCCGTC
>Ga0137397_10002537_pt1 | contig 12668 bp, 16 predicted proteins | sample czorhiz116metaG_FD_106658 | JGI IMG/M metagenome (GOLD analysis project Ga0137397, IMG submission 106658) | Vadose zone soil microbial communities from Angelo Coast Range Reserve, California, USA - czorhiz1.16 metaG | ecosystem: Environmental > Terrestrial > Soil > Vadose zone | place: USA... | reverse complement strand
CGCTCTTTCTTTTGGGGGAGGTCGGGCCCCCCCCTCCGTCCTTTTTTTTTTTGTTCCCCCGCTTTCCCCCCCCCCCCCCCCTGCCCTTTCCAGGAAGTGAGTGACCCTCGCTCACTTTCTTTCGCTGACAATGAATTATCACACCCTCTGCGCTCTTTAGGACGTGAGTATTGCTCGCTCGCTTTCTCTCGCTGTCTTGACCTGGCCTTCTTTCCATTCATTCCAGGCCATGAGTCTCTTGTATGCTCGATTTCTTTCGCTGTCCTGACTTGCTTTCCCCCCTCTGCACTCTCAAGGAAGTGAGTGCCCCTCGCTCACTGGCCTCCCTTTTGTATCCTGACTTGTCCCTTCCTCTCCAATCTCTAGTTGGTGACTGAACCCTGCTCGATCGCTTTGTTGTGCTGTCCCTGACTTGTCCCTCTCTGCACTCTCCAGTTTGTTAGTGACCTCGCTCCCTCACTTTCTCTCGCTGCCCCTGACTTGTTCCTCATGTGTTATCCAGGCCGTGAGTGCTCGTCGCCGCTCTCCTTCAGTGTCATGACTTGTCGCTCCGTCTACCCTCTTCAGCGTGTGAGCGCTTATCATTTGTTCGCGTTTTTTGGTGCCCTAAGTCGTCACTACGTCTGCCCTCTCCAGTTTGTCAGTGCACCTCGCTCACTTTCCTTCGCTGACCTAAGCTGACCCTTCCTCTATGCTTTCTAGGACGTGAATGTCCCTCGCTTATTTTTCTTCGGTGTTCTAACTTGTCCCTGCCTTTGCGCTCTCTAGGAAGTGAGTGACTCTCGGCCTCTTTTTTTGGTGCCCTAACCTGACATTTTCTCTGTGCTCTCTAGCCCGTGCGCGCCGCTCCCTCGCTCGCTTTCCGAGTCTGTTGCTGTCCTGACTTGTCCCCTCCTCTGTGCTTTCTAGGGAGTGAGTGCCCCTCGCTCGCTCACCTTCGTTTGGTGTCCTGACTTGTCCCCCCGTCTGCCCTCTTTAGTTGGTCGGTCACGGTGCACCTCGCTCGCTTTCCTTCGCTGACCTAAGTTCTTCTTCTATGCTTCCCAGGACGTGAGTGCCATTCGTATGATCGATCGCTTACGCTGTCCTGACTTGTCGCACCCCTGCGCTATCCAGTGGGTGAGTACCCCTCGATCCCTCACTTTCATTCGCTGTCGTAACTTGCCCCTTCCTGGGTGCTTCCTAGTTGGTGAGTGCCCCCAAATCGCTCGCTCATTAGCTTTCTTTTGCTATCCTGACCTGTTCCTCTGACCTCACCCTCTAGGGAGTGAGTGCCCCTCGCTCGTTGGCCTTCTTTTGCTGCCCTAACTTGTCACTCTCTGTACGCTCTCCAGGGAGTAAGTGTCCATTATGCTCACTCCTTCCTTTGCCATCCTGACTTGTCCCTGTCTACGCACTCCAGGAAGTGAGTGTCCCTCACTCTCTCGCCTTATTTTGCTATCCTGACTTGTCCTTCCCCTGCGCCGTCCAGTTGGTGTGTGCCCCTCGCTCGCTCGTTCAATCTCTTTCTTTCAGTCACTTGTCCCCCTCATCTGCACTCTCCAGGGAGTGAGTGCCCCCCGCTCTCTTGCTATTGTTCGCTGTCCTGACTCGTCCCTATCACTACACCGATCAGGAAGTGAGTACCCTCGCTTGCTTTCTTTCACTGTCCTGACTTCAGGTTTCACCTTCCTCTGCACTTCCCAGGAAGTGATCACCCCTCCCTTGCTCACTTTCTTTCGCTGTCCTGACCTTGCTCCTCCCTTGTGCCTTTAGGACGTGAGTGCCACTCGCTCGCTTTCTTCCGCTGTCCTGATTTGTCGCTCCCTTTGCGCTCTCAAGTTCGTGAGTGTACCTCTCTCGCTCACTTTCTTTCTCAGTCCTGACTTGTCCCTCCCCCTGCGCTCTCCAGAACGTAAGTGACCCTCGCTCCCTCGCTTTCTTTCCCTGTCCTCACTTGGCAGCTCTACGCTTTCCAGTCCGTGAGTGCCACTCGCTCGCTCCCTTTCTTTCCTCTCCTGACCTGACCTCCCCTTGCGCTTTCCAGTTCGTGAGTGTCCTCCCTCCTTCCCTTTCGCTGTCCCGACTTGTCACGTCCTCTACACTCTCCAGTTCGTAAGTGCCTCTCCCCTTTCACTTCCTTTTGGTATTCTGACTCGTCTCTCCATCTCCGCTCTACAGAGAGTGAGTGCCCATCGCTCGCTTACTTTCTTTCACTGTCCTAACTGGTTGCCTCTCTTTGCGCTCTCTAGCGTGTGAGTGGCCCTTGACCGCTTTCTTTCATTATCCTAACTTGTCCCTCTGTCTGCGTTCTCCAGGAAGTGAGTGCCCATCGCTCGCTCGCTCACCTTTTTCTATCCTGACTTGTCCTCCTCCTGCGCCCTCCAGGAAGTGAGTGCCCCTCGCTCGCTCGCTTTTGTTCGCCGTCCCTGACTTGTCCCACCCTCTGCACTCTTCAGTCCGTGAGTGTCCCTCGCTTGCTCGCTTTCCTTCGCTCTCCTGACCTATCCCTTCGTCTGCGTTTCCCAGAGAGTGAGTGTCCCTCTGGAGCTTGCGTTTCTCACTGTCCTGATTTTCCACTCCCTCGGCGCTCTCCAGGACGTGAGTGATTCGCTTGTTCGCTTTCTTTGACCGTCCTGACTTGACCCTCCCTCGGCGCTCTCCAGTTGGTGCGTGCCCTTCGGTCGCACGCTTTCTCTGGTGTCCTGACTTGTCTGTCTCTGCCCTCTCCAGACGGTGTGTACTTTCCATTTCTATTTGTCGGTGTATTGACCTCTCTTCCTCCCTTGTGTCTTCCAGAATGTGAGTTGTCCTCTTGTATATGCTCGATACCTGTGTCCTCACCTCTTCGTTTCTCTGCGTTGCAGCCATTATTCTCCAGAATAAGCTCATTTTTTGTCAATGTACTGTTGTCATTTTAGAGCTTTCTATGTATTTTACTAACTCAATCTCAGCCACCCCTTTTGATATCTAGTGATGATCATATGCATCACCAACTGATTGGTACATTTTTTCCGTCTGGCCCCGCAAATTCTAACATCCAAAGTAGTGATACTTCTTATTCTCGAGCATGCATGCCTCTTTTATGCCTCACAGTCTAAACCAACCAAAGACGAGGCTTTGGATCGGGCTTATTCTCGATATTGTGCATCTGGTGTTCATAATGAGGTCACGAAGCAGTTCTCCTTACACCCTGGGGAATACTCTATTCTCCAGTTCACAGAATTCACCCTTAAGCATCGTCTTTAATATTTGTGTTTTGCTTCCCCCCATGTATCCAAGTCGCCGGCATTGTTCATAATAGCCAACAGTTACAGCACAATCGCTTTGAATGACCACACCCCAAATCCAGTTTCACAATTTAAGAATGGGCCCCACGACTGGGAAGCGAGACCAAGCGTGTCGTGGCCATCAAGGCTGCGATCTTCAAAGCGAGTGGAGTCCAGCTTTACAACTGTACCACCACCAGCTAGAGTCACTAAGAGTCCTTTCATGCCTTTCAACCCTCCAACGATGCGTCAAACCCAGTCCAGGCTTGTGCCCCTCCACCCCCTGGCCCCGACTTGCGTCCAATAGCTGCCGCGGACTATCCCAAGACAGGCCAAGTAGCCTGTCCGGCCTCCTCAACAGTTTTACGGAAAACGACTGGTTCGCTCACTTCCGGCACCGCCTCTTGGGTGCATTCAAACATCTCGCCGACATATGCGACAGGTTCAGTTAGTCGGGCGCGTCGACCCGGTTGGGAGGTTTGCAACGCTTGGGATAACCGGGGATAAGTGAAGGGGTAGACGCGCATGAAAAGACTTGCTCGATGAATAGGTGCGTCCTAGTGACCTGACCCCATAAACTTGAAGGCATACGTCCGGGGATAGTGGAGATTATATTCGACCATGTCGAAGATCCAAACTTCCAAACATTTCAAACCAACGGCGTTCAAGCACACACCGAACTTCCACCGATGTGCCTGCCCATGGCAATCACGTTGGCAATACCACCTTCCGTCGCCCAGCAAAGTTTTGCACCGCATTCACTGTACAGTATCATCCCAAGCAGAACACTCCATGGGACGTCCATGGAGTCCTGGAATGATCGGTCACACCTCGTGCAACCATATCCATCGATCATCTCGGTTTTCCGTGCCACTGAGCTGTGCCGTTCTCTTTGGGCGGTAACGATATCACGATAAGAATGCCACGATTTGAGCAGCAGGACCCACTGCGACCGCCAGTGGTGCGCCAGCTTGGACCCTCGCATCCATCTCCAGTCAGCCAGGTCTTTCGTGTAAGTCTTCAGTTCAATTGAGGGGGGGGAAAGTTGCATCTCATAGATTCGCATATAGCACTATCAACCACATATGCACGCACACACGAATACTCTGTCTCACAGTATGACATTTGTTGATCTATTTCGGCCAGCCAGCGAAAGAGTAAGGTACACCGTGACTGGCAGATGTAGTTCACGCCCTCACCGAAAGTGCCAAGGCGGGGTGACGCGATAAAATTTCTCAGAAGACCGCATACACATTAACCCTACCGCAATTCCCACCTCACTTGACCCCCATCCCGCTCTCTCCAAAGCATGGAACAGGCTGCAATCCGACGCGCACGCCAAGTCGACGGCGACGACTCGTTCCCAGAACGCAACGCCGCAGTCGCGCGTGCGGCTGCCTGCTTCCAAAGGTCCAGTTTGCCCGGAGCGACGCCGCGGAAGAGCATGAAGATGCGGGTAACGACGTCTGGCGCGGGCGAGACACGCATCTGCGCTCGTACGACGCTTGCGGGAGGAAGCGCAGCACGACGTATGCAAGTCCGGCGAGCACCTTGAGCACCTCGTGTAGGTAACCCAGGGCTTTGCCTATCGGAAGAAGGACCGAATTGCCCAGGCACACAGACGGGCAAGATGAATCAAAGGGTCTCGATGTCCCCAACAAGGGTGGTTGCGCGAGATGTGTTCGCCATGACGAACTGAGTGTTTGCGCTGGAGAGCCAGGTGGAAAGAGAGGGAAAAAAAAGAAGAGAAAGGAGGTATCAATCGTAGTCAGACAACTGAGATGTCGTTAGGTCACGAACTCTGGATTCTTTGCACGCGTAGCTTCGATGATAGCAAGGGTCCAACAGGTTGTAACGGGTCGACAAAGACTCTGCTTTCCTCTTTGAATATTCTGTCCAAATATTGCTTGTACTGATTGCTAGGTCTCAGCAGGCTTCGGGCCCTGGCACTGTTGCCAAGCCTTACATCGCCTCCTAATATAGGTAAGGCTGAATGGCGATTATAGATAGATGACGGGCTTCCGGCCCAATAGTTCCATCAAGTGCTGAGGCAGCGGTCTGCATAGCATGATTGGGCTGTTGTGGGCGGTGTCTTTTTGGACGTCGTGTCCCTCGGTGCCCCCGCCGATACGCCCGTATCCAGGAGTAGGCGATGACAACGCGAGAGGAGGCCCTCCAATGTCAAAATCAACGCGTGCTTCCTGATAATCAGGCAAGAGTGGCGAGGAGCACTCGTTCGAGGATCGCATCTCTGGATGGGAGGACCAAAAAAAAGCGTCTTAGGTCAATGTCTGCCGCCTCATCGTCCCATCCCGGGTACGCACCAGATTCGAGAGTGATCGTCGCGGAATGCACAACTGACAAGCACGTGGGAAGTTTGTAACGAATTCTCATATGGACAGGCAGATAAACTGGTTGCCAAAGTTTATAAGAACAAGGGTAGTGAGAGGACACTGCTTCTGGACGGGTGCGGCAAGGAGCGCGATTTGCCCCAAACAAGTTCAAATTCCGACGTGGGAATTGCCGAAGTAGTGAGACGAAGCAAGTTTCGCAGTTCACGGTCGCGCAGTCCTGCTCTCATCCCCTACTCTACTCGCACAAACTCACCCCAGCCTGCTACAATGTCTGACCTTTGCCCCGTTTACGCTCCCTTCTTTGGTGCAATGGTGGGCCTTCGTAGTCGTACACGTAATTTTGGACGAAAAGCACTAACTCGACGCTTTTCGCCTTCCTCGACTCGCAGGGTTGTACCAGTGCCATCGTGTTTACCTGTACGTTTTTTGTGCTGTCGTCCATCTTTTTACCTGTCTTGACACGTATACTAGGTATCGGAGCGAGGCAAGTTTCTTCCTCTTTAACCTCGCGTGTCTACCGCCCACAGTCGCCGCAAAGACCCCCTTGAACATCCAACTTATGGTTTTGCTCCGCAGTTATGGGACCGCAAAATCTGGCGTTGGCATTTCGGCCATGGCTGTATTACGACCGGATCTCATGATGAAGAACGTCGTTCCAGTCATCATGGCTGGTATCATCGCCGTGAGTGCTTATACGCTTGTCGAACTGCAAAACGATTTAAGTTCGCCACACATAGATCTACGGCCTCGTCGTCTCTGTTCTCATCTCTGGAAATCGTATGTATCGTGTGCTAACAAGCCACTGAACGTTAATATTGGGCTCCAGTCGCTCCCCGTATGCCTCTGTTCCAGGGCTTCGTCCAACTCGGCGCTGGTCTCTCCGTCGGACTTTCCGGTCTCGCTGCTGGCTTTGCTATTGGCATCGTAGGTGACGCTGGTGTCCGTGGCGGTGCTCAGCAACCCAGACTATTTGTGGGAATGGTGTGTTGACCGTCACTGCTCCGATTAGGCTCGCGTACTGATGCCCATTAAGATCCTCATCCTTATTTTCGCCGAAGTCTTGGGTTTGTATGGTGCGTCAAACAGTCATGTACATGGGACTGCCCTTAAATAAGACTTTGTTCTTTCAGGTCTCATTGTTGCCCTCATCATGAATACACAAGCGGCTGGCGCAACTGTAGGGCTACTTCCTCGCCGAATCGCCACCTCTCTGACTTTGTCTCTCAGTGCCCATAACTCTCTTAAACATACCTCAAATCACGGACAGCAGCGTTGCAGGGAGGGGTACAGGAGGTTGTCTATAAATTTGCACCACGTCGCTTTCGTCAATCCATGTTCTCTGTGTCGAATTGCTGAAGTCAACGTGGCCGAGTTTTTGTTCACATGGTTCAATCTTCACGAACGTGGCTGTCAGTTCTTAATATATATGTTGTCTGCACAGTGTTTATTTTTGAGAGGAGCAGTGGCGGTGGTTTGACGTGGCAAAAGAAGAAGGAATGAGTTGAGATTATTTCGCTTAGGCGCCTTCCTTCCGCTCCTCGCTCTCGCTCACCGTCAACGTGTTCCCGCTGCCCGAGCCTGGCGCTGGCTGCCCCTCACTGAGCCACCTCTCGAGTAATGTTCACTCGACGTTTATCATGGCTCCCGACGTTGCTTCTTTGTCTATTATTTGCGTTCCCCGCAGCATGTGACCGCTCTCCACCCACGACGCCATATGACCCGTTCCATGCGATTGCCGCTCTCGCTCCCAAACTGCCAGAAGAGCCCGTCTGCTGCCTCAAGCCCTTGACACCCTTGGAGCCCGTCGACGACGACCTCTTCTTGTCCTTCGAAGATTGGAAAGTCAAACGTTTCAGCGAGCGCGGCCACGGCAACAAGAACAATGCGCCTCCCAACCCCGGTGCAGCAGAAAGCCCAGCGGAAACAGACGCCGTCCACTCCACAACTACCGTCGTCGCCACCGCCAATCCCTCCTTCTACTCCTCATCCTTTTCCTCCTCTTCATCTTCATCCGCCGCCGGGGTCGCTGTCGATGACACAGTCGACGTTGTCCACGCTCCGGAATTGACGGACGCAGCGTCGACGGCGGCACAGAGCGGGGCAGGATCCACGACCTCGATACCGCCGCCGCCGCCCGCATCGCCGCACTTCCGCGTGCCACTAACGGACCGGTTCAACTATGCCTCGGTGGACTGCTCCGCGCGGGTTCACACCGCGCAGCCCGCCGCGGCCGCCAAGTCGGCGTCGAACATTCTGTCGTCGCAGCGGGACCGGTACATGCTTTCGCCGTGCGGCGCGACGGCGCGGTTCGTCGTCGTCGAGCTGTGCGAGGACGTCCGCATCGATACGGTGCAGCTCGCGAATTTCGAGTTTTTTAGTGGCGTGTTTAGGGAGTTTACGGTCAGCGTCGCGAAGACGTACGTTGCGGCTGACGCGGAGGGATGGACCGTCGTCGGGACGTACGTCGGGAAGAACGTGCGTGGGGTGCAGGTGAGTGTGTGATTTTGGTTTTTTTTTTTCCTTTTACTCAAGGTCTTTCCGCCTTCTTTATCCTAGTCGTTCCACCCGCCGACGTCCATTCGTGACTTTTATCGCTACATTCGCATCGACTTTCACTCACATTACTCCAACGAGTACTACTGCCCCATCTCGCTTCTTCGCGTTTATGGCCTCACGCATCTCGAGCAGTGGAAGTGGGATACCTGGGAGGAAGAGAGTAGAGCGCGGCAGGATCATAACGCTCAGGCAGCTACGGTTCTTGTAGACGCTCCCTCGGAGCCCGAACAGCATACGGAAATTCCTCGGCAGGCCCAAGAAGACCCGACGACATCCCAAGAAAGACCCTCTTCCGCCACACCTTCAGGCGACGCTACTCCGGACTTCAAGGACCAAAGCACAGTGTCGTCCCATCCACCTGAGCGCGAGGAAAGTCATTTCCGAGATAGTACCGACATTGCTCTGCTGGAACCCTCGACAAGTCTCCAGGTTTCATCAACTGGCTCTAGTTCCTCTATTACTATACCTTCATCAGCCTCTCCACCACCTCCAGTTTCTGTTCAAGCCACCAATGATTCTACGCAAAAATCTCACATGGTTATAAGCGACAACTCCACTGACACTACTACGGCATCGTCATCTGTATTTATATCATCTCGCACAGCAAACGTCTCAGGAACCATCGGATCTACGTCCCACTCGTCCTCTCAATCCACAGTCACGACCATCTCTGCCCCCTACGCCATACAAGCCTCCGCTTCGCCTCCTCCCCAAATCAACCTCCCACTCCCTCCATCGCCGTCGAATGTGCACACGGGCGAATCCATCTATCGTACCATCATGAATCGCCTCAGCGCGCTCGAGGCAAATACGACGCTCTACGCACGCTATGTCGAAGAGCAGACAAGCACCATGTGGGAGATGCTCCGACGTCTGAGCGAAGACGTTGGTCGCCTTGAGGGCATTGGTCGTGCGCAAGCCCAAATGTATGCCCGCTCCGTCAGCGATTTCGAGAAACACCGCAGGGAACTGGAAATCGAACAGCGCACGCTCATCTCCCAAGTCAACTATCTCGCCGAAGAGGTCTGTTCATAACCCTTACACTGCGTTGTTCATCCCATGAACTGATGATTGCTCCGCTTGCGCGCATATAAGATCGTACTGGAGAAGCGTCTCGGCATAGCACAGCTGTGCCTTTTGCTTGCGGTGCTCGTCTTCCTCAGCGTCACCCGAGGATCGCCGGGCGAATTTCACATACCACGCTCCAATAGCAGCGGGGTAGACGCCATGCGCGGCTGGGGCCGACGCAGTCTGAGGCTCAGCGGCGATTGGTTCCCCTCCCGTCTACGCAGCGCGAGCAGCGGACCTCCCTCAATGTCGCAAGGCTCGCACACGCCCACGCCCTCGACATCAACGTCCACGATTCCTCGCGCGCCGCTGCGTCAGGCACCACCATCAACCGCACCAGCCACCTCGTTGCCCTCGCCCTCCACGACTCCAGCCCCAGGCCGCCTCGCGAAGAAAGCGACCACGGCGACCACTCTGATGACGCCAACATTCCGTCAGAAGCGTCCACCGTTTTACCTCGTCACACCGACCCAGCACGGCCATCATCATCACCGTGTCCCGCGCTCGCGCAGCACCCATGCAGTAGCTCGCACCCGTGACGGCAGGGGTGATGGCGGTACCTCATCGCCTACGCCGATGCCCGTGCCTGTGCAACGCTCGAGCTCGTATGGCGCGCCATTCGTCGGTCCTGTCCCGCGTTCTGCGAGGCGCTGGGCGCGCAGCGCACACGTGCATGAGGTGCGTCGTCACGGTACGCGCCACCCACATCACCACCACCATCGCGACACCACCGACGTCGGCATCGACGAGAATGAGGACGTGTTTGGCGCTGCGCCGGCACGCAGCCGGGGCCTCAGCGAGAGCAGGAGCGCGCCTGTCACGAGGGCATCTTTCGGGAGGATTGGGGACGGCGCGGACGCTGGTGTGTCTGGTGGTCCTGCGGGACAGATGCCGATGCGGAGGCAGAGGGAAGGGCAAGAGGTGGCTGATGGGGGAGGAGGTGCGGGCGCTGGTGACACGTGGGTGGATACGGATACGGATACCGGTGCGGACGATGATGGTGACGGCGCTGATTAAGTTCCATTGCATTGCATTGCATTGTGTCCCTTGTATGTAGTCCCCTGGCGCCTCGTCGTCGGTCATTTTCACCCATTGTGCCCTCTTCCCCTTCCCCTTTCCCCGTGGGGTGTTTAACGTTTTTGACGTTCTACTGGTACTTTATTGCCGAGCGCTTTGACGCCTATGATAAGATAACATTTCTTTTTTTTTTTTTTTTGTTTTTCATTTCTCTTATTCGAGTTGTTTATCGTCGTCATATCGCTCGCTCTTCATAATATTCCCACTGCCCGGAGGCCCGGGTCACTTGTATTCTTTCTTATCTTTTCCTTTTCAATGGAATCGAACATGCACTCATTGGCAAAATACACACGCATTTTCTGGACGTTGTCCAGACTTTCCCTGCTTTATTCCGCCGTTCTGACTTCTGTGTTGGTACAACGGTACGTGCGTGATTATATATTTATACACCGCACCACGGCCTCGATCAATCCTCGTGCACGATGTATGTGACGTATGTGCGCTTCCCCTTGGTCAAGTCAAGTGCCTCCGTCCGCCTGATAGGCCTGATAGTCGGGGACTTGGCCCCAGTGGGAGAAATGGAATGCGTCGATCTCAATTTATCTGATTCTCAAGGGCATTCAGACAGTCGATGACGCGCACGCTGCGATAGACGCCCATGTGGATCGCATCGTCGTGTCGAACCACAGTGCGTGCTCATGGACCCGAGCGAGCGAGTGCGCGAGTGCGCGAGAGGGTGCCTGCCTGCTCGTAACTACTGTTGTATCGTCCTTCTGCCTGCAGCAGCACTAGTGGCATATTCATGGTACCAGTACATTAATGTCACTGCGGAAACGACTTTTTTTTTACAAGTAAAACTGAGCGGAAAATGTTATGTAATGACACCCACGATCTTTCCTTAAACCAACGTTAAACTGACTTGGATTTTTCGCTCAATATTATTTTTCGCATCTGCCCAAGAACAACATGTCCCCCTTTTTTTCTCCAAGCCGTTCTTTCCATCGCTCATCCCGTCATGCCAGGAGACACCAGTTCCCGCAACATATACAAGTTTACACTCTCCCCTCAACCGAACTCAAACATGCGGTTCTCTTTCACCCCGGTTTCGGCTGGGGAAATAGTATGTCTTTTTTTTTGCTCTCTTGGTGTTGACGCACTTGAGAAACACCTACCCTAGACCATCGACATAACCATAGGCCCAGCGGTGAACGCTTCGAACCCCTCATCGAATCAAATTCCTGCCTCTCCTCCCCAATACCCCTCGACCTTGTTGGCGGCTCCAACAGTAGCTGCCCCACCTTATGCTTCGACGTCCTTAAGCCAAAATCCGTCGCTTCCTCCTGGTGTTAGGCCATTCGATTTAATGCCCACTCAACTCCAGCGTGACTTCTTGGAGGATTTCGCCCAGTTCTGCAAGACGGTGCCGGAGACTGATGACGAAAGTGAGATACTCTTGTGGTGGTATAATCAATTGGTACGCTTGCTTTTCTCATATGTATATTAAGATCGCTGATAGTTATAGGACAAGTATGCGATCTCCAGGCAAAAGAAACTCAAGGTACCGTGTATTCTCAAATTGATTTCACTCTCACCCAGACTCGTAACAGAGGAAGTCAAAAGAGGGCAATGAGGGCCCATCGAAACGTAGCAGGGCCTAAAGGTGTCGGATATATCGTAGCTAGAGACAATACTTGTTCAATGGTCTGTGTTTTTCTCGAAACAAAATGACATGTTGTTCGTCTTTTTCAAATTCTGTTTGCTGTTTGCATGAACGTTTGTCCATATTAGAACAGCGTATCCGGCTGCCTTCAAGTTACCTGAGCTGGAACATTTTCGTGATGATCGACCATATAGTACCACGTCTCACGCAGACACGCATACACACGTTCCTCTATCGGTGTTACTGCCATAAATGCAACGGGAAGCTAGTCCCAGCTCGGGTCTGTAGCTCTGTCTTCGACAACACACCCTAGGACTGCACGACATGATATGCCATCTCCTGCTCTCCCTGCTCTTTCGGATTTCAATTCCACCCCTTGCTTATCGAATATCGAATTTACATGTTGGTCTCAACTCGTGGTCGATAGAGGCAATGGGAAAGCCAAATGGTGAAAGTCACCGCTGGTTCCAACTTTATTGGTATACACTCCCCCACTTCCTCCTCCCTTCCTCCCGCGACAACGCCTTCCCTTTTCCTCTTCCCCCATTCCCACTTGACACTCACTTGGACGAACAGGGCCCACAATAACGACGTCACGCTATCGCTTCTATGTGCCAAGCAGCATGCTTCACTGCGCTCGTCGTGATGCTAGACACGTCCTTGCTCAGCTGGTGTCTTTACATCGTGTCCCCAGGTTGACGTCGTCCATTGCAATTTCCACGGGCGCGTGTATGTCCGCAAGTCGATCGAAAAGCGTTTTGCCTT
>Ga0137397_10002533_pt1 | contig 12682 bp, 9 predicted proteins | sample czorhiz116metaG_FD_106658 | JGI IMG/M metagenome (GOLD analysis project Ga0137397, IMG submission 106658) | Vadose zone soil microbial communities from Angelo Coast Range Reserve, California, USA - czorhiz1.16 metaG | ecosystem: Environmental > Terrestrial > Soil > Vadose zone | place: USA... | reverse complement strand
TATCGCACTTCGGGCGCCGCGGCCTGTCTCTGCTCACCACGATCGTCCTGGCGCGCCTGTTGGCGCCAGCGGACTTCGGTTTGGTGGCAATGGCGGCGGTCGTGACCGGTTTCATCGAATTGTTCCAGGACCTGGGTACCGCAACCGCAGCGATCCAGCGCAAGGATCCTTCGCAAGCGCTGCTCGCAAGCATGTTCTGGCTCAACGCGGTATTCGGTTTCGCAGCTATGCTCGTGCTCTACGCCGCTTCGCCGCTGGCGGGCGCCTTCTACCACGAGCCGCGCGTGATCCCTATCATGCAGGGACTGTCGGTGTCGTTCGTGCTGTCCGGATTGAGCAACCTACAGAAGTCGCTGCTTGAGCGGAACCTGGAGTTCGACAAGCTGGCGCGTATCGAAATCGGCACGACTCTGTTCGCCACTCTGGTCGGCGTTATGGCCGCGCTCGCCGGTCATGGGGCCTGGAGCCTCGTTTATCAGATGCTGGCCGGGAATTTGCTGATGACGCTGCTCCTCTGGAGCGCGAGTCACTGGCGCCCGTCGTGGCAATTCGACTGGCCGGAAATTCGCTCGGTGATGGGCTTCAGTCTCAACCTGACCGGCGCAAGCATTTTCAACTATTTCACTCGCAACGCGGACAAATTCCTGATCGGTCGCTTTCTCGGTCCGCAGGACCTCGGCTACTATGATCTCGCGTACCGCCTCATGCAGTACCCGCTTCAGAGCATTTCCGCGGTAATCGGTCGCGTGATGTTTCCGCTCTATTCACACATGCAGGACGACTCTGGCCAGTTCGCGCGGGCCTATCTCAAGGTGGCCGCCGCAATTGCGCTGATCTCGTTTCCGCTGATGCTGGGGCTGACGGCGCTCGCGGCGCCGTTCGTGTTGACGCTGTTCGGCGCGACGTGGGCGCCGGTGATTCCGTTGCTGCTGATCCTCGCACCGCTCGGCGCGGTCCAGTCGATCGCCACCACGGTCGGCAATATCTACATGGCCAAGGGCCGTACCGACTGGGCGCTGTGGTGGACCGTCGGCGCGGGGACGCTCATCGTGTTGTCTTTCGTGCTCGGGCTGCCGTGGGGAATACTCGGCGTTACCGCCTCCTACGCGATCGTGTTCATGCTTCTGGCGTATCCTGGCCTTGCGATCCCGTTCCGGCTGATCGGCCTGCGCGTGCGTGACCTGGGCCGGGTGCTTTGGCGATCTGCAGCGTGCAGCCTTGTCATGTATGCGGTGGTGGCGGGTACGTGGCTGTTATCGCCCCCTGGGATGCCCGGCTGGCTTGCGCTTTCGCTTCTAGTGCCGCTCGGCGTGATGGTCTACTTCGCCTGTTCCTGGGCGATCAACCGCGGGCTGTTGCTCGAAGTGGTTTCGATCGTGCGAGGTAAGGGGTAGCGCCTCCTGCGGTTTGTAAGCTGTTTGAAAGATTGCGATGCCCAACGTCACACCTCCCTCAAGGGAGTCGGCGCCCGATAGGCTTCGCAAGTTGACCGACAGGACGAATCCGCTTACCCTAGCCGCCGGAGTCGCCAACTGAGCGAAAAAACCACTCCCGGATGGACATCGCCTCGTAACCCCCCGATTGCCCATCGGTTTCCGATACCTCCAAACCCTCCCCAATCACCTCTCGCGGTCCCGCTACGGTGAGGCGGCCTGTTCCTTGCTGATGAATCTCTGAGCCAAGGCAGGGAAAGACCCCAATGACGCAAAGCGCAAGCAGAAGACGCTCTTACCTATTCGTATTGCCCTGGGATCCGCACATCGTCAGCGGGGTCAATGGCGTGGTGCGGAATCTGGCAAAGGCGATGGCGGAAAAGGGATCCCAGGAGCCCTTGATCGCCATCGATTCGTGGGAACACTGGACGGCGAAACAGCTGGGAGACGCATTCCAGTTCAGGTTTTCCATATGGGGAGCAATGTCGGCGCTGGGGGTGTTGAAGGCCATCGTCGTCGGACCGCTGCGCCTGTGGGACACGCTCCGTCTGCTGAAAAGATACGACGCCCAGGCCGTGAATTTTCACTTTCCGGGAATGGCACCCTTCGGCGTGGCCGTGCTCAGGCGCCTCCGCCTGTTTCGCGGCAAGCTCGTATTGTCCTATCACGGCACCGACGTGGCACCGGCGAAATCCCGGATGGAAAATGTGATTCGGAATTTCATGCTGCGGTCCGCGGATCATCTGGTCGCGTGTTCGGACGGACTCGCCGCGCGCATGTCGTCGCAGTTTTCCATTCCCCTGTCCAGAATCGACGTCATCGTCAACGGGGTCGATGCGTCCGTGTTCGACGGTGCAGGCCGACCGGGTACCCAGTTGCCGCGCGAGCTTCCCTCGAAGTTCATCGTCAACGTCGGCGCTTTCATTCCCCGGAAGAATCACGCGCTGCTCCTTCAGGCGCTGTCACTGTTGAAGAACCGGTACCCGGCCCTGCACGTGTGCATTGCGGGTGCTGATGGCGACGAACGAGGCGCACTCGAAGACGCGGCCCGCGCCCAGGGCCTGTCCGAGCGCATGCACCTTTTCGTCGAGCTCGATCAGTTCCAGGTGGCGCTGCTTCTGTCGAAAGCGACGCTTTGCGTCCAGACCTCGCTGGCGGAATCTTTCCCTCTTGCCGTCCTCGAGGCGGGCGCATCGGGCATTCCGGTCGCCGTTTCGGATATCCCGGGGCATCGGGAACTGGTGTGCAACGGCCGAACGGGGCGCCTGTTCCCTTTGGGCGACCCCTCCGCGTGCGCCAACGCCATCGCCGCCATTCTCGATGACCCGGATGCCGCTGCGCGGGTGGCTGCGGAGCAAAAAGCGCGCGTGCGCAAGGAACTGACCTGGGTCTCCAGCATGCAGAAGTACGAAAGACTGGTCTACGCAGTCTGACACGCGGCGCAACTCTTCCGCGGCGCAGCTGAGTGGTGTGCCCCCTTACGGGCTGGGCAAGAGAAACGCGAACATCGAGTGCCCGGCTGCAACCGCGATGTACTGCTTGCCCTCCAGTCGGAAGGATATAGGGGAGCCGCGGACGCGCGCTCCGAGGTTGACCTTCCAGAGCTCCTTCCCCGTGTCGGCATCGAAAGCACGGAAATAATCGCGATAGCCCGCGAAGACGACGCCGCCCTGGGTCGAGAGCACGCCGCCGACGGTCCACACGAAATCATCCGAGCTCGACGCGAGAAGGGCCTGCCAGCGGATCTCGCCGCTCTTGGCGTCGATCGCCTTCACGTAGGCCGCCGCCGGTAGATTGTGCGCGTAGTAGGAAGCCGCGCTTCCTTCGAAGCGTTCGCCTTTTCTGTACTTGACTTGAGCGGACTGGAAATAGATCCCGGCTGCATCGGAGCACGGGACGAACACCAGTTGCCGTGATGCGTCGTACGAGGGTGGCCACCAGTTGGTCGCCGCCATGATGGCAGGCCAGACGACGGTACCCGCGGCGCTGGGCCTCGCTGCGTTCGATATGCGGGGGCGTCCCTTGGGATCGAAACCCTCATTCCAGTTCTGCTTGACGAACGGCTTTGCAAAGAGGAATTCCCCGGTCTTGCGGTCCAGTGCGTAGAAAAACGCATTCCGGTTTGCCCAGAGCACGACCGCTCTCTTGCGGCCCTGCCAGTCGATCTCGGCAAGGATCGGTTGCTGATTCGCGTCCCAGTCGTGCTCATCCGACGGGGTGAACTGGTAGAACCACCTCAGCCGGCCCGTTTTCGCCTCGATTGCGATTGCGCTGTTGCTGTAGAGATTGTCCCCGGGCCGCGCGTCCGCCTGGAACTCGGGCGATGGGTTACCAGTGCCCCAGAAGAGGAGGTCCTCCTGTGGGTCGTAGGCTCCAGCCGTCCAGGTAGGAGCGCCGCCGGTCTTCCAGGCGTCGCCCTTCCAGGTCTCGTGGCCCGGCTCGCCCGGACCCGGAACGGTATGAAACTTCCAGAGCAGCCGCCCATCAACAGGGTCAAATGCGGCCAGAAACCCCCGTATTCCGAACTCCCCCCCAGCGACGCCAACGACGACACGCTCTCCCAGCGCGAGGGGAGCTCCGGTCATTGTGTACCCATCATGATAGTCGGCAACCTTGACGATCCAGCGCTGCTTGCCGGTGTTGGCGTCGAGTGCCACCAGGAATGAATCGATCGTGGCCACGAATACCGTCTGCCCCAGGACTGCCACACCGCGGTTCGGCATCCCGCAGCAGCCCGGGACTGTGTCCGGAACGTCTCTTCGATAGGTCCAGATCAATGCGCCCGTCTCGGCATCGAGCGCGACCACGCCCTCGCGTGATTCGGTGACGTACATTACGCCGCCGGCGACAATCGGAGATACCTGCAACTCTCGATCGACCTGGCGAAGCTGGGCGACCCACGCAAGCTTTAGGTTCCCGACGTTGCGCTTGGTCAGCTGCGGGATGAGGCTGTGTCTGTGGCCCGAATAGTTTCCAGCGTAGGTCAGCCACTGTCCCGGGGCCTTATCGGTATCGACGATCTGCCGCATTTCGACCTCGACGACCGGACGGGCGCCGGTCTTCTTGCCGCCGCTGATCGGCCGGCCGGAAGCAGCGAGCGCTTCGTTGCGCAAGTACGTATGGATTTGCCAGATCTGGGCGTCGCCCAACGACTGCGCCTGCATTGACGTGCCTGACCTGCCCCATTTGGCGGTCGAGAAGAACGACCAGTCCGACTTGTTCGACACCGCACTGAGAAGATTCGGCCCGACGTTGCCGTGCCCACCCTCGCCGTGACACGACCCGCAATGCCTAAGGTACAAGGCCTTTCCTTGCGCTGCATCCTCGGATTTGCTCAGTCCATTCTTGATGGAGATGTGAACGTTCGGATTATCGGCAACGTCGGCGAGATAGATAGGGCTGCGAGGTGCCAGCCAGACGATGAGATTGAGAAGCGGGATTTCCCTCAAATCGCCACGGACTTTGGCTTCCACGACATGCAAGCGCCAGAGCAGCTCGGGGGGCGCGAACAGTAGTGCAGCCGCGTAGGCGACCGCGGCCATCACGATCGTCCCGAGGCCGAACGCGAGCGCGAATCGTCGAAGCTTCACGCCGGGATCGGGCGGGTGGAGTCCATAGCGTCACATTCTGCCAAACGCCGGGGTGTTCTGCTACAATCCGGCTCGCTTGCAGTTGCGCCTTTCTGCTCGGCGCGATTTCTACACTTTCAGTCCGAAGCGCGCAAATGCCGGCTACCGCCGAAGCCATCGAGCCGGACCGACTTGCTTGGCACCGAAAAGCGGTCCCGGCGCTGTTTGCTCTCCTGATCGTCGTCAGCTTCGGCGGAACTTTCATCTACAAGCTTCGCTTCGACGGGATCTTCGCCTGTCCGGCGAGCGGCTATGGTTCGAACGCCTATTTGTCCGATTGCACCGCCAGGACCTACGGCGACTACGACCACGGCGCGTTCTGGTTCGGCCTTGAACCGCAGGCGCGGCGCGCGGCGGCCGAAGCCGACGTCCTGATCATCGGAAGCAGCCGCCTGCAATTTGCATTTTCCGGGAAGGCGACCTCCAACTGGTTCGCCGCGCTCGACATCCATCCCTATCTGCTCGGATTCAGCGCGAGCGAGACCGTCGTGTTCTTCGAGCCGCTGCTCGCAAAGATCCGCCCCAGCGCGAAGGTCTACGTGGTCAACGTCGATCGTTTCTTCGACGACCGGGTGTCTCCGCCCGCGGACCAGATTCTCCGCGGCCATGACATCCTCGCCCGGTATGAGGAGAAGCGAACCTGGCAGCTGCTGCACAGGAGCCTTTGCGGGGCGCTGCCTGCCGTGTGCGGAACTGCCCTTGCGATCTACCGTACGCGTGAAACCGGGGTGTGGCAGAGGATGGGAGGCGGGCGTCTCGAAAGCAAGCGAGTATCCGATGGCAAGCCGAGCAACGTAGAGCGCTGGGACCGCTATGCGAGGCTCGCCGAGAGGTTCCTCGCGCGGCTGCCGATAGACCGCAGCTGCGTGATTTTCACGATCGTGCCCACGGTCGAGACAAAGCGGGCCGAAGCGATGGCAATCGCCGAGAAACTCGGGCATGATCTGCTGGCGCCGAAGATAGAGGGTCTGAGCACGTTCGACGGCTCCCACCTCGATGAAGCAAGCGCCGAGCGCTGGTCGACGGCCTTCTTTCAAGAGGCCGGGCCGCGGATTCGAAGCTGCGTCGCCGCCGGCCGGGCATCGACGGGCTGATCGGGGCTCGCCCGCTTGGCTGACTGTATCGCATGAGCGCCCGTCTTATGGACCACCCCGCTGTCGCCAGCCAGAGCGATTTCCGCGTTCAACTGCAGGCCGCTCTCGCAGAAACGGAATCGCGTGCGCGCCTCGACAGCCTGGCAAGGCTGGCGCAATCCCGGCTGAGCTTCATCGAGACAATCCAGCTCGACCAGGCGCTCGCGCGCAGCGCCGCCGAGACCATCGACGGCTTTGCACGCGTGCGCCTTGCCGTTCTGTCCACCAACACGATCGACCACCTGCTGCCCGCCATTCGCGTCGCCGGTCTTCGCTGCAGACTGCGAATCGATGTCTTTTCAGGCTCGTTCGGCCAGTACCGGCAGGAGTTACGCGACCCGGCTTCGCCCCTTGTTCAATTTCGGCCGGACCTGATCCTGCTTTCGCTGAACGCGAGACAGGCCGCCTCGGGCGTTTCCATCTCGGCCACGGCGCAAGAAGTGGAAGAGGTGCTGGCCCGCGCCATCGAAGAGCTCCGCGAGCTCTGGCGTCACGCGCGAAGCACTTTCAACGCGGCCGTGATCCAGCAGTCCTACCTCGATGTATCCGAGCCTCTGTTCGGCAGCTACGACCGGCTGGTTCCGGCGGCGCCGTCCCGGCTGATCGCTCGCCTGAACGATCTGCTCGCCCACGCCGCGGCGCAGGAGAACGTCATGCTGCTCGACCTAGCGCAAGCGAGCGCGCGCGACGGCATCGGCGCCTGGTTCGACATCGGTCGCTGGCTCCAGGGCAAGATGGAGATCGCGCCGCAGGCGGCGCCCGCGTACGGCGACTTGGTGGCCCGCGTCGTCGCCGCCCAGCGCGGCCTGTCGAAGAAGTGCCTTGTCTTCGACCTCGACAATACCCTGTGGGGAGGCGTGATCGGCGACGATGGGATCGAGGGAATCGCGCTCGGCGAGGGAAGCGCCGTCGGGGAGGCGTACTTGGCGCTGCAGCGCTACGCCCTTCAAATGAAGGAGCGCGGGGTCATCCTCGCCGTCTGCTCGAAAAACGATATGGCCGTGGCGGAGACGGCCTTCCGCGACCATCCCGAGATGCTCCTGCGGCGGACCGACGTCGCTGCCTTTGTCGCCAACTGGGGAGACAAGGCGGCAAACCTCAAGACCATCGCGGAGCGTTTGAACATAGGCTTGGACAGCCTCGTTTTCGTGGACGACAACCCGGTCGAACGGGCGCGCATCCGCGCGAGCCTTCCGATGGTGGCGGTGCCGGAACTCCCTGAAGACCCGGCGCAATACGTGCATTGCCTGGCGAACGCCGGGTATTTCGAATCCGTTAGTTTCACGACCGATGACCGGCAACGGGCCGGGCAATACGCCGCCAACGCCGAACGCGAAGCGCTGCTGGGAACATCGGAGAGCATGGATGATTTCCTGCGCGGCCTGGGAATGTCGGTTGTTTTTGGCCCCGTCAGGCCGGTGGACTTGGCCCGCGCCACCCAGCTGATCAACAAGACCAATCAGTTCAATCCCACGACGCGGCGATGCACGGCTGAGGAGCTGGCCGCGATTGCCGCGGCTCCCGAGGCGGTCACGCTCCAGTTCCGCCTTGTGGACCGGTTCGGTGACAACGGTCTCATCAGCGTGCTGATCCTCAGGCCGGATCCGGCGCAATCCGGCGTCATGGAGATCGATACCTGGGTGATGAGCTGTCGCGTATTCGGCAGGGAACTCGAATTCGAAGCGATGAACATTGCAGTCGAGGCCGCCCGTCGCCGCAGTGTTCGCGCATTTCGCGCGAAATACGTTTCGTCCAGCAAGAACGGGGTGATCAGGGATTTGTATCCGAGTCTCGGGTTCGCCCGTGCGGATCCGGAAGCAGGGGTCGGCGGCGCGATTCAATGGCAACTGGACTTGAGCACGTACACCGGTCGCAAGACCCACATTGAACGGGCGGAGAATTAGCGATGGCGGATCAGGAAATCCTGGATTTGCTGACGCGTGTCCTGCGAGATCTCTTGATGGACGACTCGATCGCGCTCACGATGACGACCCGACGGGAAGAGGTTCGCAACTGGGATTCGCTGGTCTACATCAATTTCATCGTGGCCGTCGAGATCGAGCTGGGTATCAAGTTCAAGATAGCCGACGTCGAGTCTTTCGCCAACGTGGGGGAGATCGTTGCCAAGATCAGGACGATGCTGAAGTAGCCGGATGTCAAGCGCTACACTCGCGTCGAAAACGTTTGACAGCGGCGACCAGGCCTTCTTTGCCGGTCTCTCCGGCGACTTCAATCCGATCCACATGGACCCGCGGGTGGCGCGGAGGACGCAGGCCGGCGCGGCAGTCGTGCACGGGATGCATGCAGTTCTTTGGTCCCTGGACCGGCTGGCCGAGTCGGGCGTGGTCAGGGGCGGGATTGCGGGTCTGAAGGTTCAGTTCGCGAAGTTCATTCCCGTCGGGAGCGAGGTGAGCCTCGACCTCGGGCGCCAGGACGACAAGTCGATACGGGCGGAATTGGTGCTGGGCGGACTGACCACGACCGTTCTGAACGTCAGTCTCGGGAAGGCGAAGGCCGGCGGCGGGACCGTCCTCCCGCAGGATTTCCCGGAGACCGGCCTTGCCGACCGACCCGTCGAGTTTGTCGAACCTGGTGCGGTGGCCGGGCTCTCGGGTCGAATGGACATTGCGGGCCCGGCCCGCGGGATCGAAGATCGATTTCCCCACGCTGCGGCCGCGTTTGGCCGCGGGCGTGTCGCCGCGCTCGCCCTGTTGTCGCGGCTTGTGGGCATGATCTGCCCCGGCCTACACTCGATTTTCGCCGCGTTCGCAATCGACCTGATCGAGACCCCGCAACGGGAGGGCGCACTCTGGTTCAGAGTCAGCGGGACAGATGAGCGATTTCGGATGATTCGGATGGCCGTCAACGGCGCGGGCATAGACGGATCGGTACAGGCCTTCTTGCGTTGGCCACCGGTGGTCCAGGCTTCGATGAGCGATGTCGCAAAGCTTGTCGCACCGACCGAGTTCCGGGGAAGCACTGCGCTCGTTGTCGGAGGTTCGCGCGGGCTGGGTGCGCTGACGTCGAAGGTCATTTCGGCCGGCGGCGGCAAGGTGGTGGCGACCTACGCGACCGGACGTGATGAAGCGGAACAGCTCGCCGATGAGATCGGCACCCACGCCTCACAAGATGCGTGCCGCGTGATTCCGTACGACGCCCGCCGCGGCGCCTCCGGCCAGCTGGCGATGCTGGCCTGCGAGCCGAGTCATCTGTACTACTTTGCGACCCCTCCCATCGCCAGGCAGAAGGAAGGGCTGTTCGTTCCGAGCCTGTTTGACGAATTCATCCAGGTGTACGTCAAGGGGTTCTATGATTGCTGCTGCGCGCTCGGCGAGCGCACGGGGCGACCGCTGACCGCGTTCTATCCCTCTTCCGTGTTCGTCGAGGATGCCCCGGCGGGCTTGGCCGAATACAGCATGGCGAAAATGGCGGGTGAGAATCTTTGCAACAGCATGAATCGCTCCGTCGGCCGCGTCCGGGTGATTGTCGGCAGACTGCCGCGCCTCAGGACGGACCAGACGGCCACGGTGCCCCCGGTCGAAAGCAGCGATCCGCTGGAAGCCATGCTGCCGATAATCCGCCGGGTGCAATCGTCGCGACCGGACTCCTAGGACCGGCAATCAACTCGAGATAGGCCACATTTCCGATGTTGTTCAATTCCTACGAGTTCATTTTCGCCTTCCTGCCGGTGACGCTTGCCGCCTTCTACGTTCTCGGCGCCGCATCCCGAACGTGGGCGCTGCACTGGCTGATTCTCGCGTCATTTTTCTTTTACGCCTGGTGGAGGCCGTTCAATGTACTGCTCATCGCGCCGTCCATCCTGATCAACTTCGTCTTGGCGCGGACCCTGCAGCGGTTGGCCGCGAATGAGAGTCGGCGCAAGACTTCTTTGGCGGTGCTCGTCGTGGGCATCGTTTTCAATATCGCGTTTCTCGGATACTTCAAGTACAGCTACTTCCTCGGGAGTGCGATCAACGATGTGTTCGGCGCGAATCTGGCCCTGACTCAAATAATTCTTCCGCTGGGAATCTCGTTCATCACGTTTCAGAAGATCGCGTTTCTGGTCGACGTTCACGCCGGGCGCGTCTCCTCGTTCACGCTGCGCGACTACGGGCTGTTCGTGCTGTTTTTCCCGCAGCTCATCGCCGGTCCGATCGTGCATTACCGGGAGATGATGCCGCAATTCCATCAGGTGTCCTGCCGGATGGACAGGGAGAACCTATCCGTGGGGCTCGCCCTCTTCGCGTTCGGCTTGTTCAAAAAAGTCGTTCTGGCCGACGGCATTGCAGAGCACGTTTCGCCCATCTACGACTTCGCCGCGACAGGTCATGCGGTGTCCCTTCTGCCCGCATGGTTCGCGGCGATCGGATTCACGCTTCAGATCTACTTCGACTTCTCCGGCTATACCGACATGGCGCTGGGACTGGCCCGTTTCTTCGGCGTGCGCCTTCCCGCCAATTTCAATTCGCCGTTGAAGGCCACGAGTATCATCGATTTCTGGCTGCGCTGGCACATGACGTTGACGCGATTCCTGACGGCATATCTCTATAACCCGCTGGCACTCTGGCTGACGCGACGGCGCATGGCCAAGGGCCTGCCGGGACTGGGAGGCCCCACGCCCAGCGTCGGCGCTTTTTTTCAGCTGCTGATGGGGCCGATGCTGCTCACGATGTTCGTCTCGGGATTTTGGCATGGGGCGGGCTACCTGTTCATCCTCTGGGGCTTGCTGCACGGTGTCTACCTCTCGATCAATCACGCGTGGCGCCTTTTCGCGCCGAAGATCTGGTCCAGCAAGGACGCGTACGAGCGGTTCATGCGGCCGACAGGGCTGGTGCTCACCTTCCTGTCGGTTGCTGTCAGCATGGTTCTCTTTCGATCGGCAAACGTGGACACCGCCAAAGAGCTGTTGCAGGGCATGGCCGGCCTCAACGGCATTAACCTGCCGCAACGCGTCTACGCGCTTCTCGGGCCTGTGACGGGGTCCTTGCCGTTTGTCCACGCTTCTGCCGGCATGTCATTGCGCGAATTGGTAACGGTGATCGCCTGGGTCGGTGCATTGCTTCTGGGTGCGCTCGCGCTGCCGAATACCCTGCAACTGATGGCGCGCTATGAGCCGGCGCTCGGGGTTCGCCCGAGGCCGACCGCTCCGGCCTCGCTGCTGGGCGCCATTGACTGGACCCCCACGATTCCCTGGGCGGTTGCGACGTCGTGCCTGGTATTTGCCGCGGTCATGCGGCTCGGAGGGAAGAGCGAGTTTCTCTACTGGCAGTTCTAGGATTGCAATGCGAGTTCATTTCTGCCATCAACAACATGCGCCTCGGGAGGGCAAAAATCCTGCTTCGTTCGGGAAGGAGCTTGCCTCGCTCTGGCGGCTGGAATAGGATGGCCCGCCAACTGAACTGCTGATCCTGCCGGTTCGGATTGCAGTCCTCTCCCGGCGAGGAGCGACCTGCCCGAATCCGGTCGTGCAAAGCGTGGGAATCCCTATGTTGCGAACCAGCACATCCCTGCTCGCTATCTTGCTCGGCCTGACATTGGCTGCCTGCGGCGGTGGGACGGTGGAGCCGACCGCCGCGAGCTCGGGGGGGGCCGCACTTCCACCAGTGCCAACCGTGTCGCTTGCGGCAAACCCCACGGTTGTCGCAAGCGGTGCGTCTGCGATGCTCACGTGGTCCTCGACGGACGCCACCTTTTGCACGGCTTCGGGCGGCTGGTCGGGCACCAGGGCGCCTTCCGGCGGCCCCGCGTCTACCGGCCCCCTTACCGCGGGCGCCAGCTTCTCTCTCGCCTGCATCGGCCCGGGAGGCAGCGCAAGCGCGTCGGCGACGGTCAACGTGTTACCCACGGTGTCACTTACGGCGAACCCCACCTCGGTCGTGAGCGGCGGGTCCTCGATGCTCACTTGGTTCTCGACGAACGCCACCTCCTGCACCGCTTCGGGTGGCTGGTCGGGCGCGAAGGGGCCTCCCGGCGGTTCCGAGTCTACCGGCCCGCTCACCGCGAGCACCAGCTACTCTCTCGCCTGCACCGGTCCGGGAGGTAGCGTAAGCGCTTCAGCCACGGTCACGGTGACGGGCACACCGCCGCCACCGCCGGTACCGACCGTATCGCTTACTACGAACCCCACCTCAGTCGTGAGCGGGGGGTCCTCGATGCTCACTTGGTCCTCGACGAACGCCACCTCTTGCACGGCTTCGGGCGGCTGGTCGGGTGCCAAGGCACCCTCCGGTGGTTCCGTGTCTACGGGTCCGCTTAGCGCCAGCACCAGCTACTCTCTTGCGTGTACCGGCCTGGGTGGCAGCGCTAGCACATCCGCGACAGTCACCGTGTCGGGCACAGCCGTCTATTCGACGAATTTCAACTCGACCGAGAACCCGATCAGCGAAGGCAACAGCTGGATCAGCGGCAAGGCCGTCGGGCTCGACTGGAACGATCCGCGGACGGTGCCCGGGGAGGCCTTTGCCTCAACGCTCTCGGGCCTGGGCCT
>Ga0137397_10002532_pt1 | contig 12692 bp, 12 predicted proteins | sample czorhiz116metaG_FD_106658 | JGI IMG/M metagenome (GOLD analysis project Ga0137397, IMG submission 106658) | Vadose zone soil microbial communities from Angelo Coast Range Reserve, California, USA - czorhiz1.16 metaG | ecosystem: Environmental > Terrestrial > Soil > Vadose zone | place: USA... | reverse complement strand
GTTATTCCCGAGGCCGCCCGTGGGTCAGGATTGCGTAGACGCCCGCCCGCAGGTGCCGCTCCCGGTCACCGCCTTGCGAACGCCTCCGGAAGGCGCCCCTCGAGCTTGGATCGGGATACGCGATGCCTAGGTGAATTTCACTGTGAAGTCAATTTTGGCGGAGCGCCTTCACCGACAAGTGATAGATGCCGGAGCCAATGGTGATGCCGGTCGCGTGCTTTTCAGGACCATTCTACGACCTGAGCTGGCTATCAAGGGCGCAAGTACCAGGGCGCAAGTACCAGTTCCTCTTCGTTGCACCGCAAAACAAACAGCTGGCGTCAACTCAATTCAAGAGAGGTCAAAAGGTCTGATGGCCGTCTGTCGTCCGATCGGGTATAGGCTCGAAAGGGCGAGCCATAACCAACAACAAGCCCGCGCACATTGAACGTCAGGACCACAGCCTTGATCGATCGCCCGACGCAAGCCGGGACAGATATACCGTTGCTCGACGTGCAGGACCTCCATGTCCGGTTCGACACGTCGCGCGACGTCGTCCATGCCGTTGATGGCATCTCCTACTCGGTCCGCCGCGGCGAGGTCGTCGCAATCGTGGGCGAATCAGGCTGCGGCAAGTCGGTCTCCTCACTCGCCATCATGGGTCTCTTGGCCAAGCCGGCCGGGCGGGTCACGGCCGGACGCATCCTGTTCGAGGGCCGCGACCTGCTCACGCTCTCGGCCGAGCAGATGCGCGAGATCCGCGGCCGCGACATTTCCATGATCTTCCAGGAGCCGATGACCTCGCTCAATCCGGTCCTCTCGATCGGCGAGCAGATCATGGAGCCCTTGTTCGTCCACCTGAAGATGGACGAGGGCAAGGCGCGCGCCCGCGCGCTCGAACTCTTACAGCTCGTCGGCATCACCGACGGCGAGCGCAGGCTCGAGCAATTCCCGCATCAGCTCTCCGGCGGTATGCGCCAGCGGGTGATGATCGCGATCGGGCTTGCCTGCAATCCCAAGCTCATCATCGCGGACGAGCCGACCACCGCGCTCGACGTCACCATCCAGGCCCAGATCCTGGAGCTGATGAAGGACCTGTCGCGGCGGCTCAACATCGCGCTCATCGTCATCACGCACAATCTTGGCGTCGTGGCGCGCTATGCCGACCGCGTCAACGTGATGTACGCGGCTCACATCATCGAGCAGGGCACCGCCGACGATGTATTCCTGCGTCCGCTTCATCCCTACACCATCGGCTTGATGCGTTCGGTACCGCGGCTCGATCTGCCACGCGGCATACGGCTCGAAACGATCGAAGGATTGCCACCCGATCTGCGGTCACCACCGACCGGATGCCGGTTCGCGCCGCGCTGTCCCTATCGTCAGGACGCCTGTCTCACCGAGATGGTGTTGCGGGACATTGCACCGGGCCATGCGTCGGCGTGCATTCGCGCCAACGAGATTATCGCCGGCACGCTGCTGACCGAAATCGCACGCGGCAAGACCGCGGCAGTCGCCACCACCGAGCACGCCGAGAAGCCCCTGCTCGTGGTCGAGCATCTGCACAAGTATTTCGCCGTACCGGCGCACGGCGCCGGCATCCTGTCATCGCGCATGGTCACCGTGAAGGCGGTCGACGATGTGTCGTTCGCGATCGCGCCGGGCGAGACGCTCGGGCTCGTCGGCGAGTCGGGCTGCGGCAAGACCACGGTCGGCCGCACCGTGCTCAAGCTCGAGATGGCGACCGAGGGCACGATCCGATACGCGGGCACCGACATCACGCACAGCACGGCAAAAGACTTGCGCGAGCTGCGCCGCGCGATCCAGGTGATCTTCCAGGACCCCTATTCGTCGCTCAACCCGCGCATGACCATCGGCCAGACCATCGGCGAGCCGATGCGGGTCTACGGCATGGTCAAGAACCGCAAGCAGGAGGATGACCGCGTCGCCGAGCTGCTGAGCCAGGTCGGCCTCTTCCCCTACATGGCCGAGCGCTATCCGCACCAGCTCTCGGGCGGGCAGCGCCAGCGTGTCGGAATCGCGCGCGCGCTGGCGCTCGAACCGCGATTCATCGTCTGCGACGAGCCGGTCTCCGCGCTCGATGTCTCGATCCAGGGGCAGATCATCAACCTGCTCGAGGACCTGCAGGAGCGGCTGAAGCTCAGCTACCTGTTCATCGCGCATGATCTCGCGGTCGTGCGCCACATCTCCGACCGCGTGGCAGTCATGTATCTCGGCCGCATCGCCGAGGTCGCCGACCGCGATGAGCTCTACGCGCGGCCGCTTCACCCCTATACCCAGGCGCTGCTCGATGCGGCGCCGATCCCAGACCCGCGGGTGGAGCGAGCGCGCGCACCGCGCGCGCTCAAGGGCGAGATTCCATCACCCTTGACCCCGCCCTCAGGCTGCGTGTTCCATACCCGCTGTCCACTCGCCGATGAGGAATGCCGTCGCGAGGTTCCCAAGGTGCGGCAGATTGGACCTCGACACACGGTCGCTTGCCATAAAGTATCGGCCACCACTACAGGTTAGAGGTCAGGAGGAACCGCCATGAAAACGTCGATCCTCGGATTTCTCGGCGCACTCGCATTCACGATCACAGGCGCAACGGCATCGCAGGCACAACAGCCCAAGCGCGGTGGAACGCTCCAGTTCGCGATCAGCGCGGAAACCCCGAACTACGACTGCCATGGCAGCGACACCTACGCGACGCTGCATTTCTCGGCGCCATTCTACAACACGCTGTTGCGCTTTAATCTGGCCAAGTTTCCCGAGATCGAAGGCGACCTCGCCGACTCCTGGACCATCGCGCCCGACCTGATGTCCTATACTTTCAAGCTGCATCCGGGTGTGAAATTCCACGACGGCACCCCACTCACTTCCGCGGACGTCAAGGCAACCTACGACCGCATGCGCAATCCGCCGGCGGGCGTCGTGTCCACCCGCCAGGCGACCTTCGCGGATGTCGGCACCATCGAGACGCCGGACGCCAACACCGTCATCTTCAAGATGAAGGCGGTGAACGCGTCAATGCTGGACCACTTCGCGTCGCCCTGGAACTGCATCTACTCCGCCAAGGACCTCGCCGCCGATCCGAACGCGCCCAAGACCAAGATCAACGGCACTGGTCCGTTTGTCTTCGTAGAACATGTCAAAGGCGGCCATGTCGCCGGCAAGCGCAACGACAACTACTTCAAGCCGGGCCTGCCCTATCTCGACGGGTTCAGAGGCGTGTTCACGCTGCAGGCGGCCGCAATGCTCAACGCTATTCAGGGCGGACAGCTGCTCGCAGAATACCGCGGCATCTCGCCGGCGGAGCGCGACCGCCTGGTCGCGGCGATGGGCGACAAGATCCGCATCGAGGAATCGAGCTGGACGATTAATCTGCTCATCACCTTCAACACCGAGAAGAAGCCATTTGACGACGTGCGCGTGCGCAAGGCGCTGTTGATGGCGATCGACCGCTGGGGCGGCAGCCAGGGCCTCTCTCGTATCTCCACACTACGCTCGGTTGGCGGCGTGCTGCGGCCGGGCTCGCCGCTGGCGACGCCGGATGCCGAACTGGAAAAGCTGCCCGGCTTCTCCCGGAACATCGCCGCCGCACGCGCCGAGGCCAAGAAGCTGCTCGCCGAAGCGGGGGTGCCCAACCTCAAGTTCACGCTCTGGAACCGCAACCTCGCCATGCCGTACACGCCGGCGGGCATCTTCCTGGTCGACCAGTGGCGACAGATCGGCGTCCAGGTCGAGCACAAGCAGTCCGACACCTCGCCCTATATCGCCGCCATGAGCAGCGGCAATTTCGACGTCGCCATCGACTTCTCCAACCTGTTCATGGACGATTCCACGCTCGCGCTCGCCAAGTACCTGTCGGTCGACCGGACGCCACAGAACATGTCGCGATCCAAAGACCCCGAGCTCGACAAGCTCTTTGACCAGCACGTGCGCGAGCGCGATGTCGAGAAGCGCAAGGCGCTCATCCGCGCGTTTGAAAAGCGGCTGTTCGAGCAGGGCTACCAGCAGCCGCTGCTGTGGTGGCATCGCATCGTTCCATCCCACAAGGTCGTGATGGGCTGGAAGATGTCGCCGAGCCATCTTCTCGGCGCCCAGCTCGAAGACGTGTGGCTGAACCAGTGAGCTGATCCAGTGGAGATTCTCGTAGGGTGGGCAAAGGCGGTGGCACGGCTTCGATCCGCACGCGAGGCCATCGTGCGCCGTGCCCACGCATCACACGACAATCCACATCACGCGAGTGGGCGTGGGCACGGCGAACGAACGGCGGTGCCGAACAGCGACGCCGTGCCAGCGCCTTTGCCCACCCTACAAGCTCCTTCTGCCCTGCCGAAGCCGGATGCTTCCGACCTCGGCTACTCAAGAGGCGGCGAATTGGCGCAAACCCGAGCGCGGATGGGATTTGGCGAGGGAATCCCGCCGAGCCGCGACCGCGACTAACAACGTCCGACAGACATGCTCCGCTACACGATCAACCGCACCCTGATGATGATCCCGACGCTGATCGGGGTGGCGGTGCTGGTGTTCTTCATGCTGCGGGTGGTGCCAGGCGACGTCGTGGAAGTGAAGCTGCGCGGCGATGGCGGCAGCGTCACGCAGGAGACGATCGAGATCGAGCGCAAGCGGCTCGGGCTCGACAAGCCGCTCCTGAACCAGTTCGGCGACTGGATGGTGGGCGTCGCGACGCTCGACCTCGGCAAGTCGATGTGGACCGAGCGCCCGGTGATCGAGGAGGTCGGGACCCGGCTCGAGCTGTCGCTCGAGGTGGCGATCCTGGCGACTATCTTTGCGGTGCTGCTCGCGATCCCGCTTGGCACCACCGCCGCACTCATGCGTGGCACCTGGATCGATTATGTGGTGCGCATAGCCACGATCGGCGGGCTGTCGATTCCGTCGTTCTGGTTCGGCATGCTGATCTCGATGTTCCTGCTCGGCCTGTTCAACTGGTTGCCGCCGATCACCTTCACGCCGATCTATGTCGATCCGCTCGCCAACCTCACCCAGCTGATCTGGCCGGCGCTCGCGGTCGGCTACCGCTACTGCGCGGTGGTCGCGCGCATGATCCGCTCCTCGCTGCTCGAGGTGCTCAACGAGGACTACATCCGCACCGCCCGTGCCAAGGGCGTGTTCGAGAAGGTGGTGATCTCGCGGCACGCTCTGCGCAATGCGCTGCTGCCGGCGATCACCGTGATCGGCGTCGAGTTCGCCTTCCTGATCGGCGGGCTCGTGGTCACCGAGCAGGTGTTCAATCTCAACGGCATCGGCAAGCTGTTCGTGCAGAGCGTCTCGCGCAACGACTTCACCATGATCCAGGGCATGGTGATGCTGCTCGCCGCGATCTACGTGGTGGTCAATCTGGTGGTCGACCTGCTCTATGCAGTGTTCGATCCGCGCATCCGGTATACTTAGATGGCGATACTTGGCTCGATCCCAGCTGCAAACTCCGTTCATTCCCGCGCACGCCTAATCGCGAGTTACGAAGGCGCGCGCCACGGGGTTCCCTCCCCCCCTGTGGGGGAGGGACAGGGAGGGGGGTGGCGGCAAAGCACCACGCGGGAGGCAAAGGTCCGGAACATTTGTCCAACGTCAACTGCCGGGCTTGTGGCACCCCCCTCCCTGTCCCTCCCCCACAGGGGTGGAGGGAACCGTTTGGCACGTGTCTTCGCACATCAGCGGCAGAGCGGAAGGCCATGACCACGCTCGCCCCATCCACGCCCGCCCCGGTGCTGATCCCGCGCCCGCGCAGCGCCATTCTCGAGTTTTGTCGGCAGCAGCCGCTCGGAGCGGTGAGCTTCGTGATCATCGTGGCGATGATGTTCGGCGGCGTCTTTTCTAATCTGGTGGCGCCCTATGATCCGCTCGATATCGATTTCGCCGCCATCCTGACCGCACCCTCGGCCGCGCACTGGTTCGGCACCGACGCCTATGGCCGCGACATCCTCTCGCGCATCATCTTCGGCTCGCGCACCGCGCTGGTGATCGGCTTCACCTCCTCGTTCCTCGGCTCGGTGATCGGCGCGGTGCTCGGCATCGCGTCGGCCTATTTCGGCGGCAAGATCGACGCCTGGATCCAGCGCGTCATGGATGTCCTGCTGGCGTTCCCGATCATCGTGCTGGCGCTGGTCGTGGTCGCCTCGCTGAAGGCCGCGGTCGTGTTCGGCATCGACGTCAATCTCATCGTCGCGATCGCGATCCCGGTCATCCCGCGGGTGTCTCGCGTGGTGCGCGCGGCCGCGCTCACCATCCGGGTGATGCCTTATATCGACGCGGCGCGCGCGGCCGGCTATTCCGACCGCCGCATCATCTTCCGCCACATGGCGCCCAACGTGGTGGCGCCGTTCCTGATCATGTTCACCGCCTTCATCGCACAGGCGATCCTGCTTGAAGCCTCGCTTTCCTTCCTCGGTCTCGGCGTCACCGAGCCGACGCCGGCCTGGGGCCTCATGCTCTCGGGCAATGCGGCCGACTTCTATCGCGAGGCGCCCTGGATGATCCTGTTTCCGGGCGCCGCCATCAGCCTCGCGGTGTTCGCCTTCAACCTGTTCGGCGACGCGCTGCGCGACTATCTCGATCCGCGTTTCAAGACCTGAGCATGCTCACCAAAACGAAAAACCTCCGCGCCGATCTTGAGCACGCGCCGCTGATCATCCGCCGCGTCGACGCCATTCCGGTCGCGCTGCCACTCAAGGCGCCGATGACCATGTCGGGCGTCACGATCGCGACCGCGGAAAACGTGCTGGTCCGCATCGAGGCCAAGGGCGGCGCAGTGGGCTTCGGCGAGGCCGCCTCCGCGCCGACCATGACGGGCGACACGCTGGGAAGCCTCGTCGCGGCCGTGCGCGATCACCTGGCGCCGCTTCTCATCGGCCAGAATGCGCTCGCACGTGCAGATCTCAAGCGCATCATGGCGCGCGCGCTGGTCGGCAACACCGGCGCGCATTCGGCGGTCGAGATGGCGCTGCTGAACCTCGCAGGCCTCGTGCTCAACCGGCGCATCATCGATCTGATCGGCAGCGAGCGACGCAATGCCGTGCGGCCGATGTGGCTCCTGGGCAATCCGACGCCGGATCAGGACATCGATGAAGCGCGCGCCAGGCATGCCGAGGGCTTCCATCTGTTCAAGCTCAAGATCGGCGTCAAGCCGATCGAGAAGGAGATCGAGGCGGCGCTTGCGATCCGCCAGGCGCTGGGCGCCAGGATGCCGCTCTGCGCCGATGCCAATGGCGGGCTCACGCTCGGCGATGCAAAGCGCTATGTGGAGCGCGCGCGCGAGGCCAAGCTCCTCTTTCTCGAGCAGCCGCTGCCGCCCGGCGATCTCACAGGCCTCAATGCGCTTGCGCGCAGCCGCCTGCCGATCGGGATCGACGAGGGCATTCACACGCTTGCCGATATCAAGGCGCATGCGCGCGCGGGCGCGCGCGGCGTCTCGCTCAAGCTGATCAAGCTCGGCGGGCTCGGCACGGCGCTCGACGCCGCCAGGCTCTGCCAGCGGCTGCGCCTCAAGGTCAATGTCGCGGCCAAGATCGCGGAATCGAGCCTCGCCAGCGCGGCCGCCATTCACCTTGCCTGCGCGGTGCCTTCGGTCGACTGGGGGGTGAGTCTGACGCACTTCTATCTTGCGCACGATCTGGTGCGGCAACCGCTGCCGCTGCGCGACGGCCATGTCGCGCTGCCGGACGGAGCCGGTCTCGGCGTCGAGATCGACGAGGCGGCGGTCGAAAGGTTCCGGGTGCGATGAGGGACGAACCGCTTTTGCTGTGCTAAAGTGTGCGCCGCTGCCGGAGCCGCAGGAGCCAAACGATGAAGACCCTATACGACGCCGAGGCCGACGCGCTCTATGTGCGCTTTTCGGAGGCACATGTCGTTGAAAGCGAGGAAGTGTCGGATGGTGTGGTGCTTGACTTCGATGGCGAGGGTCGAATCGTCGCAATCGAAGTTCTCGACGCCAGCAAGCACTTAGCTGCGGGTACCCAACTTCCTACGGCTGCGGAGTAGACGTGGTCGTCGCATGTATCGAATTGCGGGAGCGGCTCGCCATGTTCTTGCAGCTATCAGAGCAATACCGAGCATCTCCCCGCCGGGCCCGCGTACCCCGACGGCCCCCAGCGGGAAAAAGGGTTCCGCAGTGGGAGCAACTTTTGATGCCGGTACGAGCGGAACGTTCGCCGCCGAACTCGTTCCACATCTGAAATAACAAGAAACGAAGGAGGGAAGGCGCCTCAATGACGACGGGCATATCAGGACTGCTCATGTCGACAGTTATGTTCGCTCGATCGAGCAGCCTATGTTCTTTGAGCGCCAGGCAGAAACCGAATTTGTCTCTTACATCCACGAAATCAGCCAAGTGAATTAGTCCTATTAGGTGTGGCTCGATAAGAATGTAACTCTCGTCATAAGGTCGAGCGCCGTCGTCACCCAGCCACCTTGTGATTTGGCCCCATTTGGACATGAACTCCGCTACCCTTTGGGGCGAATTCAACCTGCGAGCCTTCTCCCAGAGACGTAGATTCTGCTCGTTTGAAAGCCAATATGTCTCATTCGATCCTGAACGGCCGACGATATGAATGCCTGACGGCAGCCCGCTCAGAATCGTGTTCTTTGCGGCGTTTCCCGGCTCCGGGTTTCCGTAATCGCGAACCTCATAGCCGTCGCGATCCCGGATTATCAGCGTTCGTACTATGGCGTGCATGAATTGTTGGCGGCAATGTTGGCCAATATTGCCGTGACCATACTGCCGATTCGTCTTATGTTCCAGCCACTTTGATGCACGTCGGCGCTCTTGTGACCAGAATCAATGACACCGCCCCGGATAGTCTTTACCCGACACGCGCAGGAGATGCTGATTGAACGTCGCCTCCAGCGCCCGTGGATTGAACTCACTATCACGAAACCTGACAGCGTGGAGTCCGATCCCAACCGACCCAATGTCGTTCGTGCCTACCGGCAGGTGCCCGAACGGGGCGGTTTGTGGTTGCGGGTCGTCTACGAATCCGTTGGCGACACAGCGAAAGTCATTACCGCCTTTTTCGACCGGAGCCGAAATCGCTAGTAACCCGAAAGCTGTCAACATTGCCTCAATAAATCCAAGCTCATTTTGGAAGGTCCCTATGGCCCGCGTCCCCCTGATCGAACCGGAACAACATCCCGAACTCGAGCCGATCATCGCCAAGATCCGCAGCGGACGGCGCGGCACCGTGATCAACGTCTACAAGCTCCTGCTGCACACGCCGGCGATCGCCGAAGTGTGGCTCGACATGATCAACGCAGTGCGCTGGAAGGTCGACCTTGACGGCAGGCTGCGCGAGATCGTGATCATCCGGGTCGGTCATCTCAATCGCTGCGGCTACGTGGTCAGGCAGCACGTGCCGCTGCTGGCATTGCCCGAAGGGCTCACGCAGGCCGAGTGCGACGCGCTCGCCGACTGGCGCGCTAGCCCGTTCTTCAATGCGCGCGAGCGCGCGGCGCTCGCCTTTGCCGACGCCTCGACCCGCAACGTGGACGTCCCCGACGACGTGTTCGAGGCGCTGCGCGGCCACTTCAACGAGCGACAGATTGTCGAGTTGACCGTGTTGACTGGTACCTACAACATGCATACCCGCATGTGCCAGGCGCTCCAGATCGATCCGCAGACCTGAGCCGGCGATGAGAGGTCCAACAATGATCCGTTCGTCACTTGCGCTCATCGCGGCAGCAATGATCGCCACCTCCGCGCAGGCTCAGACCGGTGAATGGCCGACCAAACCAATCCGGCTGATCGCGCCGTTTCCACCGGCCAGCACCGCCGACGTGATCGGGCGCGTGCTCGGGCAGAAATTGTCGCAACGGCTCGGCCAGCCGGTCGTGATCGACAACCGCGTGGGCGCGAGCGGCAATCTCGGTGCCGACGCGATCGCCAAGGCGGCGCCTGACGGCTACACCATCGGCATCGTGACCTCGAGCACGCATGCGGTCGCGGTCAGCCTCTCAAGCAAGCTGCCGTACGATCCGCTCAAGGATTTCACGCCGATCACCATGCTGGCCAACTCGCCCTATGTGCTGGTGCTGTATCCCGGCGTGGCCGCCAAGGACATCAAGGAGTTGGTCGCGCTCGCCAAGTCCAAGCCCGGCGCGCTCAATTACGGCTCGGCCGGCCCGGCGAGCCTCGCGCATCTCGCCGGCGCGCTGTTCGCAGCGCTCTCCGACGTCCAGCTCACCCACGTCCCCTACAAGAGCAGCTCTCAGTCGGTGATCGATCTGATCTCCGGCCGGCTGGAGATGCAGTTCGCCACCATTGCGCCGACGCTGGCCAATATCCGGGCCAACCAGCTGCGCGCGCTTGCGGTCACTGGCCGCAAGCGATCGGACGCGCTGCCCGACGTCCCCACCATGGATGAGGCGGGGGTGAAGGGCTATGAGGCGACGCTGTGGTTTGCGCTGACGGCGCCGGCGGGGCTGCCACCCGCCATCGCAGCGAGACTGAACAGGGAGACCATCGACATCCTCAACACGGCCGAGATGAAGGAGACGTTCGCCCAGCAGGGCTTCGTGCCCGATCCCGGCACGCCGGATGCGCTCACGGCGCAAATTCGCGGCGACATCGGGAAATGGCGGGACGTCATCGCCAAGGCCGGCATCAAGCCGGAATAGCCCTATCCTTCCGAGATCGCCCCGCCGTGGCTCGCGACTTGATGTCGCGCTTGCGCCGAAAACAACGGCCCGACGGCCATGGCGCCTTTTTGGCGGCTGGCGCCCACCTGACAGCGCAATCAAACTTCGTTAGACTGCTTCTAAGCTAGGCGCCGCAACGTCGGGGACACGCCGCATGGGTAACGACAAAACCAGAGCGATCAAACGGGGAGCGAAACGTGCAATCCCTTACTCAGCTCATGGAGTGGCTGCAAGCCACATCCTTGGCCGTCTTCATCCATCAGACCAAATGGGCCTTCACCACCATCGAGGTCATTCATCTCATCGCGATCTCGATGGTGATCGGCTCGATTGCCATCGTTGACCTGCGGCTGCTTGGGCTCGCCTCGACACGACGGCCGTTCACCGAGCTGTCGCGCGAGATTTTGCCCTACACCTGGGCCGCCTTCGTGCTCGCGGCCGTCACCGGCTCACTCCTGTTCATAAGCCAGGCGACCCAATATTTCGTCGCCACCACGTTCTGGATCAAGATGGCCATCATGGCGGCCGCCGGCATCAACATGTTCATCTTCGAGTTCATCACAGTGCGAAGCGTGAAAGACTGGGATCCCACGCCGAGCCCGCCGCTGCAGGCGCGGCTCGCGGGCGGCATATCGCTCGCTTGCTGGCTCCTGGTTTTCGTGTTTGGCCGCTGGTCCGGGTTCGCGGTTCTGCCGGAGTGATGGTCGGGAGACTTCGAAAGGAGACGCCATGGAGGCCATATCGGATTTCGTTTTCGACTACATCTCGGTGCGAACGTTCTGGAGGGCCCTGCTGTTCGTGCATTTCATATTGGCCGTTTCGCTGCTCGGGCTCGTCACGCTGCAGACGGTCGCGGTCCTGATGCCGGCACGGCAGGCGGCCGGCAACTTCATCACGCGCGTGCGCGCGACGCCGGCAGCTTCGTACGTCACCCCGATCGTGTTCCTGTACGTACCGACCTTCCTGCTCGGCGCCTGGGTCTATCTCAAGTATCGCACCTACGTGCGCATCCCGATGGAACAGTTCGGCCATTGGTGGACGGTCGGATCATTCGAGTTCAAAGAGCACATCGTGACGATGGGCATGGCGCTGCTTCCTGCCTATTGGTACTTCTGGCGACAGCCACTGACCGAGGAATACGCGGCGATCCGCAAATGGCTGGCGGTTTTTCTGGCCATCAGCGTGTGGTACGCTTTCCTGGTCGGACACGTCGCCAATGATTTCCGAGGAGTCGGATCATGACGCAGACGCTTGACATTCATCAGGACGTATCCCGTCCGAACCGCGCGCAGGCCGCCTCTTCACCTGCCGCGCCGGCTGCGATCAGCAAGTCCGGGATCTTCGCGATCACGTTCGGGATCACATTCGCGGTTCTCTACACAGTGCTCGAGCAGCTCAACTGGCCGCTCTTCACCTATCACCCGGCGGTCGGAAAGCTCGATTTCTGGATGCAGCGGCCGCGCAGCGGTGAAGGGCCGCCGATGTACTGGTTCGGCTGGCTGGCTCTCTCCGGCATCGGCGCCGTGGCGGTGAGCTTTGTGGCCACGCTCATTCCGCGCCCCTGGCTCTACCGGGCGACAGTATTCTGCTGCGTGCTGGCGGCGCTCTGGCCGGCGCTCCTGGTGGCCGCGGCCTTCATCGCCGATCGGGTGAGCTTCGATGCGGAGTTCCTGAAGTCGATCTGGCTGGCGGGAGGCCTGGCGCTGGCGGGAGCCGCTGCCATCAGCCTTTACGGCTCGGCCCAATGGGTGCAGCGGCTGTGGGTCAAGTGGCTGTGGCTGGTGCCGGTCGGCGGGCTTGCCGTCCTCGGCTACTCGCTGAAGTCGTTCTTCCTGCGATAGCCGTTCCCGGCCCAGTAGTCATGCTGCCTCTGATGGGCTAGAAATCGACCTCAGCGCGCCGTGAGCACGCCCTGAGCCAAAGAATGTGAAGGTGGGAGGTTTGGATGGATATCCTCAATCGTCGCAGGGGCCGGATCACAGGCTTGGTTGTTGCCCTGTGTGTCGTGTCGACCGCCCTGTGGGCCGGCGGCTCGGGCTTCGGCGACGATGACGATG
>Ga0137397_10002528_pt1 | contig 12699 bp, 10 predicted proteins | sample czorhiz116metaG_FD_106658 | JGI IMG/M metagenome (GOLD analysis project Ga0137397, IMG submission 106658) | Vadose zone soil microbial communities from Angelo Coast Range Reserve, California, USA - czorhiz1.16 metaG | ecosystem: Environmental > Terrestrial > Soil > Vadose zone | place: USA... | reverse complement strand
TTCAGCGTCGAATGGAGCGGTTGGCTTCGGATCGATCGCGATGGCCAGTACACTTTCTCGACGCGGACCGACGATGGCTCGACCATCGAGATTGATGGCCACGTCGTCGTCGACAACGGCGGTATTCATCGGCCAACTAGACAGACCGCCACCATAGCGATGACCCCGGGACTGCGCCGGATTCGCCTGCGCTTCATGCAGGCGGCTGGCACCTACGAGTTTTATGCGTCCTGGACGCCGCCGGGCGACAAAGACGAATCGGCGCTCCCGACGCAGCAGTTGTTCGTCCGCAAACCACTTGCCGTGATGGTGTTTCTGACCCGCCGCGTCTCGTCGCTATGGCTGCTGTGCTGGTTCGCACTCGCGTTGGTGATTGCCGCACGGATTGGGAAAAGCGCGCGCAACACCGCCATCGCCGACGTGCGCCGATTCGCGCTGCGCCTGACGCTGGCGCTTGCAGCGACCATCGTGACGTTACTCGTCGTCGAGGGGATCATTCGGCTCGCGCACTACCTCCACGACGATCGGCGGCCCCTGAATGTGCAGCTGCAGAGTTCTCGTGCTCAGGCGCAGTCCTCGCTTCACGGTCTGAGTCTCGGCGACATTGTTCAGCCGAGCCGGCACGCGGGCATCGTATACGAACTGAGGCCGAACGTTCGTGGACGATTCATGGGCCAGTCGGTCCTCATCAACTCTCGGGGGCTTCACGATTACGAGTACAGCCCGCGCAAAGAACCCGGTACATTTCGGATCGTTGGAGTCGGTGATTCGTCGCTGTTTGGGTGGGGCGTGCCATTCGAGGACAGCGGCTTGAAGGTGCTGGAGCGGCGCCTTAACGGGAAATTCGGTGCGCAGAAATTCGAGGTCATCAACTTCGCGGTGCCAGGCTACAACACGGCGATGGAGGCCGAAACGTTCGTGCAGAGGTGCCTCGAGTACGCGCCCGATCTCGTTCTTCTCAACTTCAACACCAACGACTACGATGTGCCGAACTTCATGCGGCTCCCGAATGACCTGGCAACGTTACGCAGGTTATACGTGTTCGACTTGGCGTACTCCGTTTATGAGGGTGTGATGGGGCTTGCAGGACGGGAGCCACCGCCGTTCGACTTCAGTAACCGCACCACTCCGCTACGTGAGGCCGCGCGCCTCGATGAAGATCCGGCACTGCCAAAGGAATATCGGTACATGGTTGGCGCCAGAGGCGTTGTGCGCGCTCTCGAGCAGGTGGCTGGTGCGGCGCGTGAGCGCGCCATTCCATTTGTCGTGTTTGCTGTGAAGGCCTACCCGGGTGTTGTCTCCGACTATGTACGCGACGAGTTTCGTGATGGCCAACGCGAGCTCCTCGAGCGAGAAAGCCGGCGCCTGGGATTTCATTTCTTGAACACCTATCCCTACTACATGGATTACTTGAAGCGATATCCGAACGCGAACTTCGCAGTGTCGGAAGTCGACGGTCACCCAAACGCGCTCGCGCACTCAATCGACACTGAGGCGATCTTCAATTACCTCGTCGCTCGCCAGCTGCTCCCTTTTGACAAAGCATCCAAATCCAGTTCGCCTCTCGGCGCTGGCCGCCCATGACATCCAGCAAGCCGTCGAATGGCACGATGCGCGGACGCCGGGCCTCGGCGACCAATTCCTGCAGCGCGTCAACGAAACCATGACGCGCATCGGCCAGAATCCTCACCCGTACCCGACGATCATCGAAGATGTTCGAAGGGCAAATCTTCGCTAGTTCAAGTACGGAGTCTGGTATCGCGTGAGTAGCTCTCGCGCAGGTGAGCGGCAGCATTTCCGGAACGATCAAAGGCTCCAGCGGAGGAGTTGTCCCAGGCGTCACCATCACGGCCACCAACGTCGCCGTTGCGACCCAGTTCAGCGTGACACCAGGTTTAGAATGTTTTCAGACGCACCGGCGCGGCGACTCGACTACGATTCACCAGGAAGACACATGCGGGTCCTCGTCGTCGAAGACGAACAGAAGGTCGGCGACGCTCTGCAGGAAGGGCTTACGGGCGAAGGGTACGACGTGGTCGTGGAGCGTACGGGCGAAGGCGCGTTCTACCGGGTCAAGACCGAGGCCTTCGACGTCATCCTGCTCGATCTGATGCTCCCCGGCCGCGATGGGCTGGAGGTATTGACGACCCTCCGCAACGGCGGCCTGGAAACTCCCGTGCTCGTCCTCACGGCACGCGATACGCTCGAGGACCGCGTCCTCGGGCTCGATAGTGGCGCCGACGACTATCTCGTCAAACCGTTCGCATTCGAGGAGATGCTGGCGCGCGTCCGCGCGCTGCTCCGCCGTCCACGGTTCAGCGAGGCTGCCCAGTTCGCCGTGGGCGATCTCACGATGGATCTCCTCAGCAGGAAGGTGACGCGTGGAGGAGAGAGAGTAGACCTGACCGTCCGGGAGTTCGAGCTGCTCGAGTATTTGATGCGCCACGAGGGCCAGGTTGTGTCGCGCGACACGCTGGCGCGTGACGTTTGGAACGAGACAGGGCGCTCCACGCCGCTGGACAACGTCATCGACGTTCATATCGCGAGGCTTCGCAGAAAAATTGACTCTGGTCCGGCACCGAAGCTGGTTCATACCGTGCGAGGCGTCGGTTTCATGCTTCAGGAGGGCGAACCGTGAACACCTGGTTCCACCGGCGTCGCCTCCGCGCGTCGCTCACGATGTGGTACGTCGGCGTGATTGTCGTCGTGCTCACGTCGTACGCGATGGTCGTGTTCGCGTTCGTCCGCCGCAACGTGTCGAGCGCGCTCGACGACCGTCTGCGCGACGACTACCAATGGGCCGTGGCGATGGCCGATCAGCAGCTCGACGGCTCGCTCAAATGGTTTGATGACGATGGGAACGACGGCGAGAACAGCCCGTGGCTGACCGTTTGGAGCAACGGATCTGTCATTTTCCGAACGGCCGTCGCCGAGCGCAACCCGCTGCCAGAAACGCCCCAGTTGGCTGCGCTCGCCGATCACCGAATCATGGCCGTCCCGATGAATCGGACGACGGTTCGCGTATTGAAGGGGCAGGCAACGATTTACGGCAGGCAGGTGGTGATTGAGGTCGCGCGGTCGGAAACCACGATGCGGCGTCAGCTGAACGAGCTCACTATGTTGATGCTGCTCGGACTGCCGCTCGGCGTGGCCGCGGCTGCCGTCGGCGGGTACCTGTTGGCCCGCCGCGCCCTCGCGCCGATCGAGCGCATGGCGGGCCAGGCGCGCATGATCACGGCCGAGCGCTTGAGCGATCGTTTACCGGTGGACAACCCACATGACGAGGTCGGAGGGCTCGCGTCCGTGTTCAACAGCACCCTCGGCCGCCTGGAAGCGTCGTTCGATCACATGCGCCGCTTCACGACGGACGTATCGCATGAGCTGAGAACGCCGTTGACGGCGATGCGGAGTGTCGGCGAGGTCGCCTTGCGCGAGCGCCGAGACGTGCCCGCCTGCCGCGCCGTCATCAGCAGCATGCTCGAGGAGGTGGACCGGCTTGGCGGCCTGGTCGACCGGTTGCTGGCTCTCTCGCGCGTGGCCATCGGACCGTCGAAGCTGTCGCGCGAGGCCATCGATCTCCGCGAGTTGGCCCAAGAGCTCACTGCGCAGCTCGGCGTGCTGGCCGAGGAAAAACAGCAGACGTTGTCGATCAACGCGCACGGTTCTGCCAGGGCCGTCGGGGACCGGATCGCACTGCGGCAGTCGCTGATGAACCTGATCGACAACGCAATCAAGTACACGCCGAATGGCGGTCGAATCGGTATCCGCGTCTGGGAGACCTCCGCCGCAGCCGTACTCGAAGTCAACGACACGGGACCGGGGATCGAGATCGATGCCAGGCCACGGATCTTCGATCGGTTCTACCGTGCGGGCTCCGCCGACGGCCGCGGGAAGGCCGATGGGTTTGGGCTCGGCTTGTCGATCGCCAAGTGGGGGGTCGAAACGAGCGGCGGCACGCTCATGCTCGAACCGACGCGCGGACTCGGCACCACGTTTCGCATCACGCTGCCGAGGGCGGGCGAGAACGCGCGCGCACGGCGCGTATCGCCGCCCGGCACCATATCGCGGCGGAGGCACGCATGATAAAGCGGAACGTCCTGCTGCTGATAGGCGCGGCGACGCTCGTGTTCGCGGCCTCACCACCCGCGCACCACGGCATGCGCGGCTACCGCGACGACCGGATCGAGACGGTCGAGGGCACGCTCGTGAAGTTTGACGTGCGCAACCCCCATTCGATCGTCTACGTCGACAGCCGCGACCAGCGGGGAAAGGCTGGGCACTGGACGATCGAATGGCTGGCGGGGCTTCAGCTGGAGCGCCAGGGCATCATGGAACGAACGCTCAAGCCGGGTGACCACCTGGTGATCACCGGATATGCTTCGCACAATCCAGCCGAGCACCGCCTGAAGCTGCGAACCGTCGCGCGACCGGCGGACGGATGGAGATGGGCGGGAACCTTCGAGTAGTCGTATCTCGCCCCGCGTTGGCGAAATCTAGCGTACCGTTGAAGGCTGGCTTGCGTTGCGTGCCGCCTGGGAACGACGTCAGCGAAGGTAGAGGAGCTTTCGGAGTTTCCTTCTTGCCGCAGGTCTTCGGCTGGCCAGATAACCCGCGATTTCGTACTCGTTGAAGATCCGCACCATCGAGGCGGGGCGTTCGCTTCTGCCGATCGAAGTGAAGGCCACTGCCGGGCCTCGAGTGGACGATGCGAAACACCTTCGCGGGTTCCGCGAGGAGTACGGTCGGCGTTGTCGGCCCGGGCTCGTGCTGCACACTGGCGACGCGATCGAGTGGCTCGCACCGGAGTCGAATGAACCCTTCCAATTTCCCGCGCGTCGTTCAGTCAATTGGCGTCGAGGCTGGCTTCCGTGGTCAGCGCACCCCCGGCTGTGACGTGATCCGTTCTGCATTCATATCAGCCTGTCGTACCGAATCGCGACGACGTCCAGGCGCTCGGGCCCGCGAGGCGTCCGGACCATGACGACATCACCGACTCTCGCGTTCAGCAGCGCGGTCGCCAGCGGGGAACGCCACGACACGCGTGCATCGCCAGAATCGAGCTCGTCGATTCCGACAATCGTCACGACGCGCTCGTCGCCTGATTTGCTCATGACGGTGACGGTCGCCCCGAAGAACACCCGGTCCGGGGCCCTCCCGGCGTTGTCGACCACCAGCGCGCTGTCGAGACTCTTCGAGAGGTGCCTGATGCGCCGGTCGATTTCGCGCAGCTTCCGCTTGCCGTAGATGTAGTCGCCGTTCTCCGAGCGATCGCCATTGCTCGCGGCCCACGCCACGGTCGTGACGAGCGCCGGCCGCTCGACCTTCCACAGACGCGCCAGCTCTTCGTGCAGCCGCCGGTACCCGCCGGGCGTCATATAGTTCTTGAATCCGTCCTTCAGTGCCCCCGACACCCGGACCTCCGCCTCTAAGCATAGTAAAGCCCACGTGACGGAGCTGGCTCGTCGCAGCGACCGACCGAGTGAAAGACGATCACAGGGTGAAGCGACCACGCAGATCGTTTCTCCACCCCTGTGGGTCCCCCCCACTCACGGAGCATTGCCGGCTGCGTCCAAGCGTCGAACAGCTGCCGGGGCATGGCGCGAATCGTCTTGCGAACCTCGAGCGTGAGCGGCCTGGCTCGCGGCGTGAACTACGTGGAAGGCGAGTGCTCGAGAACCCGCTCGCCTTTCCGGTCCCATTGCATTTTCCTGCCCTCGCGATAACTACGAGTGGCCATGATCACCGCTACGGAGTGGGCAAACCCGGTCTCGATGCTTCCATTGGGCGTTTTCCGGCTGCGCATGCACGCGAGCCAGTTATCGGTGTGGGCTTTCAGGTTGTCGTCCTGTTTGACCGGCGGGACATCTGTCCGGCCCGGCAGAAGTAGCGGTTCCGGCTTGGCCTTGCCTGCGTGCAGATCGAAGACGATGTTCGATCCCCAGCCGCTGCGGGGTTCTGGGACGAACCACCACTGCGGGCTGCCTTCTCCACCGGGAGAATAGAGCGTGCCTCGAGTACCGCGAATGATCGTGTGATCGCCGTACGCGTTTCCAAACGTGGTGCTGTAGCTGTAGAGCACCTCGGACTTCGCGAACGTCGAGAGCGTCTGGAAAGTGTCCGGGTTCTCGCGCACATCGTGCCAGGCGAAGATGCCGCCATTCGAGATCGTGTCGTCCGGGATGAAACTGTCCAGATAGAAATGCGCGAGCCCGGCGCCATGGCTGTACCACTGATCCGTGATCCCGCCGGAGAAGTCCTTGTAGATGCGAAACTCGAAGTAGACGCGCGGATCGAACGCGCGGTCGGACCTCCCGAGCAGCCACCGTGTCCAATCGGTGTCGCGCGCACGGATGGCGGAGACGTTTTCGTCCTTCGGGATGTGCCAGCGCGGGCCGTTGTAGTTCCAGCTCTGACTGACGGATACGATTTTTCCCAGCTTGCCGCTTCGGATTGTTTCCCGCACGCGCTGCTGATATGGGCAACTGAGCCACTGCGATCCCATCTGCGCGACCTGCTTGCTTGCCAGCACCGCATCGCGAGCCAGTTTGGCGTCCTCCAAGGTATTCGCCATCGGCTTCTCGCAATAGCAGTCCTTGCCGGCTCGCACGACCTCCGCCAGGAGTTTCGCGTGCTGATGATCGCCGGTCGCAATCATGACCGCGTCCAGATCGGGATCGGCGAGCATCTCCTCGGAATACTGAAAGGTCTTCGGCCGTTTCCCAAACAGCTTCTGGGCGTCGTCGGCGGCCCGCTCGCGATTCACCGACCAGAGGTCACAGACGCTGCGCAGGTCGAAGTTCGGGTCCGTCTCGGCGGACATCTTGAGCATCTGCCGGTGGCCCGCCGATCGATGCCCGCAGCCGATCAGGCCGATTTGGATCCGATCATTCGCGCCGATAATTCGCGAGTACGATCGTGCGGAGAGCAACACTGCTCCTGCTGCGAGGAAGTCCCGGCGTGACACGGTATCCATGCACAGCTCTCCCTGCGACGTAACCGTCGCGGTTCCTTGCGTGTTTCGTTGGCAGCGTCAATGCCATCGGTTCGGCCGGACGAGCCGGGCCGCTCACCGTGTGGACGCGAGATCGCCTCCCCACGTGTGCCACTCGCCGCTCTTCGCGCCCCGTTGCCCCGGGGAGCGTCACGTCGAGCACAGCATCACCGCCGGCACCGACGCTGAGACCGGCGAACCCCCGTGACATCATGAAGTCCAACACCAACGTCCGACGCAGTGTCGAACGCGCCGAACTGGGCACATGTTATACCCGCGCCGACGAGAGGTGTCGACTTCTTGGATGCGATCCAAAGGAAGGTTGGATTAGGTGAGATCTCTTTGATCTTCGTGGTAGAACGTGCCCGTGGGTGATCGGCCCGATCAGGCGTTTAACGCGTTCGCCGAGCGCGAGCCGTACTTTGCGGTGCTCACGGCAGATCAATATCTCTGCGCGAATCTCACGCCCGAGCGGGAAGACGGGTTCTTCGCCAGCGGCGCCGAACTCGTCGACTGGATCTTCCACATCATCGAGAACAGAATCTCGCCGCACTTCTCGCCGATGTCGATGCTGGAGTACGGCTGCGGGCCGGGGCGGCTGGCGGTTGCGCTGGCGGCTCGGCCCGGATCGGTCACGGCGATCGATCGATCGCCGGCGATGCTTGGCGTCGCGACACGTGAGGCCGAACGGCGCGGCGGGGGACGCATCGAGTTTCAGACGGCCGCCGAGCTGTTCGCGTCCCAGCGTAAGTTCGACCTGATCTGCTGCGTCCACGTGCTGCAACGGCTGTCACCCGCCGAGGGACTTGCCCTGATAGGCCGGCTGCTCGAACGGCTTGCGACCGGGGGCGTCGCGGTGTTTCACGTCCCGTTCGCGACCAGCGCGGCGCCCGCGGTCCGGGCCGCCCGCTGGCTGCGCGAGCATGTGCCGCCCGCCAACGGGGCAATCAACCTCGCGCGCGGCAAACGCTGGAGCGATCCGCTGATTCCCACGCACATCTACAACATGGACGCGGTGTTGAGGAAGGTCGACGAGTCAGGCGCGCCGGCGGCGCACGTCGTGTTCCAGCACAACGAGGACTTGTCGAACGCGTTCGTGTTTGCCGAGGTCCCGCTGCCATCGATGACCGGCGTCGACGAACGAGGCCGTCCGCTTCCAGGAACCGCGCTCCGCGTCAGGCCTCGTGAAGAGGACCGGCCGATCGACGTGAAGACATTGGTCGGCGAGACGTCACTCGAGGTGCTGAACCGCGCGGCCGAGGAATACTTCGCCTCGCTCCGCAACTGGGACGACCACCTCGCCAAGCCGTTTGGCGCCATCGTCGAAACGCCGCGTCTGCTGGTGAATCTGTCGACGGTGTTGCACGGTCTGCGGCTGCGACCTGGTGACGCCGTGCTCGATTTTGGCGGCGGCACCGGCTGGCTCTCGCGCGCGCTGACACAGCTGGGCTGCAGCGTCGTGCTCCTCGACGTGTCGGCGACGGCGCTGAATATTGCCACCGAGCTGTACCGCAGGCTGCCCGTCGTCGGCGACCGGCCGGCGCCCGAGTTCGTGCAATTCGACGGTCGGTCGATTCCGCTTCCGGACAGCAGCGTCGATCGCATCGTCAGCTTCGACGCGCTCCATCACGCGCCGAACCCCTCCGACATGATCCGCGAGTTCGCGCGCGTCTTGAAGCCTGGCGGCATCGCGGCATTCTCCGAGCCAGGCGCGCGGCATTCTCGGTCGCCGATGTCGCAGTTCGAGATGCGCACCTACCGCGTGGTCGAAAACGATATCGACGTGCACGCGCTGTGGCGGACCGCCCAGGAACAGGGCTTCAGCGACATCAAGCTGGCCGTGTTCAATGGACCGCCGTTCTACGTCTCGCTGGCTGAGTTCGAGGATTTCCTGGCGGAAGGGCAGACGAGCCTGCGGTGGCTTACGGCCACGCGCGTCCATCAGCGCGATGTGCGGAGCTTCTTTCTTTACAAGGCCGGCGCCGAGCCCCCCGACAGCCGGTCGAGCGACGGCCTGGCCGCCGAGATTTCGGTCGCGACGGGTGATGGCCTGGGCCCAGTCGACGGCCGTGCCGGCAGTCCCATCGGGATCGACGTCACGCTGACGAATGCCGGTGCGGCGCGCTGGCTTCCGTCAGATGCGCCGCACGGCGGCGTGGGGCTGGGCGTACACGTGCAGGACGCGGGCGGCCTGGCCGTGCGGCTGAAGAACGACGTGTTTCCGCTGAGCGCGGCGCCACAGGGTGTCGCGCCGCGAGAGCGGATTCACTGCCGTGTGGAGTTGCCGCCGCTCGAAGCCGGAACCTATCGTGTCGAGTTCGACGCTGTCGCCATCGGCGTGGCGTGGTTCTCGCAAGTGGGGTCCAAAACCAAGGTCATCACCTTGGAGGTAATGAAGTAAATCTCATCCTCAGACTGTCTGAAGAAGGTGCCGAGTGACTTGGTGGCATCGCCTCTGGCGCCGGAGCCGGATGGAAGAGCAACGCGAAAAGGAAATGCGCTTCCATCTCGACCAACACACAATCGATCTGATCGCGCTTGGCCGTTCTCCTGAGGAAGCACGACGACAGGCCAGGCTGGCCATCGGCGGTCCCGAGCAGGTGAAAGAAGCATGCCGCGACGCCCGCGGCACGCGCTGGTTGGAGGACCTTTGGCAGGACGTCCGATATGCCGTTCGTGCCCTCCGGCAGCGGCCGGGGTTTGCGGTCGTGGCGCTGCTGACGCTCGCCCTTGGCAGCGGAGGCACGACCGTGATGTTCGCCGTGATGAACGGTGTGCTGCTCAAGCCGCTCTCCTATCCAGAACCCGAGCGGCTCGTCGCTCTACATGAGCAGACGGACACGCACGGCGGTCCATTGCAAGTGGCCTACCCGAACTTTCTCGATTGGGAGCGCGAGAGCCGCACGTTGGCGCCGATGGCCGCCTGGACCTACGGTGGAGGTACGGTGAGCGAACCCGGCGACGCCGAATACGAGTTCGGCCGCGAGATCTCGCCTGAGCTGTTTTCCGTGCTCGGCATTCCCCTCGTTCGAGGGCGCGCCTTCCTCCCCGACGACGATCGGCTTGGCGCCGCACCAGTGGTCATCATCAGTGACCGTTTGTGGCAGCGCCGCTTTGACCGAAGCAGCGCGGCAGTCGGTCTGCCCTTGATGCTTGACGGGAGTTCGCCGGCCTGGCGCTGTTCCTCGCGTGCATCGGCCTCTACGGCGTGCTCGCGTATTTGACGGGCCAGCGCGTACCGGAAATCGGTGTACGCATGGCGCTGGGGGCGAGGGCTGCCGATGTCATCTGGCTCGTACTCCGGCAAAGCCTCGGAATGATTGTCTCGGGCTTGGTGGTGGGCATGTTGGTCGCGTTTGCAGCGGGACGCGTCCTGGAGCGCCTCGTACAAGGAATCGGGCCCACCGAACCGTCGACGTTCGCGATCGTGATTCCCGTCCTGATGATGGCGGCTGTGATCGCGGGTTTTGTGCCGGCCCGCCGCGCCAGCCAGGTAGACCCAATCAGCGCCCTTCGCCAACAATAGCGCAAGGGGTGACCGCGACGATCGGTTCGCTGGGTGTTCCGGAAGGATCGGCGACCTGCGTGCTGGCATCGGCGATTACTGCAGCCGGCGAGCGGCGCTCGGATCGCCGGTCGGAGGGGGCGCGAGATCTGTCGTGCCAGGCGGGCCGAGCAACTCACGAAAGATCGGCTTCAACGCGTCTGCCCAGATCTGGTACCCCTTGATCGTCGGGTGCAGCTTGTCCCGTTCGTTCAACACGCCATCGAAAAGCCTACCCTCCGAATCCGCCAGACGATCGTTGATCGTCAGGAAGCGAACGCGCGTACCGTCCGCGAGCCCGGCGAGCTTCTCGTTGATTCGATTGATCGTCGGCATTACGGCCATGTTGTCGTTCCTCGGGAAGATGGCCGTCAGGATAATCGTCGCGTTCGAGGCCTTCTGCCGGCAGATGTCGATGATGGCTTTTATCCCCCGCGCGATTTCCGCGACCGTCTGCTCGTCACGGAGCTGCGTTCCGGCGTTGTTCGTGCCTGCAAGCAGGACGATGACCTTGGGACTGACGCCATCCAGCTCGCCGTTTTCGAGCCGCCATAGGATGTTCTGCGTCCGGTCGGCGCCCCAGCCGAAATTCGCCGCATTCCATCCGAAGAAGTTCCCCCGCCAGTTGGCGAGCAGCTCGGGGTAGTCGAGCGCGCCCCAGCGTCGCACGATCGAATCGCCTTCGAAATACACATCGATCCGGCCCTGCTTCGCTTTCTCGAGCAGCTGCGCGTGCGCAATCATGGAGTGCTGATCGGTCCGCGGCGCCGCCCGGTCGGCTGGTCCGTCGGTGGGCGTGTCAGTGGCCGGAGCCCCCTGTGGGCGAGCGGCCTGTGCGTCACCCTGCAGCGCGGTGCCCCGCGCCTTTGCAGCTGGCGTCGGAAGTGCGACGGCGGCCGAAAGAACCAGCGTCGCCGCCAGGATCCCGGGATTCACGGATCGAGTGACGCACATCGTGACCTCCATCGACGTGCCCGACCTGGCGGGACTGTTGAAAACTCGAAATCGGGTTTATGAACAAAGGACCGAGGCCGTGGTGCGCGGTGTCGTGCGCGTATCAGATACTACCCTTTACCGTTTAGGCAAAGGACAAATCCGAATTCCTTCTATCGTGTATTCCGCTCTGGAATGGAATGGCGCCGAGCGAGCTCCGCCGGCATTCAGCCGCGCGGGTGCAAGGAGCAACACATGCTGGATGCGTTAACGGGCTGTTAAGGGTCTCTGGTCGCTTTCGATCTGATTGTGTAGCGTAGAGGTGCGGTGTAGCTTGCTGCAATTGCCAATCGCGAGCGGTCAGGCTGAGCGCCGCCGCAGGTCACGACAAATGAGCGGCCTCCTCCGCACGGCGGCGGTGATCGGCTTGGGGTCTGGCGCGGCGGGCTCCGTCGGGTTCATGCTGTACGCAGGCCAGCGTGTAGGTGCCCCTGGCTTCCTGCTGGGACTGTTCGCGATGTGGGTGGTTTCGCCGTTCGTGTTCCTCGCAGTGGGCCACGTCGTGTCGAAGCGCTGGTCGGTTCTCACGCGAGCGACGCTTTCTGCGGTGACGCCGGTTGTCACCGTGGCCTCCTTGGGCATCTACGGAGCTGCGGCGTTTGGGACTCCCAGGCCGAAGACTGCTGTATTCGTCGTCGTGGCTCCCGCGTCATGGCTGCTCACGGCGATCGTCGTTGCGACAGCAGCGTTCCTATCGCGGCGGGCGGCCTTCGGAGGCAAATTGCCGAGGGCCAGGTGAGCTCAGGGACATGCTGACAGATCCGTCGAAACCTTTCGAGATTCTCGACCGACTCGTAGAAGTCGCCCATGAATTGGGGCCTCGAGCAGTTCCGCCGGCCGCGGCAGACTGCCAACCTGGTCCGCGCGTTCCGCTCGAGCAACTTGCGCTTCTCCGTGTCGCCGGGACGGATTTCTGGCTATGATGAACGCGTCGCCTGAGGGATACATGGTCGGGGACGTGCGATGAAATGTGGCGTAACGCTTCTGGCGGTGACGGCAATCGTGGTCGGCGCGTCAACGCCTGGCCGCGCGGCGGATAAGAGCGAGATGGCCGACGCGGCGATGAAAGGCGACAAAGCCGCGCTGCGCAGGCTGCTGCAGCAGCACGCTGACGTCAACGCACCGCAGATCGACGGCGCGACGGCGCTCAACTGGGCCGTCTATCGCGACG
>Ga0137397_10002526_pt1 | contig 12701 bp, 12 predicted proteins | sample czorhiz116metaG_FD_106658 | JGI IMG/M metagenome (GOLD analysis project Ga0137397, IMG submission 106658) | Vadose zone soil microbial communities from Angelo Coast Range Reserve, California, USA - czorhiz1.16 metaG | ecosystem: Environmental > Terrestrial > Soil > Vadose zone | place: USA... | reverse complement strand
TCCGCTCATCACGGGAGACCTTTATCAAGTGTTCGAGACGAGCGATTTGCCGGGAGGCGTGGTGAACATCGTCACCGGCCGCATGCCGGAATTGACGAAAACGCTTGCCGAGCACGATGACGTCGACGCCGTCTGGTGCTTTGCCGATGAAGCCAGCGCCGCAACCGTGAAGGCCTTGTCAGTGGGAAATCTGAAGCAGACGTTTACGAACGAAGGCCGCGAGATCAACTGGTTCGATACCAAACAAGGCGAAGGCCGCTGGTTCCTCGAGCATGCCGTTCAGGTAAAGAACATCTGGGTTCCCTACGGCGAGTAAACTTGCGCGGTAGAAGGATCCGAATTTATTATCTGGCGCGGCAGTAATATGGAGGTCATAGTTGCCCCTCGTTCCAGCACATCACTCACTACAATCCACCACTACCGGCCCCTTAGGCACTTCGAAGGGAATGGGATCTGTCGTCAGACTATCGATAGCCTGTGGGGCAGCTAGCTGGCCAGAATATTCTATCTCCGGTTTAAGGACGAGCACGAGCGCAAAACTCCCCGCCGAGATCGATTGAGGGTATGAAAATGAAGCGACGTGCCTCACTGTGAGGTCATAGCCAGTGTGAAGAATCACTGATTTTCCTGGATCAATCCGCACTCTTTCGCCAGGCTTCAGATCTTGTGGATAGTAGCTCTGGGTGACCTCATAGAGGAAATGTCCGGATTCCGCCTCCCGAGGGCTTGCTGCCACTCTGCCAATCCAAGGAATCATTCTGGGCGCCAGAAAGACTGCTCGTTTTGAGATGTTGTGGACCTCAACATCCAACTTGAGCGATAAAGCAAATATGTCGGCATCCCCACGGCAGTACTTCTGTCCCACGACGCGAGTCTTAACACGGCACCGACCAGCCTCGGCCGCTCTCATTCTCCATCCCGAAGGGCAGAACGCCAGGCTTAATACCAGGAGGCATCGAGTTATTGTTCTATTCATCGGAAGCACGCCTTGATTTGGCGAACCTGGAGGCTCTGACCAACCACAAAATCATCCATACTGCCGAAGGCAAAATCCAGAAATCTCTTGTAAGTCGTTGAAGAAAAGTGGTCGGGGCGAATGGATTTGAACCATCGACCTCCTGGTCCCGAACCAGGAACATAAATCCCATAAACGCTTTATCTGGCGTCGCTTACGGGACGAGAAGCCTTATTTCCCCTCTTTTAGTTGTCCGTAACTTGTACGTAGAATTCTTGCCTCCAGATCCAAAGACTTAGGTCTCAGAACTGAGCTTCTGCCTTCTAAGGAACCAGACGAAATTCACAAGTGCTTTGCTGAGCGTCGCTTACAGGTTCTACTCTCCCCAAATCTCACCCTCAGTTGTACCGAAGTTGTACCGAAGCATTGATCTCAAAGTCGGCAAGAGTTTTGGCGGATCACAGGTCGATAGCATCTCGTGTACTGCAGAAGTGACAGCGAGGATAGACCTTTAGATCGAAACCCCCGCGTTCGACGACGTGCTTACAGAGGTTCAGAGTTTGCGAACGCGGGAGTTCCGATGGTTCATAGGACAATGGGCTAAAGTCTTTTCCCAAGGCCTCCTTTGGTCACAAAGGACCCGCGTGGGCTAAACACAAGATTATCGTACCCAAGGCAGGTCAGGTCCAATTAAACGGAGATTTGTGCTGACGTCAAACGAACTGGCGCTGAAAATACTATGACTCGCTAACTGACTCTAAATAAGCTTGTTACCAGGTCATATGAACTGCATAGTATTCCCTGTTTCATCCTGTGGTATAGTCTCCCAAGATTTGGAGTAGGCTAGCATGGCCAAGATGGATTCAGCTGTCACCATCAGGTTTGGTCTTTTCGAGGTGGATCTAGGTCGCGGAACACTTGCCCGCCACGGGAGTCCACTGCGGATTCAAGAGCAGCCTTTCCGAATCCTCCAGCTGCTCCTGCGGCAGCAAGGGGAGATCGTGACCAGGGATCAACTCTGCAAAGTCCTCTGGCCAGAAGGCACGCACGTCAACTTCGATGGAAGCCTTAACGCAGCACTTAAGAAACTTCGTGCGGCGCTGCAAGATGACGCCGAAAATCCTCGTTTCATTGAGACAGTTCCTCGTCAGGGCTATCGCTTCGTGGCGCCCGTCCATGTCATCAATGATGTCCCGGCCACAGTTCTGCCTGGACAAGTTGCCAACCTGGAGAATGGAGATGCGTCCGTTGAAGTGCGTTTGCGCCTCCATCCTGAGTTTTCACAGGAACTCACCGCAGGTGCGTCAAGGGATAGGCTGCGAGCGGAACGTGCACAGCGCTGGTTCGACTTCCTGCTGTTGGCCGTCGGCATCGTGTTCGGCTCCTGGCTCCTATTCTTTATCGTGTACCCGGTCCCGCGGCCGAGCGTACAGCGGATGAGCCGCATCACAAATGCCAGCCGCATTGACGAGTGGGGCGGCATCGTCTCGGACGGCACGCGGATTTTCTTTCTCGAACGCGACGCCGGGCGCTGGAGACTTATGCAGACTTCGGTGGAAGGGGGCAATGCGGAAGTGATGGCTGCGCCATTCGAGAACACCCGCCTTTTTGCCATTTCTCCGGATCATTCGCAGTTTCTGATTGGCCAGTTCACGCGCCGCGACGATGAGATGCCGTTGTGGCTCTGGCCGGTTCAGGGCGGTGAACCGCGCCGCCTGGGCCAAGCCACGGGTCATGATCCGGCTTGGTCGCCCGACGGATCGCAGATCGTTTTCGTGCGCGGGCGAACCCTGTACTCGATCCGTCGCGACGGAACGCAACTTCGCGAGCTGCTGCACGGTGATGGAGCATTGCGTGCGCCAGCTTGGTCTCCCGGGGGGGAAAACATTCGTTTCACCGTGGACCAGGGAGATTACGGCACCTCCTCGATCTGGCAGATGAGGGCGGATGGCAACGGTGCCCATCCCCTGCTTCCGGGCGACAGTCAGCCTTCCGACCAGTCTGCCGGGAACTGGACCCCGGACGGCAAGTACTTCCTCTTCTCCGGCTGTGAACAGTACGAATGTAATCTGTGGGCCATGCGCGATGCTTGGAGTTGGTTCCGGCGTTCTCACCATGGGCCGTTTCCATTGACGAGTGGTCCCGATGTCTTGCATGTGACCATTCCCACGCAGACTGGTTCGCGGATATTCGCATTCAGTTTCCGTTCACGCCGCGAACTAGAAACGCTCGATTCTCTAACAAAGCGCACTTCGATGTTGAGCCTCGATACCCTCGCTCAAGAGGCCAGCGTCTCGCCCGACGGACAGATGGTGGTCTACTCGAACCGACCGGATGGCTCGTTATGGAGGAGCAATACAGACGGGTCCCAAAGATTGCGACTAACGAGCCCGCCGCTGGGAGGAATGTCGCCGCGCTGGTCGCCAAAGGGAGAACAGATTCTGTTTACCGGCTTCCGCAACGGTCAACTCCGGCAGATTTACCTGCTCTCCTCCGATGGGGGAGCACTGCGACCGGTCCTTCCCAAGGGGTGGGAAGGAGCCAACGCGGATTGGTCGCCGGACGGGTATCGAATCGTTGTAACCATGCGCAACCTTAAACTTCATCCGTACTATGCGCTCTTTACACTCGAACCAACCACTGCGATCTGGAAGGAGTTACCGGATTCGAAAGACTTCAGCGAACCGCGCTGGTCCCCGGATGGGCGCTACATAGCTGCACTGGACAGCACTAATCACCATCTGGTGCTGTTTGATGTCCAGAGGGGGAAATGGGCTGCCATAGCGTCCGGTGGATTTCTAGACGCTCCCCATTGGTCCGCGGACAGCTCATCCATTTACTTCCAAGACCAACTTGATGACCAAGAGTCCGTGTTTCGAGCGGACGTCGCCACTCAGCGAGTCCAGCGGGTTGTAGGGTTCGGAGAGATTCTTCGGGTGAGGGCCACGCATTGCTTTTTCAGCGGATTGGGCCGCGATGGTTCGATTTACGTGATGCTGGAGCGGGGATTGACCGATATTTACGCCTTGGACCTTGATCTTCCTTAATCCGCCACAACGCGCAGACTGCGGATCTACTACTACTCTTCGTTGAACTGATTTCGCTTCTTGTAGGCCATCACGGTAAGCCCGATGCAGATCAGCACGGGGGGGATCACCAATACAAGAATCCCGCTGCGCAATGCCTGGATCACCCCGGAGCCAGCACTGGCAGCTTGGCTGTAGCACAGGGCGCAACTCTGTCCAAATGCCCCACTGGGAATCCAGAGGGGAGCAAGGAAAATGACCGCCAGCCGCAGCCAACGAACACCAAAACTGATTTTCGAACTCATCATTCTAGATTTTCTCTCCAAGCACACGCCGGCCTTGTCGAACATACTCGGCGCGGTCGGCTCTCCAAATCAGACCCATCCTAATGCGCAAACGGCCGTAAGTGCAACAATCGGAAACTATCTGTCCATATCATGTTTAACATCACGAGTACAAAAATCAACGCCGGAATCAAAGTCAAGAACAGGCTGCGGCGTTCTTGCGCTAGGTGCATGAAGTACATAACGGCCAATACGCCCCCACAAACAGCAAGTCCAAGCAAAATGGCGAGCAACGATCTGATTGAAAAATCTCGATAGGCGAGGAAGACTTCCAGCCCGGCAATTCCCAGCAGGACAAAGTAAATCGGCAGATACTTTGCGATTACGTTTCCTGACTTTGCTGAACCCGCCATCATCGTTTCCCTCCGCGCTGCGCGTCTACCGCGATAGATTTAATAAATAAACCAACGGCACGACAAACATCCAAACCAGGTCCACGAAGTGCCAATACAATCCGGTGGTTTCAACATGACTCGCCGTCAGGCTGCCGCGGGCGAATTTCCGGGCGACAACCGCGATGGCCACGACGCCACCAATCACGTGCAGCAGGTGCAAGCCAGTGATGCTGAAAAATGTGGCGCCGAACAGCGGCGAGCCCCAGGGATTTTGGAACAAACGCACGCCCCCATCGATCAGTCCGAACCATTCTCGAATGTGCAATCCCGCGAAGATCACTCCCAGCAGAATGGTAGACCACAGAAAGCGGCTTGCCTTCGCTTTGTCTCCAGCTTTCGCCGAATCCACGGCGCCAAGTATCGTCAAGCTGCTGGTGATCAGCACGAACGTCATGATCATGACGTTCAGAATGCTGGGATTAAATTTGAAGGGTGTCGGCCAATCCGGGCTCGCCGTACGCAGATAGCCATATCCGAAAAGAAGAGCCCCGAACGTCACCGCGTCGGAGATAATGAACAGCCACATCGTCAGCTTCCTCGACGGGATCGCGAAAGGCGATGCTTCCATCAGGGCGGCGCCGTGCCCGTGCACGGCCATGTCGGACTCGCTCACAGTATTTCCCCCCTGTTTTCCGTTCACAGCCTCGTACCGATAATAAAAAGCAGCTACAGCCAAAGAACTCCCATGAAATGCCAGTAGATGGCCGTGGTGTCAAACTGGCTTCGGCGAAACGTGCGGTGGCTGCTGGCTAGTCGCCCGATCAGGTAGACGAGCGCGGCGATTCCACCGAAAAGATGCAGCGCATGCATGGCGGTAAACACGTAAAAGAAGGAGCTATTCGAATTCGTCGCGAGATAGAGTCCCTGCGCGGCGAGATACCTCCAGGCGAGGTATTGCCCGGCAACAAACGCCAAGCCCAGGATCAGCGTAACTACAAGCCAACCCATTCCATTGCGCAAGCCAAGTGCTTCTGGCACGAGAGCTCTAGCGCCACGGCGCCGTGACATCTCCATCGTGAAGCTGCTAAGCACCAAGGCCAGCGTATTCGCATAGATCACTGGAGGCAAAACTATGTGCACCCCATCTCCTGATGCTTGGCGCACATAGAGCGCACTCGTAAACGCCGCAAATGACATTGTGATGGCGAAAATGCCCACCCAGATCCCGCTCCGGGATGCCCGCTCCGGTCCCCCGAGGCGGGGTGGCGAAACCGCTGGTGGATAGGTACTTGAAGCCATTATTTCTCGCTCTCTTCGAAAGTTAGGTCGACTGCTTACACTTGCTCGGGCGAATCTTGCATCACGAAATCTCCCTTGGAGCCCTTGACTCCATACTGATACGGATCGTGGTAAATGACGGGATGCTTACCTCCGAAATTGTCCCACGGCGGAGGTGAGGGAATGCTCCATTCAAGCGAGGTTGCGTTCCACGGATTCTCAGGGGCCTGCTTGCCGCGGAATCGGCTGTGAATCAGATTAAACAGGAATATGAACTGCGCCGCTCCGGTAATGAACGCAGCGATCGAAATAAATTTGTGTACCGGCATCAGCGGGGCCATGAAGTCGTTAACAAACGACGAATACCGCCGCACATTGCCTGCCAGGCCCAGGTAATGGAAGGGCATGAAAATGCAGTACGTTCCGACAAACGTGATCCAGAAATGCAGCTTGCCGAGAGTTTCATTCATCATGCGCCCGGACATCTTGGGAAACCAAAAATAAGTGCCCGACAGGATGCCAAAGATCGCCGCGACCCCCATCACCATGTGGAAGTGCCCCACGACGAAATACGTTGCGTGGAGATAAATGTCGATGGACGGCTGGGCTAGAAAAAATCCGCTGACACCGCCGCTGACAAACATGGAAACGAAGCCGAGCGCAAACAGCGTTGCGGAGTTGAGCTGTATATTCGCCCCGTACAAACTTCCCAGCCAGATCAGCGTGATGATCGTCGCGGGAATCGTGATGGTCAGCGTCGGGAATGAAAACAAAAGCGACGAGGATGGGTTCATCCCGCTCACGAACATATGATGGCCCCAAACCATCCAGCTCAGGAATCCGATCGACATCATCGAATAGATGATCACTTTGGCGCTCAGCATCGGTTTGCGCATGTTGGTGATCAACACATGCGAAACAATGCCCACCGCCGGAAGGATGGCGATGTAGACCTCGGGATGGCCAAAGAACCAGAACAAATGCTGCCACAGGAGCGGTGACCCCCCGGCGTGATTCTGCAAGCGATCGCTGATGACGAGCCCCGAGGGGATAAAGAAACTTGTGCCGGCCATACGATCGAGAAGCAGCAGCAGACAAGCGGGGAGCAACACTGCGAATGCCAGCAACCCGATGGCCGAAGTGATGAACCAAGCCCAGGTGCAGATCGGCATGCGCATAAATGTCATGCCTTTTGTGCGCAAGTCCAGCGTCGTAGCGATAAAGTTCAGGGAGCCAAGCAATTGCCCCACGCAAAAGATCGCGATGGAGATTGCCCAAAGGGATTGCCCCCATGCCAGACCTGGTCCTGCGTCTTTGCCGACGGCGCTGAGCGGCGCGTAAGCGGTCCAACCGGAGATCGGGGGGCCATCGGGAATGAAGAACGCCAAGATCAAAACGAGGAAGGCCACAAAAGTGACCCAAAACGACATCATATTGAATCGCGGGAACGCCATGTCTTCGGCGCCAATCTGGATCGGCAGGAAGTAATTCCCAAATCCCGCGAAAGGCGCATTGGTCAGAACGAAGAACACCATCAACGTTCCGTGCATGGTCATCAGGGAAAGATAGTACTCCGGGGTAATGACGCCGCCAGGAGCACCGGTTGACGACAAAAGGTCGAGACCCGGAACCTTTGTGTTTGGCCAGACAAGATGGAAGCGCATCAGCCAAGAGAGCGCCATGCCCATGAACACGGCGACCAATGCCAAGCCGAAATACTGCTTGCCGATTACTTTGTGATCGAGACTGAAAACATGCTTGCGGATAAATCCTTCAGGCGGGGCATGAACGTGTGTCGTCTGGACGACTGCTTCTTCCATGTACTCACCTCGTTCAATCGCACAACTGATCAGATCGATTCGAACGGACCGCCAATCAATGGGCTCCGACTACTGCTCCGACGCCTTCTCTCTCAACCACTTGTCAAAATCTTCCTGAGACAACACGTTGAGATACGCCTTCATGTTGTAGTGACCGAGCCCGCACAGTTGCGTGCATACGATCTCGTATTTGCCTGTTTTGGTCGCCGTAAAATGCACTGACAAATCCAGTCCCGGAACGAAATCCTGCTGTATGCGCAGTTCGCGCACATAGAAGGAATGGTTGACGTCTTTGGCATGCATGAGGAGCTGAATTTCCCGATTGACTGGTATCGCTAGCTCCGCCGTTACGATATCGTCTCGGGCTTCGACGTCATTCGCAAGATCCAGCCCAAAGTAGTTTCCGTTTCCTTCATCAATCTTATCCGGATGAAGCGCGGCAAATTTTCCATCCGCTCCGGGATAGCGGAAATAGAAGGCGAATTGGCCTGCCTGCGACTGAATCTGGAGTGCATCTTGTTTCGGCGCCGTAAAGTACACGTCAGCCCATGCCTTCTGTCCGAGAACGCCCAAAGCCAGAACTTCCGTCCCTACGAGAATGAAGGCTGTCGCCACCATTAATTTCGCCCCGCCCGGCAGATGCTTCACGTTGGACCCGTTTTTACGATTAGAAAATCTCCACACGAAGAGCGCAAGCAGCAGTTGGGCGCCGAGAAACGCAAACCCTGCCTCGGCCATGGTGTCCGATAACTGTTCGTCGATCGCGTGGCCGTGAGTTGAGATGTCTACTGGCTGCACATACATGTGAGTCACGATGGGATACGCGGACGCTAGAGCTACAAGCGTCAAGATTGCTGCGAAAAGTTTTCCCACAGTTCCTCGCTTCCCCCCCTCAACTGGTCCGGGCGCGCTTGCGCTAATCCCGAGACCGCTTCCGATTCGTAGTCTTGATGCCTATCTAGTAGGGCTTCGCCTTGAAAACGAAATTCACGGACTTCGTTTCGCTGCCAGCGATGGTCACATCCTGCGTCTGCTCGCCGTAGGACTCATGCCAGGCGGTAACCGTGTATTTTCCCGGTGGCAGGTTCGGCAGAGTGAAACCCCCAGTCTCGCCAGTGACCGCGAAACGAGAAGTCTTCAGCACGACAAATGTGCTGTGCATCCATGGGTGGACGTTGCACTTCACCGGTATGAACTCTGGCTTGTCAAACTTTTCGGAAAAAGGCGGAGTCCCGGGCGGTTGCGACTTATTCCATTCATGATTGATCTTCGCCAAGGGGTGAATGTTGTGCGATGTCTGATCAGCGTTTACGACTTTAAGTTCCTGGTTGACCACCATGGGAACGACATGCGGCAAATACTGGCACCCCTTCTGCGTGATGGTGACCGCTTGAGGGGGTGCGGAGGACTCATCCGGCGCGCCGGCCGAGATATAAACAACCACATTTTGCAAGGTGTTCCCCGGACCCACGACCACCGTTTCCGTTGTAATCGGAGTCGGATGCTGCTGTGCACAGCTCGGCTCCTTGGACATGTCGATCGGTTTTTGTTTGGCGGGGGTACCTTCGTAGGTTACTTTGCCGGTGACGCTGCCGCCGCTCGGCCCCGCGAAGGCAATCGCAGAAGCAGCGAGCACGACCAGCACAGCGGCATAGCCTATCTTGGTTGGCATAATCTTTACTCCTTCCTGAGATGAATCACTCCCAAGCTGAAGGTTATTGTTTAAATCCGGAACCGGTTGGCGTGCCGCTGACCTTCCTGGCTGCCACTTGTTGCGCGCCTTCCTTGGTGGATTCCCACAATGCCAATTCCGGACTCTTGTAGGCGTCTTGAAGCGTCCGCAAAAAGTGCACGAGGTCCCAGGCGTCGTCAGGTTTGATGACATCGGCAAAGGAGGGCATCGGTGTACCGTCAAGACCAGTCATAAAAATTTTGTAGAGATCTTGATTTGTCGCTCCGCACTTAAAGCGAGAACCCACGGAAAAGTTATACGGGCGGATGGGCTGATCATTGCTGTCTGTGAGAGTGGAAGCCGAGGGACCATCGCCCCGGCCTTCCTGGCCGTGGCACTTCCAGCATTCCAATTTCTGAAAAAGTTCCTGGCCATGCTTGATGCTCTCCACTGTGAGCTTTGGCTCCGGCGGAATATTGATCGGATCGCCGGACTTCTCATTCTTCCACCGAGCAGAAAACGTCTTAATGAAGGCGATCAAATCGGCCCGGTTTTGGGCGGTTAAAGTGATCCACGACGGCATATTGGACAAGACGAAACCGCGCTTGATCGCGTTGTATAGGTCTTCATCCGTCGGCAAAGTGCCCGTAGGCGTCGAGCGACATTTGAAGGTCGCCGCTGTGAAATTTCGCGGCTGAATGTTCAGGTACGGTTCCATGAAGGACCCGGTTGGAAGCCAATTCTCTCCCATTCCGTCTCCCCGGAAGCCATGGCAACCCCAGCAGTACCTATAAAACAACTGTTTTCCGGCGTCGGAGTGCCCATTCAACTTGCCGATGTGCGACTCCATCTGTTGAGCGGATGACATCTCGGGAATGGTCAGAACCGCAGCGATACTGAAACAGAGTTTAGCTAATTTCGTGGTCCGCATTATCCCTCACCCCCTAAAACGCGAAGTCGAAACCAGCGAGCAAGCTGCTGCTGGTTACGTCCAGACCGTTGACGGGCGAAACGCCCCGCTGGCGGAGAATTGAATACTCGTTGTGAAAGGCAAAGCCTGCGCGGCTGGAAATGAACGGGTAATAACGATATCCAAACGTCAGCACGTCGATGTTGCCGAAGTTAGAGGACGGCACACCAATCACAATGGGAGAGTCTGGTGCCGCCGTCGTTACGCCCACAGACCCGGGAATAATCGGAGCTCCCTGACGTGACATCCGGACCAACTCATAGCGATTGATCAGCACGAGCTGTGGGTTCCAGTTGTAGTGAGTTTCAAACAGGCCGCCGTTCCACGTCGCAGCTTGCGCGCCAATCGGAAGGGTCTGATTGGCTGGCGTGTTCGTGGCGAGAAACGCGCTGTCCGAACCGTGGAAGTAAATGGTTGTCACATCCAGTTTTTTGACGTACCACATGCCGATCAAGCCAGCGCGGTAAAATGTTTTGTTTCCGACTCCCGTGCCTGCGATTCCTGCCCCCCCAGAAGTGAACTGGAAGTATGTCGGCGCCTGTCCAACATAAGCGAAACCACCGACACGCTGCACGCCAAGGCCCTTGGCCTCAAACGCATGGCTGGCGGAAAAGTAGCCGTCATACCCGCGGCTGGTCGGGAGGCCAGGAGTTCCGTCATTGGAGCTAAGCAACGCGGCTGAAACGCGGGTGCGGTCGTTCTTCGAATGGCCCATCCATTCCAGGCCAACCTGGTTATCGCCGATCCCAAAGACATAGGAGCTCTCGGTCAGGGGCTGGAAATGATAGTTTTGGTAGCCACCACCCTGACCAGACAAGGTCAAGCCGCGTTTCTCAGAATGCAGCAGGTCAAGTTCAAATTTGCCGACTTTAATGTTCAGCCAACTGGAGTTCAGAAGATTGCTGAAGCGTAGGTTTGCAGATTCAATGTGGAACGCGCCCGCTTCATCCGCCGAGGGCACGAACAAGAAACTGATATTCTTTGCCAGCGTGCCCGCTGTCAGTATGTCCAACCCCGAATAATCAAATCCGTGGGCCGTGACTTTTCCCTCGGCGTTGTTCTGCCCGCCAAGGCCGTCGTCAACCAGCACGCGATTGGAGCTTTCGCGGTGCCACATTGGCGTGGTGCGGATCGCTATCGGCCAATACGCCGGGCTTTGGAAGATGGGGGCATCGCGGTCATTCCCCATCTGGTAGCCGTTGTCCTTGAAGTTTTGGCCGAAGGGGCTTAGCTTAGGCCACGCCTCATGGCAAGAAGAGCATGGCATCCCGTATTTGCGAGCAAATGCGGGGATCGCTCTAACGTGTACAGTGGGCAACGGAAGCGCTGAAGCGGGAGGACTGTCGTTAAGGAAAACGCTAAGGAACAAGAGAACAAATGAGAATCCCGATATCAAAAATGTAAGCTTTTTCCTGCCGAGTCGAGGTGACCCTTCGAACATACCGCCTCCTCTGCCTGACCGTGTACAGAAGTCGAGCGAGCACCTATCTTTGAAATGAGTTGGTCAGAGTTCGGCGCGGACACACTAACAAGGGGCGAGTGGGGGGAGATCAAAGACTCGTCACGAGTTCGAAAGCGAATGTGCGAAAGCACGCCCATAGGAGAATCCGACGCTCACTTTCGCAAGAAAGCGAGGTCAAATCCCCAAAGTCCCTGAACCGCCGGGGACTGTACTCCCAGAAAAAAACGAATGCAAGAGTTTTCTTATTTTTATCTTCAAAATCTCGACGGACATCGGTTGAACACAGTACTAGTTCTAGGAAGGCTCCTTTGGACTTTCCCGGGGCATAGATTTTCGGATTGACAGCGCTTCTCCAAACGGAGTACCAAAGAATGCGCAACTTAGAGTTGAACAGATTTCGTCCAACGATGACTTCGTCCTGGCATTCCGTGCTGGTCAGATATATTTCGGTGGATTGGATTCAAAAGTCCCCAACAGCTATGCATCGAGGCTCTGGTCTGCTGATGGCTGGGACTTTGGTCGCAGCAATGTCTCTTCTCAGTTCGGCGCCTCGGTTGTGTGCCGCCCCTCAACATGACAGGCTAGGTCCAGGCTTCGGCAAAGAGTTCACGGCGTCCCTGGACGAAGTAATGCAAGCCCTGCAAGATGTACTTCAGGATCAGACCATTCATGGGACCTATGTCTTCGATAAGGAGCGGACACTCACCGGGGCAAAAACTGTGGAGTCTACCCCGTTGTTCGCACCCTGGAAGGGCGGCGGCAAGGTTTTCTACAAGATCCGAGCGGACGCAATTGCCCCCCGGCATTTCCTGGAAAGCGCAGATCAGGGAACCATCGCC
>Ga0137397_10002523_pt1 | contig 12706 bp, 14 predicted proteins | sample czorhiz116metaG_FD_106658 | JGI IMG/M metagenome (GOLD analysis project Ga0137397, IMG submission 106658) | Vadose zone soil microbial communities from Angelo Coast Range Reserve, California, USA - czorhiz1.16 metaG | ecosystem: Environmental > Terrestrial > Soil > Vadose zone | place: USA... | reverse complement strand
GAGCGGGATCAGTGCAGGGCCGAGGCGTTGGGCTGGGGCGCGGTCGGCCCGGGCGAGGAGGCGAGCAGGGCGCGCAGCTGCTCGATGTCCAGCGGCTTGGCCAGGACGCCGCGCACGAGCCGGCGGCGCGGATCGGACTCCCCGATCTCATTCGCCCAGCCGGTCAGCATCCACACGATCGTCCCCGGCGCGACTCGCTGGATCTCCCGGGCCACCTGCCAGCCGCTCATCTCCGGCATGCCCACGTCGCAGAGCACCAGATCGAAGCGCTCCCCGCGGTCGAGGAGCGCCAGCGCTTCCGGGCCGCCGCAGGCCACCTCGACGTCCTGGTCCTCCAGCTCGAGCACTTCCCGCAAGACGTCGAGGTTGTCCTGCTCGTCGTCGACGATCAGGATCCGGCGGGTGCGGCGCCCGACCACGGCCGGTCGCGGAGGTTCCCGCCGGGCAGGCGCCGCCAGGGGAAACGTGAGGGTGAACGTGGTCCCTTCGCCGCGCCGGCTCTGCGCCTGCAAGGATCCGCCCAGGCGGGACATCACCCCCCAGGCGACCGAGAGCCCGAGCGCGGATTCGCCCCCCACGCCCGAGAACGGATCGAACAGCCGCGCCAGGTCCTCCTCGTACATCCCTTCGCCCCCGTCGTGGATGGTGACCAGCACGCGGCCGCGGTCCTCGCGCGCCTTCACCTGGATCACGCCGCCTTCGGGCATCTGCTCGCGCGCGTGCACCAGCAGGCTGCCGAAGACATGGGCTAGCTCGGCCGCCGATCCGCGCACCAGCGGCAGCGGGGGCACGTCGGCCTCGATGCGGACATGGGCCAGGTCGGCCTCGCTGCGGGCCATCTCCACGGCCCCCGTGAGCACAGCCGCCAGGTCGAGCGGGTCGCTGGGCCGGTCGCGGCGGCGGCGGGCGAGGTCCTGCAGCCGCGCGACGATCCGCGCGGCGTCGGCCACCACCCGCGCGAGCACCTCCAGCGTCCGGCGGGAGCTGTCGAGCTGGGGATCGGCGCGCAGGGTGGCCACGCGCAACGCGATCACGTTCAACGTGTGGTTCAGGTCGTGCGCCACCCCGGAGGCCAGGACGCCCATCGCGTGCATCCGCTCCTCGTGCAGCAGCGCCTCCCTCTCCCGCTGCCGCTCGCGCTGCCGGCCCACTTCGGCGGTGACGTCGTGGGCCAGCGCCAGGGCCTCTCCGCTCCCCAGCCGCTCGAGACGGAGCTCGAGCACCTGGTTCGCGCGCTGGAAGCGGGACAGATACGGCGCAGGGGCCAGCGTCGCCGCCTCTCCTCGCACCAGGTCGGAGAGCGTCTCGTACCGCACGCGCGCATGAGGTCCGGTCAGCCAACGCCACGGGCCTCCGCCCGCGTCGAGCGCGCGGAACCTGGCATTCGCCTCCCGCAGATCGCCTGGCTCGACGATCGCCAGCGCCGTGGTGCGGGTAGACACACTCCAGCGCGCGAGCAGGTCGCGCGTCTCCGCGGGGGGCATGGTTGCAATCTGCGTCGGGTGCGTAAGCCCCGGTAGACATCATGAGCGAAGATCGCGCAGCACCCGTTGCGCCGAGTTGTGGCCCGCCGCCCCGATCACCGAGCCGGCGGGGTGGCACCCGGCGCTGCAGGAGTAAACGCCCTCGATGGGCGTCTTGTAGGGCAGGCGGTCCGCGAAGCCGAACGCGTTGTCCACGTGGTGGATGTGCCCGCGGGAGATGCCGAAGTGCTGCTCGATCTTCGGCGGCGAAAGCGGGAACGTGTCCACCACCAGCGCCGAGGTCCCGGGCGCGAACCGGTCGCAGATCGCCAACAGCTTTCGCACGTAGCGATCCTCCTCCGCCTCCCAGGTGGTGCCCTTCAGCGCGTACGGGACCCACTGCACGAACAGCGCCGAATTGTGGTTTCCTTGCGCGTCGCGCAGCGAGGGGTCGACCGTGGTGTGCACGTACCACTCGATGGTGGGGAATTCCGGCAGCCGGCCGGCCTTCACATCGGCGAACGCGGTGCGCATCGCGCCCATCACCTCGGGCTCGTCGGGCAAGAGGTGCATGGTGCTGCCGAACTGGCCGCGGTCCTCCGGCAGGCAGGTGAAGCGCGGCAAGCCGCGGAGCGCCAGGTTGACCTTGAGGGTGGTGCCGTCGCGCCGATAGCCGTCCACGCGCGTGTTCCAGGCGGCGGGCAGCTTCTCCCGCCCGATCAGCGCGCCCAGGCGGAACGGATCCGCGTTGACCACCACCGCGCGGGCGCGCACCTCGGATCCGTCCCGGAGCTGGACCCGCAGCGGGCCCTGCGCGATCGCGGTCGCGCCGCGGCCCGTCTCGATCCGCGCCCCGGCCGCGCGGGCGGCGGCGGCGAATCGCTGGGTGACCGTGCCCATTCCGCCCTTCACGATCATCCAGGTGCCGTCGCTGCCGGGCAGCCTGCACAGGTTGTGGATGAGAAAGTTCATTCCCGTGCCGGGCGTGTCCCAGTCGCCGTTCAGGCCGGAGAAACCGTCGGTCACCGCGTACATCGCTTTCAACAGATCGCTCTTGAAGCCGAACCGATCGAGGTACTGCCCCACGGGCTTGCGGCAGAGATCGACGAAGATCTTCCGCAGGGCGGGGCGCAGGACCTTCGCCGCCGTGTCCTCGATCGAGAGCGGCTCTTCCAGCCAGGTGGGCGCCACGTCGTCGCGGATCTGGCCGATCTCCGCCTGCAAGGCCTGGTTCGCGCGGTGGTCCTGCTCGCTGAAGAATCCGAGGAACTGCTCCTTCATCGCCGCCGCGTCCGACCCGAACAGGAGATAGCGCTTGCCGGTGGTGGGCAGGAAGTAGTGCGGGTCCCGCCGCAGCAGCGGCACCTCCACGCCCAGCTTCTGGAGCAGCTCGGGCGGCATCAGGCCGAGCAGGTAGGCGCCCGTCGACGTGCCCAGCCCGGGCGCCCGGGCAAAGGGGCGCTCGGTGCGCGCCGCTCCGCCCACCACCTCTTTTTCTTCCAGCACCAGGACGTCGAGCCCGCTCCTGGCCAGCACCAGCGCCGCCACGAGCCCGTTGTGCCCCGCGCCGATCACCACCACGTCCGCCTGGCTGGGCATCGCGGCCTCCTTCCGGAATGCGCAACTTTACGCCATGCCGGATAAGATCGCCGCCGCTTGTCGGCGATCGAGGCGCACGGGCTCGGCAAATCGTTCGGCGGACGCCCCGCCTGCCGCGACGTCTCGTTCGCTGTGGAGCGCGGCGAGGTCTTCGGCTTTCTCGGGCCCAACGGGGCCGGCAAGACCACCACGCTGCGCATGCTGGCGGGACTCTTCGCCCCGGATTCCGGGACGGCCAGGGTCGCCGGCTGCGAGATCGCTCCGGGCCGCCCGGGCGGTCCCGAGCTGCGCGCGAAGGTCGGGTTGCTCACCGAGTCGCCTGGCTTCTACGACCGCCTCACCGCGCGCGAGAACCTGGTCCACTTCGCCCGCCTGCAGAGAGCGCGCGAGCCGGGGCGCAGGTCCGACGAGCTGATCGAGCGCTTCGCGCTGCGGGCGCACGCGGACCGCCCCTTCGCCGAGCTGTCGCGGGGGATGAAGCAGAAGCTCGCCATCGCCCGGGCGCTGGTGCACGACCCGGAAGTGGTCTTCCTCGACGAGCCCACCGTGGGCCTGGATCCGCAGGCCACGCGCGAGGTGAGGAGCCTGGTCGCGGAGATGGCGGCGGAGCACGCGACCATCGTGCTCTGCACGCACCATCTCGACGAGGTCGAGCGCCTCTGCTCCCGCGCGGCGTTCATCGCCGGCCGGCTGGTGGCGGTGCACGAGATCCGCCGCGAGACGCTCCTGCGCATCGAGCTGGCGGCGCCGTTCCAGCCCGACGGGGTCCGGGCGCTCTGCCGCTCGCTGCGCCTCGACGGGACCACGCTGCTGATCGAGCCGCTCGCGGAGGTCCCGGACATCGTCGCCGCGTTGGTCGGGGCGGGAGCGCGGATCGCGGAGGTCGCGCCGCACCGCGATCCGCTGGAGGACGCCTGGCTCCAGCTCCTGGCGGAGACGGACTCCCCATGATCCGGGTCCTCTTGCGCAAGGAGCTGCTCGAGCTGCGGCGGTCGCCTTTGCTGGTGCTCTCGATGATTTCCCTGCCCGCGACCGTGGTGGCCGTCCCGGTCGGGTTGCTCGCCTGGATGGTCCACGCCGCTCCCGAGCAGGCGCTGGCTTTCATCCAGGAGCTCTACGGTGTGCGCTCATCGGATTGGGGGGTGGGGGGCGTGGCTTCAGTGCTGGCGCGGAACTGGCTCCCGATGTTCCTGGTCCTGCCGATCTTCCTGCCCATCATGCTGGCGTCGCAATCCATCGGTGGCGAGCGCGAGCGCAGGACGCTGGAGCCGCTCCTGGCCTCGCCGGTGAGCACGCTCAGCATCATCCTGGCGAAGAGCCTGGCCGCGCTGCTTCCGGCGCTCGCGATCACCTGGGTCTCCGCCGCGCTCTTCTGCCTGGGCGTGGACGCGGTGGTCGGGCATCCGATCCTGCCCGATTCCGCATGGCTGTTCGGCACCTTCGCGCTCTCGCCCCTGCTCGCGCTCTTCGGCAACGCCACGGCGGTGGTGGTGTCCTCGCGCGTGCTCGACTCGCGCGCCGCGCAGAACCTCGCCGCCACCACGGTGCTGCCGCTGCTCGCCCTGCTCGTCGTCCAGCTCGCCGGACGGATCGCGCTGGGGCCCCCCTTCTACTTCGGGCTGGCGGCCGGGGTGGCCGCGGCGGACGCGGCGCTGATCGCGCTGGCAGTGCGGCTATTTGACCGCGAGCGCCTGCTGACCCAGTGGAGATGAGGGGTGTTATAAACCCTACTCCATGCAGGCCGTCGCCGAGAAACCCGGAAAGCTCGTCCTGCACCCCGGCTGGGTCGCCTTCGCGGCGCTGGCGCTGGCGGTGCCCATCAGCGTGCTGCTGCTGCGCCCCAGCCCGGCCCCGGTGCTGCCGCTGCTCGCCGAGCTCCCGGCCTTCTCGCTGATCGCGGAGGATGGGACGCGGTTCGGCAAGGAGGACCTGCTGGGGCGGGTGTGGATCACCGACTTCGTCTTCACCTCCTGCTCCGACGCCTGCCCCCGCCTGCAAGCGAAGATGAAGAGCATCCAGGATCGCTTGATCCCCCTCGAGCAGGGCGGCAACATCGGCCTCCTCTCGATCAGCGTGGACCCGGAGCGCGACACCCCGCAGAAGCTGAGGCAGTACGCCTTGGACTTCGGGGCGCGGCCCGGGCTCTGGCGCTCCTTGACCGGCGACCAGCAGGAGGTGGAGCGGACCGTCGTGCGCGGCTTCCACACCGCCATGGCGAAGGTCCCGCCCCAGGGGGCCGATCCCCACGTCGCCGCGTTCGAGATCTTGCACGGCGAGCGCCTGGTGCTCGTGGACCGGATGGGCCGCATCCGCGGGTACTACGACGCCGACGACCGCGACCGCCTGCTGCGCGACGCCCGCTCGCTGACGGTTGGAGGCCGCGGGTGACCCTGGCGGAAGCGCTGCCGACGGTCAACGCTGCGCTCAACGCCACCAGCGCCTGCGCGCTCTTCCTCGGCTACTGGGCGGTCCGCACCAAGCGGTACGCCCTGCACTGGAAGTTCATGGCCGTGGCGTTCACCGCTTCTTCGCTCTTCCTGGTGGGATACCTGACCCGGTTCGCCCTCACCGGCGTCCACCGGTACCAGGGGCCGTTTCGCAGCTTCTATCTGCGGCTGCTGGGGACGCACACCGTCCTGGCCGTCGTCTCCGTGCCGTTGATCCTGCGCACGATCTGGCTCTCGGCGGTGCGCAAGAGCTTCCAGCAGCACAGGCGCCTGGCCGTCTGGACGTTCCCGGTGTGGGCGTACGTGTCGGTGACCGGCGTGGTCGTCTATTGGATGCTCTACCGATTGCCTGTATAGAGGACCGAGATGGCTTTCCGCATCATCGAGACCTGCATCGGCTGCACGGCCTGCGTGAAGCGATGTCCCACCGACGCGATCACCGGCGAGCGCAAGGGGCTGCACATCATCTGGCCCGAGCTCTGCATCGACTGCGGCGCCTGCGGGCCGGTCTGCCCGGTCGACGCCATCCTCGACCAGTACGGCAACGTGCAGCACATGCTGAAGAAGAACGAGCGCCCGTTGGCGTTCGTCTACGAGCAGGCGTGCACGGGCTGCGAGAAGTGCGTCGAGCGCTGCCCCTTCGAGGCGCTGGAGATGGTGCACGTCAAGGACCCGAACAGCTTCCTCGGCGTGGTGAACGTGATCGAGAAGAACTGCACCGGCTGCCGCGAGTGCGAGAAGGCCTGCCCCTACGACGCGATCTTCATCTATCGGAAGGACCGCGTCCCGGAGTGGCTGAAGAGCTCCCGGGTCGAGCGCGCCGCCTGATCTTCAGTCCTCGTCGTCGTCCTCTTCTTCCTCGGTCTCCGCCTCCTCGTCGTCCGCGGCGGGAGCCTCCGCCTCCTCCGGCTCTTTGGGCGGAGCGGCCCGCGCCCCCCGGCCCGAGGTGGGCTTGGCGACCGGCGCGTCGCGCTGGTCGGACCCGCACTTCGGGCACGCCGGCACCGGTTTCTTCAGATCGTAGAACTTGGTGCCGCACTTGAAGCAGACGTACTTGGTGCCGAGATCGCGTGCCATCGGGGGTGCCCCTCCGTGAAAGCGCGCGCGAAATAGACCAGCATTCGGGGGATGTCAATCACAACCGCTCACCGCCGGGTTTCCGCGAAAGCTGGAGGGCGTGGAAGCCTGGGTCGCGACGGCTCGGCCTTAATTGGGATTCTCGTTCGGCAGCGGGTCCATCAAGATGTGGATCTCGTCCGGGTCGACCAGCTCGGGCTGGACCTGCTCGACCACCACCTGCGCCAGCCCCTCGTCGTTCACTGCGGGGTCGTCCGAGACGATCCGCAACGCCCGCGAGGCCGCGAAGGGCGCCGCCACCGCTTCCTCCGGCCGGATGGAACTCTCCCGGGCAGCGTCGGCGAACGCCAGCGCCGTCGCGGTCTGCGCGGGCAAGAGCGCGAACGGCGACGGCGAGGCCTGGGGCAGGGCGCTCACCAGCGGGATGTGGATGGGGATCGCGACGGCCGGCTTGGGGGCCGCCGCCACGACCGCGACGAGCGCTTCCACCGCCTTTTGCGGCTCGGGGTGCGCGACCTTGACGCGGGCCTCGACGATCGGCGTTCCGTCGGCTCGCTTCAGCCCCGGACAGGCGACGGCGACCACCCGATCCCCGCCGGTGTCCACGGCCTGGTGCCATTCGGGCAGGACCGGATCCCCGGGAGACGGCGAGAACAGGTGCCAGCCGCAGAGGGCGGCGGTCCGCTGCAGCCAGGACAGGCGGGCGCCGCCGTCGTCGTCCTTGGCCGCGCGCACGATCGCCTGTGCCACCGGCTCGAGCGACGGCGCCAGGACGCGCGCGGCCGGCTCCTCCAGCCGCGCCAGGAGCTGCGAGGCCACCGGCAGCTCCGGGCCGCCGTAGAACTCGATCTCCTCCGCCAGCCGCGCCAGCGCCATCTGCCGCGCCGCCACCTGCGACGAGGCCTCGCGCAGGCGCTGCGCGGTCCCGTCTTGCGGCGCCCCGATCAGCTCGGCGTCCACCGCGAGGGCGGCCGCCCGGTCGCAGCGCTCCACCTCGGTCCGCACGCGCTCCGCCGCCGCGGCGGCCCGCGCGCGCAGCTCCGCGCGCAGCCCCTCCGCGTAGGCTTCGACCGCGGTGCGGCGCGGGGCCTGGGCGTTCCGGGCCTGCGGCGCGTGGTTCTCCAGCCCTGGTCCGGCGGTCTCGGCCGAGCCCAGCGTGCGCGAGATCTTCGCCATGGCGGGCGGCGCGAGCTTCTGCTCGAGCTGCGCGATCCGCTCCACCAGGTCCCCGCCCGAGCGGAGGCGCGTCAGCGCGGCCTCCAGGTCCGTGATCCGCTTTTCCAGCTGGGCAAGGCGGTCGAGCGCCGCTGGGGGAGGGCGGGACTGCGGGCGGTCGAACGGCTGCGCCGGCGCGGGAGGAGGCTGGGAGCGCGCGGTCCCCATCACCTCCACCACCTCGATCTTTCCCCGCCCGTTGGTCGAGACGACCAGGGTCGCGCCGTCCTGGCGGCGGTCGCGCACCGCGCGGACGAACTTCATCACCGCCTCCTGCACGCGCTGCACGTCGCTGGAGGTGCCCCGCAGCGCGGTCCGCACGATGTCCGCCGCCAGCTGGTCGGCCCGGTACGCGGTGGAAAGCTTGAGAGCGTCCTTGCTCGCCCGGATGCGCACGCGCCGGGGCAGGCCGCTGGAGGCGAGCACGGCCGCGCCCTCGAAATCGCGCGGAAGCTCCGCCTCGATCTCGAGAGGCACCTCCACCATTCGCGCATCGGGACGCGCCGTCAGCTTCAGGCTGAACATCGCATCCATCCTACGATGCAACCGCCGGTGAAGGCACGCGCAAGCGCGGGTGACCAGGACACCCACTCCATGCTACCCATGCACCCTCCATGCAAATGCCAGTGCTCGAGGCGCCCGAGTCGAAAAGGCCACAGACGGCCACGGCCGATCGGGTTCCGGTGGCTGAGGACACGGAGGAGCACAAGCCGTTCGTACCGGCCGACAAGGACATCCCGGAGCTCACGCCGGTCCCGCTGATCGTCGGGGCGCTGCTCGGCATCCTCTTCGGCGCGTCCAGCATGTACCTGGTGCTCAAGGTCGGCCTGACCGTGAGCGCGTCGATCCCGGTGGCGGTGCTCTCGATCACCATCTTCCGCGGATTCACGCGCGTCTTCCGCACCCGCCGCGCCACGATCCTGGAGAACAACATCACCCAGACCGCGGGCAGCGCGGGGGAGAGCATCGCCTTCGGCGTGGGCGTCACCATGCCGGCGCTCCTGATCCTCGGCTACAACCTGGAGATCGGGCAGGTGATCCTGGTCAGCGTCCTGGGCGGCCTTCTGGGGATCCTCCTGATGATCCCGCTGCGCCGCGCCCTGATCGTGAAGGAAGCCAAGACGCTGGTGTATCCCGAGGGCACCGCCTGCGCGGAGGTGCTCATCTCCGGCGAGATGGGCGGCACCACCGCCAAGACCGTCTTCGCCGGGCTCGGCGTGGGGGGCATCTTCGCGCTCGGCTACAAGGCGTTCGGCGTCTTCAAGGACGTGCCCGAGAAGATCTTCGGCAAGGCTTACGACGGAGGGAACCTCTCCCTGGAGGTCGGGCCGGAGCTGATGGGCGTCGGCTACATCATCGGCACGCGCATCGCCATGATCATGGGCGCCGGCGGGATCCTCTCCAGCCTGGTGCTGATGCCGGCGATCAAGCTGTTCGGGAGCACGGCAACCACGCCCATCTATCCGGCGACCACGTTGATCAAGGACATGAGCACCGACGACGTCTGGCACCAATACATTCTGTATATTGGAGCGGGCGCCGTGGCCGCGGGAGGAATCATCTCCCTCTTCAAGTCATTGCCCACCATCGTCGGCGGGGCGATGCGCGGGATGCGCTCCTTGAGCGGCACCAGGGGCGGCGCCGGGCCGCTGCGCACCGATCGCGACCTGCCGCTCTGGGTGGTCGGAGTGGGGTCGCTCTTGCTGGTGATCGTCTGCGCGCTCGTCCCTTCCTTCAAGATCAACGTCCTCGGCGCGGTGCTGCTTCTCGTTCTCGGGTTCCTCTTCGTCACCGTCAGCTCGCGCCTGACCGGCGAGGTGGGCAGCTCGTCCAACCCCATCTCGGGCATGACGGTCGCGACGCTCCTGATCACCTCGCTGATCTTCCTCGCGTTGGGCTGGGTCACGCCGCCCTACAATGTGGCCGCGCTGAGCATCGCCGCCATCGCCTGCATCGCGATCTCGAATGGCGGCACCACCTCGCAGGATCTGAAGACCGGCTACCTGGTCGGCGCCACGCCCTCGCGGCAGCAGATCGCCATCCTGGTGGGAGCGCTGTCCTCGGCGCTGGTGCTCGGGTTCGTGATCCTCAAGCTGAACGACGCCGGCACCGTGTTCGCCGCGCGCAGCTATCTGGGCACGCGCTTCTCGCAGTCCGACTCCACCGGCACGAAGGAGCGCTTGCGCGGCCCCGACGCGGATCGCGACCGCAACGAATACGACGTGGTCTGGCTGCGCGAGCCGCGCGGTGAGGTGCCGGCGGGAAAGTACCTCGTCGACGGCACCGGCCACGTCAAGTACCTCGAGGATCCCGGCATCAACGGCAAGCTCGACACGCGCGACAACGGCGAGAAGGTGAAGTCCAAGTTCAGCGCTCCCAAGCCGGTGCTGATGTCGTTCATCATCGAGGGGATCATGACCCAGCGCCTGCCCTGGGGGCTGGTGCTGATCGGCGTGTTCATCTCGGTGGTGTTGGAGCTGTGCGGGATGTCCAGCCTGGCGTTCGCGGTGGGCGTCTACCTGCCGCTCTCCACCAGCACCCCGATCATGGTCGGCGGGATCGTCCGATACGTCGCGGACCGGACCGCGGCGCGGAAGCTGACCGGGACCGAGGCGGAGAGCGGCCCGGGGATCCTCTTCGCTTCCGGGCTGATCGCCGGCGCCAGCGTGATCGGGACCATCCTCGCCTTCCTGCAGCTCTCCGAGCCGACGCGCAACTTCCTCAATGCGATCAACGTGGGAGGAGGAATCCCGGGCTTCTCCAACAGCAACCTGATCTCGCTCTTGCTCTTCTGCGGCCTGGGCGTGGCCCTGTGGGCCGTGGCGACCGAACGGTGGTTGAAACCGAAGCAGGCATGATCGAGGTCCGTCTCGCGCAGAGCGCGAAAGACGTCCAGCAATGCCTGCGTCTGCGCTGGACGGTGTTCGTGGAGGAGCAGGGCGTCCGCCCGAGCGACGAGCTGGACGCGCACGACAAGGCCGACGCGATCCATGCCTTGGCTTCGCTGGACGGCGTGCCGTGCGGCGCCGGTCGGCTGATCTTCACGAAGCCCTCCGTGGCGAAGATCGAGCGGATGGCGGTGATCGACGACGTGCGCGGTCAGGGAGTGGGCCGCGCGCTGCTGCAATTCCTGGAGGCCGAGGCGCGCCGACGCGGTGCGACAACGCTCACGCTCTTCGCGCAGGTCCGCGCCCGGCCGTTCTACGAGAAGGCGGGGTACTCCGCAGTAGGTCCGACGTTCGACGACGGCACCGGAATCCCGCATGTGGCGATGGACAAGAACGCTTGAACAAAGGCCGCCGATCGTTAGTCTGTCTGCCCATGACCATCCTGCGCAGGTACCTGCTGGCTTTTGCGGCCTTGCTCTTTTTCGGCTCGGCACGCGCAAGCTCGGCCAGTGACGAGGGCTTCAGCGATCTCACCATCGACCAGGTGGCAGACCTGATCGCGAAGAAGGACGCGGACATCTTCGACAACAACTCGAAGGAGGTCTACACGAAGGGCCACGTTCCCACCGCGAAGTGGGTGGCGTTCCAGGACGTGAAGGAGAGCGATCTTCCCAAGGACAAGTCGCGCAAGCTGGTCTTCTATTGCGCGAACACACATTGAATGGCCTGCCACCAGGCCGCCCGTGCGGCGGTCAATCTCGGATACACGAAAGTCTTCATCATGTCGGCAGGCATCCAGGGCTGGCAGAAGGCCGGTAAAGCGGTGGAGAAGGGCGACACGACCGCCTGAGACTTCCGTCTCAGCCTGGCACGGTAAACACCCGGTCGGTGTTGTTGACCACGTTGTGGACCTTCAGCCCTCTGCGGTTGAGCAGATCGATCGAGATCCGCCGCGTGCCCTTGTGGGCCCGGCGCAACGGGAGCGGCTTCCAGTCGGTGATCAACGGCAACTCGCGCCGGTCGAGCACGATCTTGACCTTGTCTCCGCGCCGGCCGAGCTTGCCGTTCGAGAAGTAGAAGTCGAGCACCGGCCGGTTCGCGCCCGCGCTCGGGCGAGGCAGCGGCTCCGCCGTGGGTGCGGTCTCGGTCGGATCTCCTGAAGCCTCCTCCCGCTCCAGCTTGAGATAGTCCGCGGGAGCCCCGAGCGGCAGAACGTACGTCAGGATCGGCTTGCGCGGCTGCGGCCAGGCCACGTACTCGGCCGCCTTCCCGGCCTTTCCCCCGAGCCTCGGTCCGACCCAGAAGCGCGCCAGCGCGAACGCCTTCGGCGCTTTCACCACCTCGTGCCAGGGTCGGCAGAGCACCGCGCGCACCAGGTGCGGGCCCGGTTGAAGCCCGCTCAGGGTCCAGGTCACGCGCGCGTCGGAGATCTCTAGCGCCGGCTCGTTGTCGACGATCAGGTGGGCGTGCGGCGACGGGCCGCCGGGCTTGAGCGGGCCGAGCGCGTACGCTTTCACCACCAGGCGGATCGGGATCGGACCGCCCTCGATCTGGGACAGGTCGGCCGGTTCGGCGAACGCGACCGTTGCCTTCCGGAAGACCGGATTTGCTCCTCTCTTCTTGGGATCGTCCTCCGGGCGGGCCGGGATTGCTCGCATCACCCCGGAAGTCTTGTGTTTTTTTCGAACTCGCCCCTCCGCCGGGAACGCGAGGGCCACCCCCACCAGCGCCAGCCCGACCCGCGAGAAAAAATAATTATTTTTTTTTGCCGCCCTCAATCCTTGGGCTCCCGGGCTTGCTCGGCCAGCAGGCTCGCGGACGGAGTCTTCCGTTCCGTCATCGGTTCACCTCGAAGCGCTGCAGGGTGCGCCAGCGGGCCGAGCATTCCAACAGCTCGGCCCGAAGCCGCCGCGCGTCGGCCTCGATGCGCAAGAGGGGGAGCATGGCGTCCATCGGCCCGGCCGCGTCCGTCGCCCGCGCGGACCAGGTCCCGAGGTTGACATAAAGCCGCTGCGCG
>Ga0137397_10002521_pt1 | contig 12710 bp, 8 predicted proteins | sample czorhiz116metaG_FD_106658 | JGI IMG/M metagenome (GOLD analysis project Ga0137397, IMG submission 106658) | Vadose zone soil microbial communities from Angelo Coast Range Reserve, California, USA - czorhiz1.16 metaG | ecosystem: Environmental > Terrestrial > Soil > Vadose zone | place: USA... | reverse complement strand
TGGCGAGCCCGACCAGGGTCGCTACGATATGCCCGCCGATCACCGCGCGCGGCTGTGCCGGCTCGGCTTCCGGCGAACCGATGACCAGCACGATCGACGTCGCAAACGGGACGATGACCAACGGATAATGCGACGCGAGCGAGAGCCACTCCATGCCGCCGATGGCGATGGCGGCGCCAAGGCCCGCCACAACTCCGGCCAGCGTGCTCCGGTGATCGTTGCGCCGGATCGCATCGGTCGCCGCCCGCAGCCAATCCGGTCTCATTTCGGGTCACCACAAACAAAAGGGGCGGCAGATTGCTCTGCCGCCCCTGAGGTCTAGAAAGATCGACTTACTTCAGGTTGGTCATCGCGGTCAGGTCAGCCGAGAGCTTGACGATGCCGGTCGCACCGCACCAGTTCGACTCGAACCCGCCCGGGTTGATAAGCGATACGCTGCCCGCAGTTGCGGTCGTTGCAGTGTAGTCGCTGGTGAATGCGTTACACGCGCCCTTGGAAAGATTGGTGTCGGAGTAGCGCAGATCCAGCGTGAACACTTTGTAGGTAAAGCCGACGCCGATATTCCAGGTATTATAGCTCGGCTCGGGGATGCCCCCCGCGTAGAAAGTTCCAGCGCCGGTTCCGTAGAACGCGTCTGAGGTTCCGAGCCACTGGCGGCCGAACTCACCAGAGATGTACATGCCGACGCCACTGGTTCCGAACAGTGAACTCGGTGCTGTAAACTTGCCGGTGACCGACGCGTAGTTGCCCCAGGCTCCGAGGTTCAGGAAATTCGGCGAATAATATTCATTGGCGCCGATCTGAAACATGTCGTTAAGGGTCACGTTAACCTTGGCATAACCTTCGTAGAAGCTGGCGCTCTTCTTCGCGAAGTTGCCGTTAATCGGCAGGCCCACGCCGAAGGACGGGTCGCTGCCGCAGAACGCCTGGGTATTGAAGCACTGCCCACCCGGATAGAGGTAACCCCAGACACCGAAGTCGAAGGCGAACATGCCGATGGTCGGGCGGACACCGCCGTAGACATCGATTTCAGCCGCAGCGCGGTTGGGGAACGAGATGCTTTCCCCGGCGAGGCCGATGTAGAGCTGCACGTCCTTGGTGACGTTGTAGCGCGGCTCGAAATAAGCGGCGACCGACGGCTTATGGTTGGACTGGGTGATACCGCGGAACACGTAGTCGTTCATGATCGCGCTGCCGAAAGCGATGTCCCAGGGATCGAATGGCGCCGGCGGCGGCGCTTTGACGGCCTTTACAGACATATCCGCTGCGAGAGCCGATCCCGATACCATTGCCAGCGCCGTTGCTAACAAAGCCAGTTTCTTCATCACGATCCCCATCACCATTTAAAACAGTCCCGTTCCGGGCGCCCCCCAAGGGCAAACGACAACCGACTGCAACCAAATTACTTAACCGATTGCAATCTGGAACGCGTCTACCAATCCGTGAAGCAAAAAAGTCAAGCATGTGCCGACTTTTTAGGCGTTATGGCTGTTCTGTGAAATGTTGTGGGCCGGTGTTGCATTCCGACAACAATCTAGACCCCTTTTGCGCCCAATAATCCAGAATTGGAATCGGGCGGGCAACTATCCGGCAACCCGCCACTGAACGAATCAGCATGTCTGCTGAACCCGGACGAGGCCGTCGCCGCAATGTCAGCCCCTCACACGAAAGGCCGCAGCGGCGAACGCTGCGGCCTTGAGACGAGACCCGCGGTAATCGGGATACGTTAGCCTACTTGTCGTCGTCACCGCCTTCGGATGGCGTGCTCGAGCCGCTCGAATGAGCCCAGGACGGTGCCGGGCTTGGTTCGGCGGGACTGGGCGAGGCCCAGCTTGGCGCCGGCGGGGCCGGCGCGGGGGCCGGAGCCGGAGCAGCCGCGGGCTTGGGGGCGGCGGCGGGCTTGGGGGCGGCAGGTTTCGGGGCCGCAGGCGTCGCAACGGGAGCCGGAGCCGCTTGCTTTTTTGCCGAACGCTTCTTGGCGCCGGCCTTCTTGGCGGCCTTCTTCGCGGACTTTTTCGGAGCCGCAGCCTTGGATTTCTTGGCGGATTTCTTGGCAGCCTTCTTCGCGGACTTCTTGGCCTTTTTCGCCGATTTCTTGGCGGCCTTCTTCGAAGATTTCTTCGCGGATTTTTTCTTCGCCGTCAGAAGCTTTTTCTTCTTTTCCTTTTTCCCCTTCTTGCCCTTTTTGCCTTTAGCCATCGTGGTCCTCCTGTTGCCGCTGGTCCATGTCTATCGAGCATTCCGGATAGTCCGCTTGCACGCGGGGCCAATCGATCAACTCAATCCTGGCCGGGGACCACCTGTCGCCCAATCGAGAAGCTCAATCGTGTGGACCACAGGGACTGATGTGCCGCCGGCAATCTGTACCATGCATCCAATATTGCCCGCGGCAATCATATCCGGCTTGACCGTCGCGATATTGGCGACCTTTCGATCGCGCAATCTGCTCGCAATGTCAGGCTGGAGAATGTTGTACGTCCCCGCCGAACCGCAACACAAATGGCTCTCAGGCACATCTTTCACCACGAATCCGTTCTTGGAAAGCAATTCTTTCGGGGCTTGCGTGATTTTCTGGCCATGCTGCAGCGAACAGGCCGAGTGATAAGCGACGACGATATCGCCATGTTGCTGCAGCTGACGCCGCAGATCGATGCCGCTGAGATACTCCGTGATGTCCTTTGCCAGCGCCGAAACCTTCGCCGCAGGGCCTGCGAAATCGCGGTCCTCGCGCAGCATGAAGCCGTAGTCCTTGATCACCGTGCCGCACCCCGATGTCGTCACCAGGATGGCGTCGAGACCGTCCTGCTCGGCTTCCTTGAGCCAGACGCTGATGTTGGCGCGCGCACGCGCCAGCGCATCGCCGTCGCGTCCGAGATGATGGGTCAGCGCACCGCAACATTGCTCGTCCTTGACCAGCACGACCTCGATGCCGTGACGCGTCAGAACATTGATGGCGGCCTGATTGATGCGCGGGGCCAGAACCTGTTGGGCGCAGCCTTGCAGCAGCGCAACGCGACCGCGCCTTGGGCCAAGGGGCGGAAAAACGCGGCCGCCGGCCGCTCCTGGCGCCGGCAGGCTGCGCGGCGCCAGTGCCAGCATCGCCTTGATTCGACGCGATAAAGTCGGCGACACCGATCCGACTTCGGACCCCGGCAGCAAGGCCGCGAGCGGCCGGCCCAACCGCGCCAGCATCATGCTCAAACGAAACAATCCAGGCCGCGGCAGCACCCATGCCAGCACCGCACGCAGGGCCCGCTCGGTCAGCGGCCTGGTGTAGTCTTTCTCAATTCTGGCCCGCGCCTGATCGACGAGATGCATGTAGTTCACACCCGAGGGACAGGTGGTCATGCAGGCAAGGCAGGAGAGGCAGCGGTCGATATGCTTGACCACCTCCTGCGTCGGCGGCCGGTTCTTTTCCAGCATCTCCTTGATGAGATAGATCCTGCCGCGCGGGCTATCGAGTTCGTCGCCGAGCAGCACGTAGGTCGGGCAAGTCGCGGTGCAGAAACCGCAATGCACGCAGGCGCGCAGGATCTTGTCGGCTTCCGCGATGTCGGGATCGGCGAGTTGCGCGAGGCTGAATTCGGTTTTCATGTCAGGAAGCCTCGCGTCAGCCGGCCGCGATTGAGGATATTCTTCGGGTCGAAGCTGTGGCGCACGCGTTCGCCTAAGGCGGCTAGACCGCTTTGCTGGGGATGAAACACATCGACGTCGTGCCGCACCTGCTCGGACGCGCGAATCAAGGTGGCGTGGCCGCCGACGGCGTCGACACGCTGACGCACCAGCACAGCCTGGGCGTCGGGCTTCGGAGGCAGCGCCGCCCAGATCAGGCCGCCGCCCCAGTCGTAGATGACGTCGCCGCCGGTGTCACGCGCAAGCTGCTCGCCGAGCGCGCCGCCGGAGGCCGGAGGACAGACTATTCGCCACACCGGCCACGCGCCCAGCGAGCCGCTGGCCGCGAATGGCTGGACGTCGCGAACGGAACTCCAGACCACCGCCGAGGCCGCATCTTCCAGAATTTCCGCCGCCCCGAACGGCGCGAGAATCGCGGCCAGCGCCGCCGCGCGATGGACCGCCGACGCCGTAATGCCTTCCAGCCGCAGCAAAGTGACGGCTTGCCGCGACAATCCGAGTTCCGCCAGCCCGTGCACCGCAGCCCGCAACGCCGAATTTGGCAGGTGAGCCGCCGCGGACACATCGAACGGCGAGCCTAGCGCCGCCGTCATCGCCCGGTTGGCCGCAATATCATCCAGCCCGTGCAGCATCAGCGTGCGTTCGCTCTCCGGCCTTGGCATCACCTTCAACGTCACTTCCGTCATGACGGCGAGCGTGCCCCAGGAACCCGCCAGCAGTTTGCAAAGATCGTAGCCCGTGACGTTCTTCACCACCCGGCCACCGGCCTTGAAGCTGTCGCCGAAGCCCGACACCGCATGCGCGCCGAGCAGATGATCGCGCGCGCCGCCGGCCTTGATGCGGCGCGGCCCTGCGAGGCCGGCGCCGATCATGCCGCCGATGGTTCCGATATCCGGCGTGCCCAGCAATTGCCGGGTGTTGACCGGTTCGAACGCAAACTGCTGGTTCCTGGAGTCGATCAGCGACTGCACGTCGGCGAGCGGCGCGCCTGCCTGGACGGTGATGATCAGCTCGTTCGGCTCATAGGCTGTCACCGCATTGAGCGCCGACAGATCCAACAGCGCGTTGGTCGCCATCGGCTGGCCGATCAGCCGCTTCCCGCCATGGCCGATGATTTCGAGCGGCTGCTCGCTGGCCAGCGCCGCGCGCACCACCTGCTCGACATCCTTGGCGTCACGTACTTTCAGGGTGTCCACGAGTTCAGGTCCGGACTCTATTGTTACCGTCTGCCACCGGGTCGGCGCCGGGCGCCGCCCGATCACAAGCTCCAGCGGACGATCCAGTCATCACAGATGCCGCGGATAAACATCGACAGCGCGGAATACTGGATACCCCGCATGCGCGGGGTATGACGACCGGAAAATAGGCGGAACTCATCCTCAAAACCGAGGAAGTTCGGGGAAAGCGAGTTTGCCGCCGTGGACGTGCACGCGGCCCAGTTCGGCGCAGCGGTGCAGGGTTGGAAATACTTTCCCGGGATTGAGCAATCCTTGCGCATCGAACGCGCATTTCAGCCGCTGCTGCTGGTTGAGATCGATCTCGCTGAACATCTCCGGCATCAGGTCGCGCTTCTCGATGCCGACGCCATGTTCGCCGGTAAGGACGCCGCCGAGTTCGACGCAGACCCTCAGGATATCCGCGCCGAAGGCTTCGGCCCGCTCCATCTCGCCCGATTTGTTGGCATCGTAGAGGATCAGCGGATGCAGATTGCCGTCGCCGGCATGAAACACGTTGGCGACGCGGAGATCGTATTTCTCCGAGAGATCGCGGATGCGGGCCAGAGCTCGCGGCAGCGCGCCGCGCGGGATGGTGCCGTCCATGCAGAGGTAGTCAGGCGAAATCCGTCCCACCGCGGGAAATGCCGCCTTGCGGCCGGCCCAGAACAGGTTCCGCTCCGCTTCGGAATTCGAAATCCGGCACGTGGTCGAGCCGCAGCCCTGCGCGATCGCCTCGACCCGCTTGATCAGTTCATCGACCTCGACGCCGGGACCATCGAGTTCGATGATCAAGAGCGCCTCGACGTCGAGCGGATATCCGGCGTGAACAAAAGCTTCGGCGGCGTGGATCGCCGGCCTGTCCATCATCTCCATACCGCCCGGGATGATCCCGGCGCCGATGATTTCAGCCACGCATTGGCCGGCGGCTTCGACTTGCGCGAAACCGACCATCAACGCCCGCGCGGTTTCCGGCTTCTGCAGAATCCGCACCGTGATCTCGGTGATGACGCCGAGCAGGCCTTCCGACCCCGTGATGATCCCCATCAGGTCATAGCCGCTTGTCTCGGCGGACTTGCCGCCGACACTGATGATTTCGCCTGTGATCAGCACGATCTCACAGCCGAGCACATTGTTGGTGGTCATGCCGTATTTCAGGCAATGCACGCCGCCGGAATTTTCCGCGACATTGCCGCCGATCGAGCAGGCGATCTGCGACGATGGGTCGGGCGCATAATAGAAGCCGGCATGGGCGACCGCCTGGCTGATGGCGAGATTGGTCACACCCGGCTCGGTCACCACGACACGGTTGTCGAAATCGATCTCGCGGATCCGCTTGAATTTGCCCAAGCCCAGCAGCACGCCATCGGCCAGCGGCAGCGCGCCGCCGGACAGCGACGTCCCGGCGCCGCGCGGCACCACCTTGATGCCCTGTTCGAAGCAGTATTTCAGAACCCGCGACACCTGTTCGGTGGTGTCCGGCAGCACCACGACCATTGGCGGCTGACGATACGCCATCAGGCCGTCGGATTCGTAAGGCAGCATTTCGGCCGCGCTGTCGATAACACCCTCGCCCGGCACGATCGCACGCAACGCTGCCACAATGGCGTCGCGGCGATCCAGAACCGCCTGATCCGATGCCGGCATCATGATCGTCATGTGAACTTCTCCGGAACACCGCTTCGTGCTGCGGGCGCTTTCGTGCTCGCCGATTTGTGATGGCAAATCAAGCACGTCTGGACCGCTTTGGGTAGCTCGCCGAGGGCTGATAGGTGCGGGAATGCCGGCTATCCGAAAGCGTAGGCGCGATAGTTGAAACCGGGAAGCGTTTCACAGCTTGTCCACCCCGAGCGCCCCGTGCAACAACGGCGGCGGCACCGTCGCTCCTCCCCCCGCAACCCACAAAGAGCCCCCCAATGAAAAAATTGACACTGAGCGCGCTGATCATCGTTGCATCGTCGGCAGCGGCATCCGCCGCGCTGGCGCAGGACGCCGCCGCCGGAAAGACGTCCTTCAACAAATGCCTGGCCTGTCATGCGATCGGCGAAGGCGCCAAGAACAAGGTCGGCCCGGAGCTCAATGGCATAGATGGCCGCAAGTCCGGCACCGCGCCGGACTATAACTACTCCGACGCCAACAAGAATTCCGGCATCACCTGGAACGAGGCCCTGTTCAAGGAATACATCAAGGACCCGAAGGCCAAGATCCCCGGCACCAAGATGGCCTTCGCCGGCATCAAGAACGAAAAAGAAATCAACGATCTCTGGGCGTTCCTCTCACAATATGACAAGGACGGGAAGACCAAGTAACGCGCTTCCTAGATCATGATGCGATTTGATTGAATCGGATCATGATCTCATCTCTTTGTTTGAGCATGATCTCCGCGCAAACGCTTCGCGTTTGTCGCGAGGGAAAACCGGCTTCCACTTTTCCGGATCATGCTCTAAAGCGCAGCGTTACTGGGCAATCCTTTTGGTCAACGGAGCCTTGATCAACGGAGCCTTGGCCGACGGAGCCTTCGCCAACGGCGCCTTGGCCGGTTCAGCGGGTTTGTGGTTGGGCACGAAGGGGTCGGTATAGCACCTGGCGCCGGCGGCCCTCGCGAGCTTGGCCACCGTATCGGTCATGCCCGGCGCACCTGAAGTGTAGACGACATCGTTCGGTGACAGACTGGGCATATGGTCGGTTGGCCGTCCGCTGCGAATCGCGGGCGAGACGACGCTCTCCTGTTCCGACACGGTCGGAATGATGGTGACATTGGGAAACAGCGCCAGACGGCACAGGGCGCTGTGCATATACAACGACTGCAGCTTTCGCGCCGCGACCACGAATATCAGTTCCCGCTGCGGCCGCTCCAGGATCGCTGCAACCGCGATCGACCACATCGGCGCGAAACCGGTGCCGCTGGCGACGAGAACAATGCTGCCGGAATGATTTCGCCTTAAGAAGGCGCTGCCATACGGACCCGTGACCTTGACGCGGTGCCCGACGCGGATATTTCGGCCGAGTTCCGAGGATACAACGCCGTCGGAAAATCTTCGGATGTGAAAATTCAACACGCGATCGTCGGCGCGGCCTTCCAGAGGATAGGTCGGGCTGTAGGATCTCGCCGGAAATCCACGAAATTGCACCTTGCAAAATTGACCCGGAAAATAGTGAAGCGGTTTCGGCAACTGGACGGTCACGCCGAGAACATCGGGGGCCAACCGATCGATATTGGCCACCTGACCTGACATCGAGACCTGGTCGGGAACGGGTTCGGTCACGATCTCGATATCGGAGACGATTCGCGCCTGGCAGGCGTGAATCATATCGTCGCCCGGCTCCTGGCCGCCAAACACCCTGCCTTCAACCAGACGCACCCGGCAGGCGCCGCAAACCCCGGCGCGGCAGTCGTGCGGCAGGTCAACACCGCTCGTCAACGCCCAATCGAGCAGCAGGTCACCGCAATTGGCCAGAAATGGCTCGTTGTTCAGGGTCACCTTGCAGATCTTCCGCATCTATTCCACCTCAAGACGAATTGGCCGGACGTGCCGGGTATGCCTGATCTGACTGTGATCGAAGGCCGCGACCCGCATGAAGATTCCGGTCTGAAGCGGAACATCGTATCGGCTGTGGGTATCGAGGCGACGCGCCACCTCCAGCGCCCAGTGCCCGGAGGCCCAGCGGGCTGCGCATCGGACATCCGCGCGATCGCCGGAAAACTCGCCGGCGATGATGACACCGGGGATAACGGTCCCCACCGGGACGCGGACATCCTGTTCCGGCGAATACGGCACCGATTCCGCCTCGGTGATGAACCAGCGCGCACCGTCGCTCTCGCCATGATTTGGATCGATGTCGATCTCTCCCATCGCCGTCGCCATTGCCGCAAGGTCTTTGGGCAACCGGCGCGGCGTGATCATCCGGGTGCCGTCGCCAACGACGTCGGCACTCATGACAAAATTGTCCGCGTAGTTCGCGACACCCGGGTCTGGCGCGAAGCCTCCTTTATACGGGACGACATTGGCCACCTGCATCGGCGTCGGGTCCAGCGGTGGACCGAAATGCGAGTCATCCATCCACCCTGTCGGACCGCCGCTGGTCGCCTTCCATAGCCACACGTCGGCGTAGATGTCCTTTCCGGGCGTGTAGTGGAGCCCGCGGCCGGTCATGGTGGCCGGCGCGTCTGGAAGCGGATGCGGACTGGCATGGAAAGTTCGATCGCCCGCAAGCGTTACATCCAACGTGGTGAACAGGACCGAAAACTTATCCTCGTTGTAGTCGTGCTCGTCACCGCTCTCATAGCCGTCGTGAAGCAGATGCCATCCGTCGGCCTGTTTGATGAGTGGCAGTTGTTTTAGCGAGCGCGTCGGATCCTCCCATGTGAACAGGAAATACGCCCATGCGCCGTCGTGCACCGCGCGAATGTTAATTCGCGTTTCCCCCTTGCCGTCGAAATTTCCGCCCTGGTTGGTCATCACCGAAAATGGTTGGACGTTTCGCCAGGCTCGATCGGAGGTGTCGCCGTCGAGGATCGGCGCTTCGGCAGTGCTGATGCGGTGAATATGGAGTTGGTCGACGGCCAGCCGATCGGTTGCGACCATAATCGAGGCGCCGGTGATCGCGACGGCCGCGGCAACGACCAAGGGATTGGCTTGCAATGTCGGGCTCCGCGGCTTCGTTTTGTTCCTTGCATTTGTCCCCGCATTTGACGCCGACGGGGCATGCGGGCCCGACTTCCGTACAACCGGCCGGCCGCGAGTAGTATCCTTTGGCCGCTGCTTTGGCTGCATATGTGCCTCTCGCTGTGTCGGCTGCAGATGCGCCTCAGGATCGATCGTGTCGGGACGATCAGAGTCCGGCTGCAGCCGTGCTGATTGCTCGACCAGCATCGTCAGCAATTCGACGGCATCAAGGTGCGGAGGTGGCGCCGAAAGGCCAGTGGGACGAAAGATGCGAAGTAATTGCGATACTCCACCAATTCTAAAGTGCGAGAGGACATGAAGGCCGCTGAAACCGACGATCACCCAGGTTGCGTACCAGTGCAGCGCGGCCATCTCGTAGCCGGCGAAAAAGCCAAAATACAGCAACCCGCCGCTGGCCATCAGCACCAGCATGGCGAGGAAGAACACCCAGTACAGCACGATGTTGACGGCGCCCCGCCTCGCCTGCCCTCGACCAAAAAGTCCTCGCAGGCGAACCTTGTCCAACCGGATACGGCGCCCGAGACCGGACCGACGAATATAGATCGCGTAGGCGAGCGACACCACGACGAGCACGACGGCCGCCTGCATATGCAGCACCCACACGTTCTGGGGCAGAACCGCATCGAACAGATTGATCCAGGTTCGATCGGGCGCTTCGGTCGCAATGCGCAGTCCGGTGACGAATGCAACGCCGAACCCGGCGACAAGCAGCCAGTGCAGGACGATCGTTCCGTAGTCCGTTTTTCGTTGTCTCATGCGCGCGCTCCACCATCGGGGAGGCGGCAACTTTCGACATCAACCTGACGCAGGCTTTTTGCGTCAACTTCACCGGTCGCATGCGACTGCGCGCTGTATCGCATGGCACGCGCATTGATTTTTGGCCGCGTGCTCTTCCGCCAAACGCCATTCTTCTTGTTACGCAACTGACCCGCCCCAAATCACGGCTCGCCGAAATCGGCGAACGAAGAATCCTTCTCGTTATGCGGGCGCCTCACCGCAACGTGTCGATGGTTCAAGCAGCAAATTGAGGCTGAATTGAACTATCCGGCTGGCCTCCAGCGTCCGTCGCCACGACGTGATGCGACGCTGGAGGCCATGCTGGCGCGGAGTTATCCCCAGTGGTGAAGTTGAAGCATCTCGGCGATCTGCGCATGATTCACTTCGAGCGGCGATGGATGCGCTTCCGCTGAGTGTCCACAACCGCCACAGCCATGACCTTCGTCGGCCGAGTTTCCGGCGTGAGCGTCTGCGGCGGGCGTGGCTGCCGGAGGCGCACTGGCTGCCGCAGGCGCGTTGGCTGCCACGGCCGGCGCACCAGGAGCGGCCGGCGCAGCAGGCGCTGCGGGAGCGGCAGGCGCAGCCGGATCGGCAGGAGCCGCAACGGCGGTCGACAATACATCGGCAACCGTCAAACCATCGGCATTGTAAGCGCCGCCGGTCACCGGAACATTGTTGCCACCGACGTCGGCGGCGTTGGCATGCATCTGCTCGGCGGCAGCACCGACCAAGGCCGCGTTGCCGGTCTGCAACCCCTTGATCATCCCGGCAACCTCGGCTCCGAGCGTACTGGTGTCGCCGAGCAACTCATTGTCGAATCGTGCCTCGAAGATGCCGCCCTGCGCCGCGTCGAAGTTGGTGACGTCGGTCTGAAAGGTTTGCAGATCGGCGATCACTGTCGCAGTCGCCGCCGCATCGTGAGCACCGACGGCCGCCATCGCTTGTTGTCCCAGCGAATTGGACTGAGCGATGAAGGTTGCCCAGAAATTCGTCTGCGCAGCATTGTCCTGGTATGCCGGCGTCGGGTTCAGTGCGTCCCCAAAGGGGGTAAAGCCATGCACGCCGCCCTGGTTCGCCATGTTCGCCAGATTGGTATCGCCCTGCACGATGTCGATGATGTCGAGGAGGTTGTCGTTGCTGGCCCGTCCCGCATCCGGGGTTAAGCCGGCCTGGGCGATATAAGTATCCTCGAGTTGGAGCTGCCGGACCACCGCGTCCGCATGAATGCCGGTCAGCCCGCCGAACAGCAGCGGATTGGCGGTCATCAAGGCCTGCATGTCGGCGATCACAGCGTTGGTATCGGCCGTGGCCTGGGCTGAATTGTCGGCGTTGAAGCCGCCGAGAGAAATATTCGCGAGATCGTCGAAGATGGCGCCGATCTCGGCAAGGTTGGCGTGAGGCGCGTCCGCGGCCGCAGTCCCGGCGGGAAGCGCCGCCGGCGCTGCAAGAAATCCCGCCGCATCATTCTGTGTCGCCAATGTCGCAAGATTGGGATCGTTGTTGACGACATTGAGGATGTCGAGATGGCTGGTGTGCAACGCCGCTTCCGCCGCGGCAACACTGCCGAACGTTCCGCCGCCATTCACCGAAGCCGTGGCAGCCGACAGCGCCGTCGTAATGTCGGCCAGGATGGTGTTGACATGGGTCAGCGTGTCGCCGGTGAACTGCCCCGCAGCGACTTCCGCCTGAAGCCCCGTCTGCACATTGGTGAGATCGGTGGTGTATCGCCCGATGCTGCCATGTCCCTGGCCACCTTCTTCGACCGCGTTCTGCCACAAACCGCCCTCGAGCGCGCGCGTAGCGTCATTGAACGTCAGGCCAAGATCCGAGAAAGCTGGAGCAGGTGTTGCGGGACCTCCTCCGGTGTCGCCGCCGCCGCCAGCACCACCGCCCGCGTCGCCGCCAGCACCACCGCCGGCGTCGCCACCACCACCAGCACCACCACCACCGCCACCGGCGCCACCACCCGTCGGCGTCACGGCCGTCGCCTGCGCCGCCGCCACCACAGCGGCGTAGGTCCCGCCATCCGCCATGAGGTTATTGGTGCCCACGTCCGCAGAGTTCGTTGCGAGCTGCTCCACCGCAGCGTTGACCTCCCCGGCATTGTGCGTCTGCAAACCTTCGATCAGCGCGGTCGCCGCGGTGCCCGACGTGCCGTCTGTCCGAAATTCGTTCCAGAACCGCGCCGAAAATAGGCCGCCTTGAGACTGATCGAAGGCGTTCGAATTCGTATTGAAGGTCTCGAGTTGCTGGACCAGCCCGGCAATGTCACCGGTGAAGCCATTATTCTCGATCGTGGTCGCCATCTGCCCGAGATGGTTACTGTCCTGGATCCATTGCGTAACAAAGGCCGTTTGGTCCGCACTGTCATGGAACGGTGCAGGAGGGGTGTTAACGG
>Ga0137397_10002519_pt1 | contig 12710 bp, 8 predicted proteins | sample czorhiz116metaG_FD_106658 | JGI IMG/M metagenome (GOLD analysis project Ga0137397, IMG submission 106658) | Vadose zone soil microbial communities from Angelo Coast Range Reserve, California, USA - czorhiz1.16 metaG | ecosystem: Environmental > Terrestrial > Soil > Vadose zone | place: USA... | reverse complement strand
GTTGTGATCGCTCCCCCAAGCCAACGTGGAGGTCCAACATGAAAAGAACGCTCGCGCTTGTCACTCTGGTTGTCTTGCTCCTTCCTGTCGCCCTCGCCGCGAAAGACTCCAAGGATTCGAGAGATTCCGGGAACTCCCTGGTCAGGTTCGAGGGGGGGATCGGCGTCGACCCCGTCTCGAACGTCGCGGGGGACCCCGTCATCCTCGTCATCAACGGCGTTAACACCACGACTTTTCCAAACGTGATCCGTAACGTCGTGCGGGGTGTCAATCCTCCCGGCCAGATCTGGAGGATCGCCGCACTGACCGCCGACGTGAAGATTGACGGCAGGATCAGGGTCCAGGGACGCGGCTTGCTGCTGGCCGGCGGAAACAGCATCGGGACGAACGCCAATCAAAGCGTGCGTGCCCGGCTGTTCTGCGACGCCACCACCGCGTTCGACTCTGCGAATCTCGTCGCCCTGCAGCCCAACGGCGACTTTCGCATCGACGATGTCTTGAGATCCACCGGCGGGGCGACGCCGCCCAACCCGTGCGCGTCACCGGTTCTTCTGATCATCAACGGCGGCGGCGCGTGGTTCGCCGCAGGCATTCCCGATCTCGACAACGACTAGGTAATTCTTTTCCTCACGGTCTGCGGGCGCCGGTGACGCCGGCGCCCGTGCTGTTTCTGCTCCCCTCTGCCCAGCCAACGAGCACACGCTGTATGATCCCGACCACGACGAACTTCGGGAGGCGTCAATGAAGGGTCGGGTTGCGGTGCTCCCAGCGTATGGCGGCAAGTTCGAGCTTCGCGAATATCCGGTTCCGGATCCCGAGCCCGGCGCCGTCCTCGTCAAGCTGACGCGCGCCGGGGTCTGCGGCTCCGACCTCCACATCTGGCGCGGCGAGATGAAAGAAATCTACGGCTCGCCGCCGCGCGACCTCACCTTCGGCCACGAGATGTGCGGTCGCGTCGAGCGTCTCGGCGCGGGTGTCAGCGTGGATTCAGCCGGACAGCCGCTTCGCGAGGGGGACCGCGTCACCTTCCTCTACTTCTTCCCGTGCGGCCGCTGCCCGGTGTGCCTGCGCGACGAGATGGGCAGCTGCCCGCGCAAGGCCCGCGCCAACCGCGTGGCGGGAACCGGGCCCTACTTCAACAACGCGTACGGCGACTATTACTATCTGCGGCCGGGCGGCTTCATCTTCCACATCCCCGATGAGGTCTCCGACGACGTCGCGACGCCGGCGAACTGCGCCCTCGCCCAGGTCCTCTACGGCCTCACGCGCGCCGGCCTGCGCCAGGGCGATACCGCGGTGATCCAGGGCGCGGGCGGCCTCGGGCTCAACGCAGTGGCGGTGGCTCGCGACGTGGGCGCCGACCGGATCATCGTGCTCGACCGCGTCGCGTCTCGCCTCGAGCTGGCGCGAGCGTTCGGAGCCGACCACGCGCTGAGCCTGGCCGATCTGACCACGCCCGAGCGTCGGATCCAGGCCGTGATGGACCTCACGGGCGGATTCGGTGCGGACGTCGTGGCCGACTTCGTCGGCTACCCCGACGTCGTGCCGGAAGGCCTCAAGATGCTGCGCGGCGGGGGCTGTTATCTCGAGGTCGGGTCCATCGCTCCGGGCAACGTGTTCTCCTACGACGCGACGGCCCTGGTCCGTGGCAACGCGCGACTGGTCGCCACGTCCAATTACTCGCCGTGGGCGCTCGCGCAGGCGCTCGCCTTCCTCCGGCGGAACCGCGCGCGCTTCCCGTTCGAGCGGCTCGTCTCGCACGTCTTCCCGCTGGCCCAGATCAGCGACGCGTTCCAGGAGGCCGACTGGATGCAGCGCGACGGTGCTGGCCTGCGCATCTCCCGCGCCGCCCTTTCGATGGCCACCTGAGAGCTGGAGACTCTCATCTTCGTCCGACCGTCCTGACCGTACGAGGCCGCGCGCCGGAGCGGAAGCCGGCGCGCCGCCCCATGTTACGATGCCTGAGCGATGGCGCTGATCGTCCAGAAATACGGCGGGTCATCGGTCGCCGACGTCGAGAAGATCAAGAACGTGGCCCGCCGGGTCGTCGAGAGCGCCGGCGGCAATCAACTCGTCGTCGTCGTGTCGGCGATGGGCAAGACCACCGACGGGCTCGTCAACCTCGCCACCCGGATCTCGAACTCGCCCGATCCGCGAGAGATGGACATGCTGCTCGCCACCGGCGAGCAGATCACGATCGCGCTGCTGGCCATGGCCCTGCACGGGCTCGGCTTCAAGGCGCGCTCGTTCACCGGGCCCCAGGTCGGGATGCGCACGGACACGGCCCACACCAAGGCGCGAATCACCCGCATCAACGCCGAGCGGGCGCGGGCCGCGCTGGACGCCGGTGAGATCGTGGTGGTCGCGGGCTTCCAGGGGCTGAGCGAAGTGGACGAGATCACGACGCTCGGCCGCGGCGGCTCCGACCTCACCGCGGTGGCGCTGGCGGCCGCGCTCAAGGCCGACGTCTGCGAGATCTACACCGACGTCGACGGCGTCTACACGGCCGATCCCAACATCGTTCCCGATGCGCGCAAGCTTCCTCGCATCGCCTACGACGAGATGCTCGAGATGGCGAGCCTGGGCGCCAAGGTGCTGCAGGCGCGGTCGGTGGAGTTCGCCAAGAAGTACGGCGTGCCGGTGCACGTGCGCTCGACGTTCAAGCCGGTGCCCGGCACGCTGGTCACCAGAGAGGAACGCGACATGGAAGAGGTCGTCGTCACCGGGGTCACCCACGACCGGAGCCAGGCCAAGATCTCGATCCTTCGCGTGCCCGACCGTCCGGGCATCGCCGCGCAGGTGTTCGGAGCCATCGCCGAGACCAACATCGTGGTCGACATGATCGTGCAGAACATCAGCCGGGACGGCTATACCGACATGTCGTTCACGCTGCCTCGCAGTGACTACGGGCGCGCCGTCGGCGCGCTGCAGGACATCGGGCGCAAGGTCGGCGCCCAGGGCGTGGTGCACGACGAGCGCGTGGCCAAGGTCTCCATCGTCGGCGTGGGGATGCGCAGCCACTCCGGCGTCGCCTCCCAGATGTTCGCCGCGCTGGCGCGGGAGGGCATCAACATCCAGATGATCTCGACCTCGGAGATCGCCGTGTCGTGCGTCATCGAGGACAAGTACGCGGAGCTCGCCGTGCGCGCGCTCCACGACACCTTCGCGCTCGGCCGGGAGCGAGAGGCCGCGGTATGAAGGGCAAGGCCGCCGTCTTCCTTGGTCCTGGCAAGGCGTTCGAGCGGCGCGAGCTGACCGTCCCCGACGTCGAGCCCGACGCGGTCCTGATCCGCGTCTCGCTCGCCAACGTGTGCGGATCGGATTTGCACTTCTGGCGGGGCGACGCGCCGCTCAAGCTGCCCCAGGACGGTTGGATCTTCGGTCACGAGATGACCGGCCGCGTGGCGAAGCTCGGCCGCAACGTCAAGACCGACTCGCTGGGCCGGCCGCTCGCCGAGGGCGACCGCGTCGCGTACACGTACTTCTATCCCTGCGGCCGGTGCGCGGCGTGCCTCAACAAGGAGCCCGCGGCGTGCCTGTTCAAGATCGGACGCCCGCTCGGCCCGTCGGAGTTCCCGCATTTTCACGGCGCGTTCGCCGAGTACTACTATCTGAAGCCGGGCGGCGCGCTGTTCAAGGTCCCGGCCGAGCTGTCCGATGCGCTCGTGTCGCCCGTGAACTGCGCGCTCAGCCAGGTGATCTTCGGCCTGCACAAGGTCGGCCTGCGCTTCGGCGACACGATCGTGATCCAGGGTGCCGGCGGCCTCGGCATCCAGGCCGCGGCCGTCGCAAAGGACATGGGCGCCGCCGTCGTGATCGTCGTCGATCAGATCGCCGGGCGACTCGAGCTGGCGAAGGAATTCGGAGCGGATCACACGATCAACATCAAAGAGATCCCGGAACGGAAAGACCGAGTGAACCTGGTCCGCAAACTGACGGAAGGCGCCGGCGCCGATATCGTATGCGACTTCGTCGGCTTCCCGCAGGTGATTCCCGAGGGCCTCGACATGCTCCGGCAGGGCGGCACCTATCTCGAGATCGGCACGATCAGCCGCGGCGCCAAGATCGAGCTGGAGCCGGCGTCGCTGGTGTGGGGAGCCAAGCGCATCGTCGGTGTCATCATGTACGACCCGTGGGTGATCCCGCGCGCGCTCGACTTCCTCGTGCGCAACCGCACACGCTGGCCGTTCGAGCGCCTGATCTCTCACACGTATCCGCTCGAGAAGATCGACGAGGCGTTCACCCAGTCGGAGTGGCACGCCAAGGACACGACCCGGATCATGCGCGCGGCGCTGACGCCCTGAGGTTCCGCTGAGCGTCTGATTTTTTCGACTCTAGCGTCGCGTGCGACGGCGTGCGTATCGTCGGCGCATGCTCTACACGCGGCCACAGCTGGTCCTCCTCCTCGCCGTCCTCACCGCGGCCGGCGCCGGCTTCGCCGTCGGCCACTGGCGCGCACACCATCCCGAGCTGGTCGAGCGCCTCGAGCAGCTCGATCGCACACCGGCGGTCGCCGACGGCCAGCCGGGCGGCGCCATCGCTTCCCCGTCGGCCGCTTCAGGTCGTGAGTCGGCCGCCCCGATTCGCGAGCGCCCGCGAGGCCCGTCATCGACCGAGCGGCGTGGGCGACCGGCCAAGCTGACTGCGCCAGCCGTCGAGGCGCCGTCGCCTGGACCGCTCGATCTCAACGAGGCCGGCGTGGACGACCTCGCGCGTCTGCCCGGTGTCGGGCCAGGGCTCGCGCAGCGCATCGTCGCGGCCCGTGACGAGAGCGGCCGTTTTGCGTCGGTGGACGATCTCCGCCGCGTGCGCGGCCTGGGGCGTGTCAGGCGCGAGCGTCTGCGGCCGCTCATCACCGTCGGCGAGTGACACTGAGCTGGCCGCGCGTTCCGCTCGCTCCCCTGGCCGTCGCCTTCGCGGTCGGCGTGGCGGCGAGCGGCTGGGTTCGCGTGAGCGTCGCGGCAGTGGTCCTGGCCGTCGCGCTCGCCTGGGGCGCGAGCCTCCTCGTTCTCGGACGCCTCGCGCCGGCCACCGCCTGCCTGCTCGCGGGCCTGGCCGCAGTCGGCGCCATTCGGGCCTCACCATGGCCGCTGGCGAGCGATCACATTGGACGGCTCGACGTGCCGGCCGTGGCGCAGGTCACCGGGCGCCTGGCGGCAGAGCCGGTCGTGTTCGCCGCCGAGCGCACGCGTGTGCTCCTCGATGTCGAGCGTGTCGGCGACGAGCCGAGGAGTGGCCGCCTGCCGGTGACGCTCTACGGCGTCGCACCACCGCTCACCGAAGGTCAGCGAGTGGCGGGGGAGATGAGGCTCCACGCCGCGACAGGGTTTCGCAATCCCGGCGGCTTCGATTACGGGGAGTTCCTCCGGCGCGAGGGAATGCCGGTCGTGGCCAGCGCTCGCGTCGATCGGTTGATCGCGCTCGATGACCCGGGGCCGCGCTGGAACGTTCGCGTCCGCCGCGCCGCTCGCGAGGCCATCGCCCGCACGTTGCCCCCCACCTCGGCCGCCCTCCTCAGCGGCCTGTTGCTCGGGGATCGGGCCGACCTTCCTCCCGAGGTCGACGACGGCTTCCGTCGCGCGGGCGTGTATCACGTCCTGGCCGTGTCGGGCTTCAACGTCGCGCTGATCGCGGGCGCCGTGTTCTCGGTCCTGACGCTCGCACGCTGTGGACGTCGTGTCGCCGCCGTTGCCGCCATCGCGGCCGTGCTCGGCTTCGCGTTCGTCGTCGGCCCCGAGCCCTCGGTCCTGCGCGCGGTCGTGATGGGCGTGCTCGTGCTCGGCGCCGTGCTCCTCGAGCGCGACGCGTCGGTGCTCAATGGCCTCGCGCTGGCCGCGCTCTTGATCCTCGCGGTCCGTCCCAACGATCTCGCCGATCCCGGCTTTCAGTTGTCGTTCGCCGCGACGGCCGGGATCGTGCTGGCGCCGCTGCCGCGCGGCCTCGTCTGGGGCTCACTCGGTGTGAGCATCGCCGCCCAGCTCGCCGTGCTGCCGATCGCGCTCTGGCATTTCAACCAGCTCTCCACGATCGGCCCCATCGCCAATCTCGGCGTCGTCCCGCTGGCGGGGCTCGCCACGATCCTCGGCCTGCTGGCCGTCACGGTGGCGTTCTTCACCGACGCGGGTGGCGCGGTCTTCCTCGACGCGCTCTGGCCGCTCTTGCTGGCGATGCGTGCGCTCGTCGCTCTCGCGGCGCGCGTGCCCGGAGCGCTCGTTCATCTGCCCGCGCCCCACTGGACGGCGATCACCGCGTATGGCCTCGGCCTCGTGCTGGCACTCGGCTGGTGGCGCTGGCGCGAGACCCGGCCCGAGTGGTCACGCTGGGCGGGCGCCCTCGCGCTCGGCCATCTCGTCGTTGCGGTCACGATCGGCGCGTGGCCCCTCGTCCGTCCGCCCGACGGACACCTCCGGCTCACCGTGCTCGACGTCGGCCAGGGCGACGCGATCGTGATCCAGGCGCCCGACGGCCGGACCGTGGTCGTCGACGCCGGGCCGGGCGGTGGCATGCGCCTCGACACCGGCGCGCGGGTGCTCGCGCCATTCTTGTGGAATCACGGCGTGCTTCGGCTGGCCGGCCTCGTGACGACCCACGACGATCAGGATCACGCGGGCGGCAGCGCCGCGTTGCGCCGTGAGTTCACGATCGGCGATCAGCTCGCCGGTCCCGAGCGGATCTGGATGGGCGGCGTGAGCGTGCTGCCACTCACGGCCACCGACAAGCCTGCCGGGAGCCGTCGCAACGACGACGCGCTCGTGTTCCGCGTCGATTACGGAGCGGTCTCGTTCCTTCTCACCTCCGACATCGGCGCCGAGGTCGAGTCGCGCCTCATCCGTGCTCAGGCGCCGCTGGCGGTGACGGTGCTGAAGGTCGCCCACCACGGGGCGCGGACGTCGAGCACGCCGCCGTTTCTGGAAAAGGTCAAGCCCGCACTGGCCGTCATCTCGGTCGGGCGCCGAAATCCGTACGGTCACCCGTCTCCCGACACGCTCGCGCGGCTGGCCGCCACCGGCGCTCGTATCTACCGCACCGATCGCGATGGCGCCGTGATCTTCGAGACCGACGGGTTCGCGCTGACCGTCATCCGCTGGGCCACGCGCGAGGTCGAGCACTTCTGTCTGAACCCCGATGGAGGTTGTTGAGTCGACCCATGCAGATGTGGGGGTGTGCTGGCGGAACGTGACGTCGGCGTCGGTCGCCTGGTCGTTCTGAACTTCACTGCCCTCTGATCGTCAACCTGGACGCCGGACCGTCGACGACGATGACGGCCGCGGCCGCCGGGACCGGGCCGAGCTGGACGATCGATCCGAGATTGGTGCCCTTCAGTGCGCTGCCGGTCACCGTGACCTGCGCCGGCGTGGCCCCGTTGATCAGCGCGATGGGAATGCCGCCGAACGTCGTCCCCGCGCACGTGCTCCCGCACAGCGTGTTGCTGACGCGGATCTGGTTGCCCCCGCTGCCCCCGAAGATCGCGAACGCGCCGCTGATGTTCACCACCGAGCCTCCGCTGACCCTCATCACGGAGCCGTTGAGGGCCTGCAGGACGCTGCCGTTGCTCAGGCTGAGGAAGTCGCCGAGGACCTGCAGCAGGCTGCCGCCGGCGACGCGAAACGCGCTGTTGTTGGCCACGGTGATGGTGCTGGCGTCGAGCCTGGCCACCGGGCCCAGGCTGACGACCTTGGCCTGAGCATTGAGGTTCATCAGCCCGCCATCCACCGCCGTCGTCGGCGCCACCGTGAGGCTGCTGGCCGCGAGGAGCTCGAACACGGGTGCGGTCGCCTGGAACAGGGCCCGATCGATCCGGAACGCCTCCTGGCCCGACACCGCGGCGCCGGCCTCGAGCCTGAGCAGGCTGTGGTCGCCGCCCTTCCAGACCAGCGGGCCGAACGTGCCGAGCGAGAGGGGAACGCCGTCGACGATCTCCACGGCAACCGGCGCGTCGGTGCCACCGATCAGCGAGAACATCGACGTGTTGGCGGCGCTGGCCAGCGCATGCGTGCCGCCGACCAGCCGCACGAAGGAGTCGGCGGCCGACGCGAGGATCTGGCCATCGGACGCGAACACGAGGCCCGAGAGCGCGTTGACCTGGCTGCTGCCTTCGGCGACGAGGAGGGCGCCGTTCAGCACGACGGTCGCCGGTGTCGTCCCGTTGGGGCCTCCGGTGCCGAAGACGTTGAGGACGTGGCCCGTGTTGGCGACCGCTCCCGTTCCCAGGCTCACCGACGTGTCGCGCAGTGCGATCAACGGATCGACGCTCGAGCTCTCGAACCTGCCGCCGTTCCGGACCCGAACGATGACGTCGGTGGACGTGATGTTCGCGTTGCTGGCGCTCAGCAAGGGCCCGGCGATCGACACCGTGGCGGCGGCCTCCGCCGTTCCCGGATTGGTGGACGCGATGATGTCCAGCACGCTCCCGAGGACGTTCGTCTTCGAGATCGGATCGATGCCGCCGACGGCGATCCCCTGACCTTGAACCTGGATGAGCGGATCGGGGCCGCTGCTGCTGAAGCTCGAGCGCTCGACGTGGAGGATCGACGACAACGCTCGTACCGTGCTGTTCGTCATGGACACGAGCGGTCCGCTGAGCGCGACCTGCGCGGCGGCCGCCGCCGCTGCCGGATCTCCACTGAAGTCGGCCACCGTGACCAGGTCCCCTCCGGAGAGCCGAGGATCGGGTCCAGCGTCGAACGTCGAATCGATGAGCTGGATCAGCGCCGACGGAGTCGTGCTCGTGAGTCGCGCGCCCTCTTCGATGGCGAAGCCGGAGCAGCATGCGCCCGGTGTCCCGAAGGCCGGGCCGAACCCTTGACTGGTCGTCTGGAACCGGCTCGACGCTCCAGCGAGCAGGGGGCCCCCCAGGTCGATCTGCGAGGGCGCGTCGGGACGGGAACGCCGGAGGGTGAGGATGTTCCCGGCCGTCTCCACGCTCGTGTCCTGAAAGGCCAGCAAGGCGTTGGGGCTCGTGCTCGTGAGCTTCGCGCCGTCGCCGGCGAAGATGAACGAGAATACGTTCTTGGTGGGATCACCCACGGTGAAGTCCACCCGCGAGGCCGCGAGGAGCCCACCGGCGAGCGTCATCGAGGCGGGACTCGTTCCCTGGGCCGTCTTGCCGCCGAGCGCCAGGAAGTTTCCCGCTGACGTCACCCGGCTGCGTTGTTCCAGGCCCGAGCCGACGAACCCGAACACGGGAAGGTCGGGATTGGTCGCGATCAGGCTGGCGCCGTTGAGCACGGACAGCATGCTGAACTGGTCGCTGGTGGTCTCGAGCAGGGCATCGGTGATCGCAACGAACGGTCCGCCCAGCGCCAGCCGGGCGCCGTTCAGGACCGACGCGATCCCGCTCTCGCTGATCACCGTGCTCCGATCGACCTCGATCAACGGCGATGATCCGGCCACCGCGAGGCCGCCGATGCGGATCTCCCCGATCGCTGGTCCATTGATCCCGACGAGCCCACCTTCGCTTCGCGTCGCCGTCGCGCTCGCGAGCTGGGCGCCGTTCGCGAGGGTGAACAGTCCCCCGCTGGCGTTGATCACGCTGTCCACGATGGACGCCAGTCCCCCGGCGAGATTGGCGGTCGTCGTGGGGCCGTCGACCTGGACGAACGCCTGGGCGCCCGCGTAGCTCATCGTGGAATTCACGATCTGCACCGCCGCTGACGCGTCTCCGCGCACATAGCTGCCGCCGGAAGCGAAGATCCGGTCGACGTTCGTGAGATTGACCACGTCGTTCAGGATCTGTCGCTCGGGAAAGGCGTTCGAGACGATGGACCCCGCCTGGGTCACGATTGGAGCGGCTCCCCCGCTCGGTGGGCTGGCCGTGCCGCCGGGGCCTTGACATCCGCCGGAGCTGCCCTCGTCACAGCCCTCATACGGAACGAGCAACGCCTGAGCGATCTGCACCGCCGACGGTGACGTGCCTGGGCTCGTGCCGCCCGGAATGGTCGGCGCGGCGGCCCGTCCCGGAAGCCCGCCCGTGAGCGCGGTCAAGACCGCCATGGTCGCATCCACCACCTGATTCTTGACCTGATCGTGGTTGGCCGCGTCGTGGTGGGGATGTCCGGTGCTGTGGAGCCCGGCCGTCACTCGGTTCTCGTGCCCTGGCGGAATGGGGACGAGCCGCGCCACGCCGCCGGTGACCGTGAACTGGAACCCCGCGGCCAGCACGCGAGGCGGCCCGATGGGCGAGCCCGAGGCGGGATCCAGTTGCTGAACCTCGCCGCGACCACGGAGCATGTAGAAGTTGGTCGTGTCGGGCGCCTGGCAGGCCCCGGCCGAGGCACAGGTGACTTCCGCGACGACCACGGTGCCGCGGATCCCGACGACCGCGGTCGGCGTGCGGATGTCGAGCAATTCGCCCCCAAACATCCGCTCGAGGGCCACCGCGACCCAGACCTTTCCGGACTGAAGGTCGATGAACGACCGGCCCGGCGCCTCACTGATCGTCACGGCCGACCGCTCGCGGACGGTCACGATCGACTTGCCGCCCAGCAGCACACGGGCGAGCGAGTGCTCACCGGTGGTGATCGTGTCGTGGAAGAAGACGTCGTCCTTGAACTTCAGCGCCACCGGCCGCGGCAACGCCGCGCGCCGAGCCGTGACGTTGCCTTCGAGCGTGGTCACGATGCCGACCTTCGCCGGCTGACCGACGGCCACCACCGGAGACAGCGCGACGAACGCGAGGGTCGCGAGGATACGTCGGCACCGGCTCCGCATTGATTTGTCTTGCAGCTCCGTCGGCGGTCGTTTGAATGCTGGCAGGCAGACTACGCGTGGCTCGCGATGCGCTCAATTCAACGGTAGGTAGAAGGGTCTATCACCTTCGGTATAGAAGAGAGCTCGGAGGCCTCTTCGTGCCGGAGGAAGTGGAAGATCCACCGACACCTGTCCCTGACCTGGTTATCTCAGTCGTTCGGCGCAATCCGCATGGGCATCCCCGATGGAGGTTGTTTGAGTCGACCCGTTCGACAGTCTTCATTTTGATTTGCTGATCGAACGGCGTTGGCTCTATAACCGGGCGCATGAGGATCCGGCGCTTGAGCGCCCTCGTCCTCCTGATTGTCCTCATCAGGCTTCCCGTCCGGACCGCGGAGGCCCAGCGCACCGAGGCCGACGTCTACGTCGGCCAGGCCATCGTCGAGTTCGACGACAAACGGTACGACGCAGCTCTAGAGAACCTCCGCAAAGCTTTAGAGGTCGAGCCCGACCATATACAGGCCCTCTACTACACGGGCGTTGTGTACATGGCACAACGGCAACCGGCGAGGGCTGTGCCGTTCCTCGAGAGAGCCCGGACACGGGCACCGTCGGACGCCGTCATCGCCTTCCAGCTTGGACTCGCGTACTTCGCCCAGGAGCAATATGACCGGGCCGAGCCTCTGCTGGATGACGCCCTCCGCGCGCAGCCCGATCTGGATGGGCTCGGCTACTACGTCGGGTTCCTGCGCTATCGAAAGAAGGACTACCGCGGCGCCCTGGCCGCGTTCCGGGCCGGACGGACGAACGATCCTCAGATCCAGCAGCTCACGCGGCTCTACACAGGACTCGCCCTCGCCGGCATGGGGCTGCCTGCCCAGGCGGCCGCCGAAGTCGAGCAGGCCATCCGCCTGGCACCGGCCTCGGCCGTCACCGGGCCGGCAGAACGCCTGCGGGACGCGATGGTGACCGCACGCGAGCGAGAGCGTCGCTTCTCGGGGCAGCTGCGGCTCGGCGGCATTTACGACGACAACCCACGGGTGCGGCCGAAATCCGTGGTGGGATCGAGCGAGACGAACCCGGACCCGCTCGTGACGACGCTGCGCGGCCAGAGTCATAAGTCGACCGACTCGGCAGGCGAGCTCCTCAGTGTGAATGCAGAGTACGTGTGGTGGCGCACGCAGGAGTGGGAATCGTCCATCGGTTACTCGGGATTCCTCAATTACGAGAATGACGTGCCGAGCTTCAGTGTGCTCGACCACCTCGCTTCAGCGACCCTCGTGCACAAGAACACGCTGGCCAACATGCCGATCCAGATCGGGCTCCAGTACGCCTACGACGCGGTCTTCCTGGGCGGGCCCATCTTTCTCCAGCGCCAGACGGCATCACTGTTCGGGTCGCTGGTCGAGAACGACCACCACCTCACCCAGGCCTTCGGACGGTATCAGCGCAAGGACTTCAACCAGCGGGTGCTGACCCTGGAAGTGGAGAACCGCTCCGCCGACAACTGGATGGCGGGGTTCCAACATTTCTTGCGGTTCTCCGAGGATCGTCACTATCTGAAGCTCGGCTACCAGTTCGACTGGGAAAACGCCGATGGGAATGACTGGGCGTACCGCGGCAACCGGATTCTGGCCGGCGCCCAGGTTACCCTCCCCTGGAGGGCGATCCGATTGAAGTACGACTTCGACCTGCACCTGCGTGACTACACCTTCAAGAACGCGCTCCTGCCTTCGAACAATCCCGGGCGCGAGCGGCGCTTCGACGAGGAATTCAATCACGCGATCCGCATCGAGGTTCCTTTGGGAACGCTCCGGGTAGGTTCCCGCGATACTGGCTTGACGTTCGCGATCGAATACCTCATCACGGACAACCACTCCAACCTGGATGTATTCTCGTACCGTCGGAACGTGACATCGGCGTCGATCGCCTGGTCGTTCTGATCCTGCCTCAGGGACGCGCGTGACCCCCACGTAGCGCAAGCGCCGCCCCTTCACAGACAAATCCGACTCTCAGCGGGC
>Ga0137397_10002518_pt1 | contig 12713 bp, 17 predicted proteins | sample czorhiz116metaG_FD_106658 | JGI IMG/M metagenome (GOLD analysis project Ga0137397, IMG submission 106658) | Vadose zone soil microbial communities from Angelo Coast Range Reserve, California, USA - czorhiz1.16 metaG | ecosystem: Environmental > Terrestrial > Soil > Vadose zone | place: USA... | reverse complement strand
TGCGCGAGCGGATCGTCGATGTCCTCGCGGACTTTCGCGGGTATGTCCATACTCCAAACCTCGTTCCTTACGATGTCGGCCTCGGCAGAGAACAATCGCTGAAAAAGCGTTCACAATTCCAGGAAGGGTAAGTCCAGTCAGACCGGAACCAAGACGGTGAGCCGCCCAACTCGTAGACGCACCTCACTAGTGTACATCTCGTAAATGATGACACCGAACGACCACATGTCCGCCGCGCACGTAAAGTGCGATTTCGAGTGGCAGATGAGCATCTCGGGGGCCTGGTACGCGTACGTCCCGCCGTAGCCGTAGAAGGTGCATTCTTCGAACGGCTCGGTCGGGTCCTCGTGCGCTTCGGACACCATGGATATCCCAAAGTCGGCGATGGCGAGGTGGCCCCGCGGCGAGACGAGGATGTTTCCTGGCTTCAAGTCACAATGGACGATGCTCCGATTGTAGAGGTCGTACATGCCCAAGGCCTGCGTGAAGGCGTTGGCTAGTGAGAGCCAGCTCGTACGGGATTCAGATAGAAGGGGCGTACGAGTTCTTCGACCCACAGACGGGCGACTCTCCTTGGGACGCGCTTACATGTAGAGTCGAAAATGATGCCCGAAAGCGCGTTTGGGTAATAATCCTACAGAAACAAAGCAGCATGAGCGTCGCACACCATGTCCACGCGTGCTGCGGGGAATAAACTCACCATGATTAAATATCTATTCCAAAGATCGCCAAACATGCCTCTCGACTGGACAAGCCACTGCGTATTATTGCGCGTATTATCGACCATGATCCTACGCTCGAGATCATAAACGTCAAGCAACCACGGGTCCGCGATTAGCTGATCTTTGGAATACACCTTGAGCGCTACGTGCGTAAGCGGCTCAGCAGCGTCGACGACGCTCGCGAGCGCGACGCGACCGTACGTCCCCGACGCGATCAGGCCCTCCACCCGGAACTGCCACCGACCGTCGGTCAGGATCGGCCCGCTGGGACCGACGATTTCCACCTCGTCGTCGAGCGGAGACAGTGGGGGCGACGAGGCGCACGGTGCCACGCTACACCCGAGCGGGATCGTCGGGGCGTACGTGCGCGAGCTCGTTGTTTCGCGCTCGCTGTCGCGGCAGTTGTCTGGCAGGACTCGCGGCGGCGGTTTTGTGAAGACGGGAGGGCCGGGGTAGATTGGGAACGGGGTGGACGCGGACGCGGTGCTACTGCAGACCGCGGTGGCGCTGGCGGCGGAGGCGGTAGTGGAGGCGGTAGTGCGATTGTTCTTCTGCATGTGTGTGTGGGTGTGGTACGCGAGAACGCAGACGGGGAAGGTGAATAGCACGATGGTCTTGAATATCAGTAGGACGACACGCTCTACGAGATGGGAGCAGCAGAGAAAAAGGATAAAACCGATGCGCTAAGTTATTCCGCAAGTGGAGGAGATTAGGTGTCAGCTCAAAAAGCCCAAGAAGAGGAGAGGAGAGAGAGAGAAAGGGTCTCTTACGATGAGTGTCACCTCAAAAGGTGTGAACGGTGATAATGTTGGGTGCTGAGCTGCCTGATAATGCATCGTTTGCAGTCGGGATGGGGGTGCAATTGTGGCAGGACCACATTCGCGGGGCCCATAGTCCTTTATAAACGAAAGAAATAGCAGTTTTTCACCCTTTGACAAAGCGCGAGCATGATGGGTCGAGTGTCAAACTGCAGACACGACTACTAGTAAGCTCTAGAGTTGATGAGATGAGGCAGGATCGCGGAACCACGCCACAACACCGACAGCGTTCGCCACAGTTGAGTTAAGCCACCCGAAGTCACGATTTAAGAGGAAAAAGCGCATGAAGGAACTCAGCCCAGAGACATCCCAAGGTCAAGCAAGCACGGCACAACGACGACGCGACAACGCGACGAGAAGCGACGCACACCATAATCCTACGACTACGAGACCACGTTCTCAGCTAACCTGGTGGCTTTATTTCGTATCTTGGATTCTATCTCTGCTCGCGTGCAAGCTGTGTCTACCGCTGGCCCATGCATACAGTTCGTTGTGCTTTGGCCCCACCACCGCCTAACCCCGATCGGCGAGCGGCAGTCTTCGGCTCCAGGAATCCAAAAAATCGCTTCTTCCTCATTAACCAAGTGAGACACGAGCAGGACGAACAAGGACGATTGCGCGCGAGCATATTAGTTACTAGTACGAGGGTACGGGTCGCCTGCACTGCTAGCATCGTGATGTTGTAGGGACCGATCAAAGAGCCGCCTTACTTCCGCTCATAAAAACGCTAGAGGGATGTCTGTGCGCTAGCGTATGCTCTACACAGCAACAGCAAAGCTCTGACCACAGCGGCCAAAGTGGCGGGCAACACATGCGTGCAGTTGTGGCTTGTCACGTGCTATGGGCCCGAGCACAACTCAGACACAGCCGTGGGACCGAGCATTTCAGATTAGAAGGATCACGATTAGGATTTGATGCACTGCTCCTCGACAACAACAGGGAAAGGGAGGAGGAAAAAACCCCTTTTCTACAACACAGCGAACACATACACAAAGTGAAGAGATAGAGAAAAACAAAATACAATGTGCTGGATCATGTGAGATTAACAAAAGGCATCAAAGGAAGAAGAGAGAATAGAAGCCAATCGCCCTTTGGCTCTGCCTCCTGACGACACTTGAGATATGAATATGAATGCCTTTCACACTGGTTGGGAATGAAAGAAAGCAAGGTATGTATGGGGTAGATAAAAGAAAGAAGGAAGCAGGAAGCAAGGGCAAATGCTAACTGCGGTACCCAGTACGTCTAGCTATGTTTTCCGACTGTTGGACCCCGAGTCTTGCTTCGCGAGGGCCTGTTTTAAGTTCTCCTTGGCCGTCGCAGATGCCGGACGTGGCATATGGAGTGTGGGCGGAGCGTTGGAGTTCGCAGTCGCAGCACCGGCTGGCGGCCGTTCGTCGTCAGTCGTGGGGGAGTCATCTTCGACCGGCTTGAGCGCATCGACATCGGCAACCGCGGGCGCACTGGACGATGGCAAGCGACGCCGGGCTTCTTCTTCCTCCGCACGCCGAATGACGTCAATTTCACCTTGAACGACGATCCCATCTAGCCAACGGTGGTGCACGAGCTCCCCCGCGCCGGCGCGCTTCTCCGGGTTCAATCGTAACATCGGGCTGAGGAACGAAGAGATCGTCTGGGAGATCTCCCGCGAGGACTCGTACTTGTCGTGTAGCACGTCCTCTAGGGGCCAAAAGCGGAGCTTGTTGATATGCCTGAGCTCGCCTGCAAGTGGTGTGTGAGTTTGTGAGCGTGTTTGATGGAAATTTGAGCCTACCTTTTCGGTTGAAGAAGCGTGAGCTGTATTTGCCGGAAAATGCGATATTCTGTGGGAATTCGCCGACAAGTTCGATGATCTGCGCTATGTGATCTTCGTCCTTGCTATACCGTGACCCCGCCTGTGGATCAAAGAGGTAATCCCCGCCAGCGAGGAGTTCAAATAACTGGCAAGTAAATAGTCAACAGATGCGAGAACCTCGCAGAGGAGGTAATAGAAGGCGCGTACTACACAAGCGACACTCCAGATATCCGCACTTGGACCCCATCGCGCGCCGAGCAACACCTCAGGGCAACGATATTGCCGCGTTTGGATATCATCCGTAAAGTGGTGGTTGACCCAGGTAGCTTGAATCATTCACCGAATGAGGTCAGCACGCCAAGGAGGGAACAATAAAGGAAATCAAAACGGGGCGCTCACCATTACCAAGATCCGCAATTTTGACTGTGATCCGGTCGACGGCCTCGAGGCCACCTGATTGGGGGTCGAGCGCCATGGAGGAACCTGCGCCAGAGGAAGGGGGACTAACGCTGTCGTCGCTCCCGTTGGCGGGTATCCGCTGAGCGCTGCTCGATCGGCCATGGTTTGGGGCCTGCTGGGAGAGGAGGGAAGGGCCAGATGGTTTATGGCCGCCCGGAAGGGAGCTGTTCTCGTCAAATCCGGGCTCTCGGAGGAGTTGGGCGATGCGTTCAGAAGCTTGGTCCATCTCGACTGCGTGTACCTTGTCATCTACACTGCTTTCCCGCACACCGCTCGGGGGGCTGGTGAGGGAGGCGGGCCCACTGGGGCCTGAACTAGTGGCTCCGTCGATCTTGCTCATGCCAAATGCCCAACGATCGAGCATGGGAGATGCGCCATGAGAGGATGAGGGGGAAGGTAAGGGTTGGGAACCGGTGATAAATACCGATTCGGGGCGCGGGGTCTGGTTTCCCCCACGTCCGCGGGACGGGGGCACGCCGACGAGCTTGGTGGGTGGTTGCGATAAAGCGCCATTGGCAGACGCCACGGCGAGCTCATTCTGGATGATGGACTCTACATCCTCGATGCATATAAGCACGTTCTCGGGTTTGAGATCTGTGTCGGACGGAGGGGTGTGGAACTGAGCCTTGGGAGAAACATGGGCGTGGAAGTTGGGGAAGCGCACCGGTGTGAATGACCCCACAACAACGGTGCATATAGTCGAGACCAAGGAGGATTTGCTTTGCAATCTGACGAACGAGATGCTGGGGAACGCCTTTTCTTTGATGACGCTTGATCAAGCCGAGGAGGTTTTCGCCAAGGACTTCGAAAACCATGCAGACATGGGTCCCGTGTGGACCTTTATGGCGAAAGTGGTCTAGGAAGGAGATGACATGGGATCTACCGGGATGTGTTTGAGAGGGAGAAGGAGAGGCTGTAGGAGGGGTGGCCGAGGTGATGAGGCGCTGGAGTAGCTTGATCTCATCGAGCGCGGTCTCGGTATAGCGGGGGGCTGATTTTACGATCTTGAGGGCCACGTGGCGATTTAACCTTGGGGAGTCAGGGATTAGGAAGGGAAAGAGGGAGGGAGGAAGGGGGAGAGGATAGGAAGAAGAAGTACTTTGCATCCTTGGCAAGCCAGACTGTGGAAAAGTGACCCCAGCCGAGCTTGCGGACGACGGTGTAGCGACCGTCTGAAAAGGTGTCGCCGATATGGACGGGATGGTAACCGCCCTTGCAATAATCTTCCCAGTCCTCCTCGTCTTCAGTCATGACAGACTGGGAGTAAGAAGAATAGGATCCGTGAGACATTGGAGAGCAGAGAGCAGAGAGATAAGCCTGTCCTGTCAAGGGCCCATGACCGCCATCGCCCAATTCGGCCCGATATCGATATCGCCGCATCCACGTGTGATCCATCTGCGCATACAGTCACACCCGCATACAGTCACTCTTCTGCACAACCCACAGCCCGCAATGTGTCGTTATTTCCGCGTGTCGACCTGCCCTCTTCCTCTCTCTTCCTCTCCTTCTCTCATCCCTTCCTCTCCTTCCCTTCCTCCCCCCCCCCTCTCTTCTCCCTCCCCCGCCATCCCACCATGTCGTCAGATCAACACCGCTCTCGGTCGGTACCCTGGAATGCACTTTGCCCCCTCTGAACCCTTGCCCTAGCCACTATGCCTCTCACAGACGCAAGCATGACGATGCCTATGCACCCTCATCCGCATCCTCTTCCGACCATTCCGACAGGGGCACTGGTTCCTATCATAGGTCCGTGTCTCCTATGCCATCCTGATTGATTCACAATAAAGCCCCTTCCATAGCTCCAGCCGTCGGGTGCTAGCACATGTCCTCGCTCGCAAGGAGCGCGAATCGAATCAGATGAACCAGCTTCTCCAGCTCACCTTTTCTAAGCTCGACGAGGAGTCCCAACGTGCTACTGACGCCGAACGCCGTGCTACGGAATGCCTTGTCCGCGCACGAGCTGCCGTAGATGCTCGTGCTCAGGCAGATGCGGATGCCGCCGCTGCCCGTACTGAACTCGCCATGTACAAGATGCAATTAGAACAGGCTCAGCGCGAAGTTACCCGTGCACAGGAGCTACTCGACGGCCTTGAAGCACGTCGCCATGATGCAGAGCAAGACGCCGCCCGCGCCCGTAGCGTGGCACGCAAACTCCAGGAAGAGCGATCGATCGAAGCCGCCAGAGAGGAAGGCAAGCAGCAAGGTTGGCACGAGGGCCTCCGCCAAGGTATCCTTCTTGGCCGAAGAGAGGCGGAGAACGAATTCAGATCTCACCGCCGTGAGGAAGAGGAAGATGACCGGCGTTCTCAATCGAGATGGCATGATCCCGGAGATGCTCTTTTCACTCAAGTTACCCCTGTCTCCCCACAGAGCACATCTGAGCGCTCGTTTCCAGATGACTTACACCCTCGTGGTGTACCTGAGTGCGTTAATGCTACTAACCGTTATCCTTTGTTTTTCATTTATTCACATCTCCGATCATCTTTTCAGCACTCCCGAGATTGGGCCAATTGCACCGGTGCCTTCTGCCCCAGTCCGAACTACGCCCTTCCGTCGTAGCCCAGAACAGGCGAACCTCCATGCCGCAGCCAGACGGCACAACAGTCACACGCCTGACGATCTACCATACGACTCCCCTGAGGAGCTGACACCTCCCTCACGATCAAGATCAAGATCACGACCTCGTTTCCCGCCTGAACCGGCCCGCTCCCGCCCGTACACGCCCCATGACGATTCAACGCCTTCGATCATCCAACCCATCCCGATTCCTGCTTCTGCTTCATCCATAGAGCCAATCCCTTTGCCCCCATCCCCAAGCCCCAGCCCCGTACGCCACCCCTTCGTTCGGATCCCCCCCGACAACTGGATACCACGTGCACGAGACGCCACCGGTGACGGTCGTCTTTCCATCTTCCTACCCCCACCACACGAACTAGTAGAACCCGTTCGCGTCCCAGAGGGTCCTTATGCGATTGCTGCAACCCCAGAGGATGGCAGTCCTGCAATCGTTCCTCCGCCTCCAATCCTTTCGCGTTCCCCTTCTCCAAGTCCCGGTAACAGGCGCAGCCCTGATTACGCGTATGCGACACCGCCTCCTCCGGATCTCGGGCCCGCTGTGCGAACCCCTAAAGCTTCTCGGAACCGCGATCTCGTATATGCAGGCACACCCCCGCCTCCCGATCTGTATCCCCCGAGCAGGGCTCGCGACCACGCCTCCGCACCACTTCCACCCCCTCCACCGCCAGACCTTGTCCCAGTCAGCAATGGACCCTACCTGCCTCCGCAGCGTGTTGCCCAGATTGTTTCCAACGCTTCGACACATTTTTCCGAGTTTGACCTCCTCGCTCCTGTCGAGCAATCGCGAAAGCCGTCAAACATGCCTCCCCCTGCTGAGGAAGATGAACTGGAGTACATCGACGTCCAAACAGAACTTATCCCCCGCCAGCCGATTGCCCCGGATCCGTCATTGCAGCGGCGGCGCGCACACGGGGTAAGTGTGCGTGTATGCCCAGCTCTTCATTGCTAATCATCATTCGCTCCAGAAACGACCTTCCCGGGGCCCGCCACGCCCACGAAACATCGTGATTCCCGCGCCATTAAACCAAGCTGCTGCACAGTTCTCGACACAATCGCAGCAGCCGTATATGGTCCCTTCAGCTGACGGCGCATACATACCTCCGTTGCAAGATCATGAGGACTATGCACCCTTACACGCGGTACCAACGACAAACCGGCGAAAGCGCTCTCATACGCAATCGAGCATCGGCATCTCCGTCGAGCCACCCGTGCGCAGGTCTTTTTCCTCTACCCACCACCTCTTAACCTGACCCATCCTCCTCGACCTCTAGTCAGGGGAGGACTCCTCACCTTCCTCAGATAACAAGACGCACCGCCGGCCGGATCTCCTCAGCCCCGAGCACGCCGAGCGTCATCTGCCCATGCCACCTATGGAGAGCTTTCACCTGCGCAACAAGCCGCAGCCGCCGCCCCCATTCCAGTATCAACAACAGGAGGACCGTCCGCTGACGCCTCTGCCTGAGCTCGCGGGCATATCCCCCGACTTCGCGCCGCTCTCGGGTGCACCGGCGGCGGCTAGGTCCGGTGAACCGCGGCGCCGTGCTGCGCATGGCCCGGCCCGCACGTATGAAGCCGCGCCTGTGCCGGCTGGCATCGAGTACCCCGCGTCGCCACTGCAGGCTGTGGCGTACGGCGTGCCGGGAAAGATGGTGGCCGGCGTAGGCGAGGGTGATGCGCCGCTGTCGCCGCTGAATGTCCCGACGGGCTTTTTCGGCCTGAAGAACCGACTGCCGTGGAGGCGGAACACGACCAAGTGATGAGTGCTGTACTCGCTTGCGTTTCCTTCACTACCCCTTTCTCTCACCCTCTTTTACCTTTTGCACGTCTCTTTTATCCTTTTTTATTCAAATTTCCCCCTCTTTCTTCTCGGCCACTCCTATACTCCCCCCTTGTGCGCGTGCTGGACTTGATTGAGGCCAGTGGCTTCTCTACCACGCTGGATCCGCACATTCATATCTGACCACCGCCTCACTACCCTCCATCTCATGATGACAGAAGCACCGTATAACACTCAGACATACACTCACACACTACTTCCGCAGTTTCACGCACTTGTCTCCCGAACTTTGCCGGACCATTCGCGCGATCCTCTCTCCCCTCCCCCAGTCGAGACTACACGATTCCATCAACTCAAGTTCTACCGTCCACTACACTCATTTCCCCACACCTCTGTAGCATTCGTTGTTTTTGTCTGTCTCCCGCACCTGCGCGTTTGCCAGGCTTATGCGTGCGTGGCCCGGTCGAGATCTCAATTTATCCGTGCATCATTTTCCCGTCTCCGTAGCAAGTCTTTTTGGGTTTTCTCTCCCTTGGGCACCCATTAGCGTTCGTCTCTTCTCTGTATAAGTACACAATGGTTTCCTTCCTCCGGTGATGTTGTTGTCTTCGTCGTTGGTTCAATTGGGGAGTTTTCCTCGGTGCCTTGAATGTAGTGTCAAAGAAACATGTACGATAGGAACATCAGTTTACAAAGCGGTTTCGTTCCGCCTTCCCATCACGATCTGATTATTAGCTGAGCGCACAGCATCCAGGTACGGTGACCTGCTTTCGCTATTGGACGAGATGTGACGGCGTGGTTTACGGATCAATGTCCTTGCCGTAACGAATGTCTTGGGTCGCCTATCAATGACGCACGGGTACTATATTACCGCACACTATAAGCTCTAGTACTGACTGTACGATGGCGCCAACGTGTTGTACGGCAAATCACACAATCGAGACGCGGAAAACCCCATTGTCATTCGCATTTCCCTAATGGTGGAACAGATGGGCGCAGAGTCCCCGCGAATCAGCGGTTGTCGACGTGAGAATGACGTGATGTTGCCGGTAGACAAAAAACCAAAAAAAGCATGATAAGAAAAAGGAACTTGCCTCCGATTCCTATTCCGAAGGGTGAACGGACGAAATCGGAGAGGGTGGGGTGACTGACTGGTTTCACAGGGTGCGCGCCGTAGCCGCTGCGATCGGCGTGTGTGAGCGCGTGTCGCAGGAGTTGAGTTTTCTTTAAGAAACCGAGCAGGTGGGGTGACGGTACAGAACGTATGTGTTTGTGGGTTGGAGAATCGAACCTATGGAGGCCAGCCAGGTCCCGGCAGTTCCATGCAACGATGAAGGAAGAAGTCGGCCTTCTCTTCTTGCTTACTTCCTTCTCAGGTATCAAATGCCTTCCCTGGATCTTTGATCGGTGGAAGGATGTCATGATGGAGGGGCCAGGCCTGCTACAAGGTCCCATCGCTATCGCTGATGTAAAACCCCAGATTGGGTACTGGCGTAGCCTGAGCAACAAGTAGGGTCTCGTAGGGTCTTGCAGGGTCGTCGGCGTGAATTACCTCCTCTCAGACACCCTCAGATCGATCAGAACGGGGATTTGGTACACAAGAATGAGAAGGCGTTCCATCATTCGAGGGGTCAAAAAAGGAATGGGGAGTAATAGCGAGCAGGCAGGTGGACTTTCAGTGGCGTTTTGCACCCAACGCACCTCCGCACTGGGCGTATGTACGGTAATCATTTTCCTTTGATAGGCCTGAGGTGGCGCTCATTTGTTCTTGATCAGCCGTAGCCACTAGCCCTGAACGGCGAGCCTGGAACAAGTACTGGAAGCCAGCCCTCCCGGCGGGGTCCAAGTCTAAGCGAGTCCTTCTTTTCCAGAGGCGCAATCACGCCGGCTGCATTTGTCCCCGAGGGCGCAGTGGGGTCCTGCAATGGTGGATAGGCCGGGTACGCGGAACGAGGCAATAGAGTTGGCGAGCAGGGAAGGTCGAAAGGGTAGGGAAGGAGGGCGCAAGATGATCATTGATTGCGCATGCCCCGAGTTTTTACGGGCAAAGGTGCAAGCGTATACTGTATACAGTACGGTACAGTACGCAGCACTAGTACCCGTAGCCTCGTAGGTCCTCGGCATCAGACGCCAAGCCGTCGATCCCAATTCTCGTAGACGGCCATGGGGCTGACTGTGATAGCCGTACTGGATCTCGCGGACGATCCACTTTGCACGCGACAGAGAAGGGGGGAGATACGGGAAGCGACCATAGAGAGTTTAGGCGAGCGTCAAAAGCCACACCCAACTAAATGGGGTCGCAGGGTACCGACGACGCGGACAACACCAGAAGCCAAATATTATCATCACTGAGAAAGGGGCACGAAGCAAGGCGGGTTGGGAACGCGCCCTTACTGTACCGTATGGCGATGCGATGCATCGGGGGTGCCGACTTAAGAGGGATGGCGGGGTTGCGATGAATGGAGGGCGAGAAGCACGCACTGTACTGTCAGAGTTCGCACAGTACAGCACAGTACAAGTGCTGTATCACGGCATAGCGCCCCGCATTGGCGCCAAATCCTGTAGTAATCCGAAGTGAATAAACAAAAAAGCCAACGGAGGCCGAATTTCGGATGTACTCAAGCTGGGGATTATTGTGATACGTGGCGCCCGGAGCTGTCCTCATAAATGTTCAAGCTTCGAGACCCCGTCGACCATTGACGAGTACAGTAGCGAATCTCCGGATGAATTAAACTGGCTGATCCTAAGGAAATTTCGAGCGTTTCGCTGGTCCTACGGCCTACGGGTACAATAAGTATCGGAAATGCAAAGGAAGAATACGGAGAAAGAAACTGTGGGTTTGCGCACTGACACCGACGCGATCGCTTGTGGAGTTTTCCAAACACGTTCGGTTGCTTGTTGACGTATTACAGCACTACAGTACAACTTCGGCGTCTGGAAACTTCGTCCACCAATAGAGGGACGCCGCCGGACGTGTGTGGGAGCTGCGCCACATTTAGATACGTCCCAACTCCCAAGCGAAACACAAAAAAGCAACCCAAGAAAGTAAAATTAAAAGAATTTTTGCGCACGCCCTACCTGCGAGCAAAGTTTACGGAATTATGTACTGTAGGTTTTGGGGGGATGGGAATAGGTCGTCCTCAAAACTGAGAGGCCAGGACTGCCCGAGCGGAGAGTTGGACAGAGAGGAGAAACTCCACGGATAGCAAATCAGGAAACCACAAGACGTGGGAAAAGAAGGAAATTGGGGAAATTTCGGATAGCGTGCTCTCGGGCGGCAACAGGATTACAATTCTGGCCAACGGTGGAATCCTCGAGGGAATTTGGATATGGGGTTGTGTAATAGGTTCTGTCTCGGAAATTCGAAGATAATCTACGAATCAGCTGATTGGATCAAGTGTTGTCGGGGAGAGCCAGGGACCGTGATTGGGGGATCTCAGCCCAGAGGAACGTTTCGGCTCCGCATCAGCGACAGAACTTTGGTAACATGACAGAGAAGAACGGAAGGGAAAATGGTGCGAAATTTCCAACAGCAGCGACAAGAGACTGAGAGTGGTTGGGTGCGTTGTTAATGTATTGACCCGGAACTAGCCGAGATGATGTCTTTGTCATGCAGGGATTGTTGTAAAGGCCCTATTCCAATCTTGTCTTCAACAATCAACCGCTCTGGGCGAAATTCAAGAAGAACAAAAATGAAGGTTCGACTCATGAGAGAGGGTTCATGCCAGCATGACACTCATCGGCTACGCTTTAGGTTGCCGTTGAAGGCTGCTGTCATGGCGAGCTTGACGCAATTTACGGCCACATTCAAAGGCTAGAGTCCCAAAAAAAGTACAAAGTAGATCTGCTCCTGATATGCGGGGATTTTGAGGCCATTCGCGATGACCATGACCTCCGAACAATGGCCGTGCCACAAAAGTACAAGAGAATGGGCGACTTTCACAAGTAAGCATTTCGTTTGTCCTCCTTGAGAGCAGCCGTCAAAAGTAAGCTTTCGTTCTCAAAGGTATTATACGGGCCAGGCAGCGGCACCTATATTGACTGTGGTCATCGGTGGGAATCACGAAGCGTCCAACCATCTGTGGGAACTGTAAGATCTGGCGCCGCCGCCGTGCCTGTATGCGAAACGCCCGTAATTAACTTGAGGTTTCCAAAAGTTATCATGGAGGTTGGCTCGCTCCAAATATCTACTTTCTTGGTCACGCTGGTTGCGTCCAAGTGAATGGGATCCGAATCGCAGGTGCATCGGGCATTTTCAAACAACATGATTATCATCGCGGTGCGCCTCTCAACGGATGTATCTAGCTTTGGGTAATTGATTCTAATGCGATCACGGCGTAGGCCACTTTGAAAGCCAGCCGTATGATAACTCGACAATGAGGAGCATATATCACATTCGTGAATACAATGTTCGCCGCCTCTCATTGGTGAGCGACCCTAGCGGTGAGAAAATCGTCGGTTGACGGTATCTCGCATCTAGCTCTCGTCGCCAGACGTTTTTCTCTCTCACGACTGGCCGAGCGGTATCGAGCAGCACGGGGACCTTAATGACCTGCTACGGCGCAAAC
>Ga0137397_10002517_pt1 | contig 12714 bp, 19 predicted proteins | sample czorhiz116metaG_FD_106658 | JGI IMG/M metagenome (GOLD analysis project Ga0137397, IMG submission 106658) | Vadose zone soil microbial communities from Angelo Coast Range Reserve, California, USA - czorhiz1.16 metaG | ecosystem: Environmental > Terrestrial > Soil > Vadose zone | place: USA... | reverse complement strand
CCAGATCTGAGTATTTGTACAGGAAAGACATAGCGGTGGTACGACGACTTGCGCAGGCTACTGTATTGTAAATCCACGGGTCAGAACTCCCGAGGCGAATAGCGTAAGTGGAATAATCTCGACGCGTAGAAGTGCTGAAATGGGGACCCCCTCTCTGCATGCCCCCGATTGCTGAAATCGCGGGACAGCGCGAGGAAAGGATACCTTGACTGACTCAAAGCCATACGCATGAGAGGCAAAGTCGCCAAGGTGGACGCCGTAAAAGCGACATAGATAGAGGTATGACGAGTGCCAGTGCTCGAATTGCAGGATCTACAACCAGAAAAGCAAAAGGGAAAAACAAATTTGCGCTCATTGCGAGCCTTTCACCATTTATGAATTGCGAGTGCAGACGGGATCATAGCGAGATACCGGCGTATCAACTTAACAACGAAGATTTTGCGTTTGTTTTCCTGCCTTCATTCCTGGTCCAAAGAACGATAGCTTGCCTGCCACCGAAGACGGCAAATGCTTGAAACCTCCCTGTAATAGTTTTTTCATGCGAAAGTTCAGGATGCTACGAAAAATTCAAGGAAGGGTGACTGAATCCGACTGACATCGAGCCCACGTCGATGTCGTTTCCATGATGCCCAACTTTTTCGGTCAGTGCTTAGATTTATAGCAAGCGGAAGCTATGGCAGTACTATTAGTGTGAAGCCCTGGAAGTCCAGCTCCCAAGGAGCCATGGAGTGAGAAAGTAACGAGTTGAGTCCATATGATACTATGAGTCGACAACGTGAGCCTTCAAGCGAAGATGGAGAGATGCCAATAAGAAGAAACGGCCTAAGTAGCCAGGACAGCCCAGGAAAACGAAGATTTGCGGGCCACTAATAGGCCAGTCTTCGCAGTCGGTGGCATCTTGAGCTCCGAATGATTATGCGGGAACAAGCCAACGCCGTCCGGGTTTGTCGGCTGGCGGGAAAAACTTTTCCCTCGGCGGCTTGGATGTAGCCTGCCAGCGGCTGGTGAGCGCTGAGCCTTCACAAGTTGGGGGTCTTCCACATATATATGTCGACGTGTACTATTCCACAAGGACAACAAACTCTTACTAGTAAATGTCACAGTGGATCACTGCCACTTTCCTGGGCACCTCCTCTGGAGGTGGCCCAACAGAGTCCCGCAATTGCTCCTCTCTTGTACTCGACGTGCTTGGAGATGGTTCCTTATGGAGTATTCTCTTTCCATGCCTGCCGCGGTTGTTGGTGAACTGACTTTTCACGATTATACAGTGGTTGACTGCGCTGAAGGAACCCTGCGACAGTTCTCCCTGCAACCCCCAAAGGACGGAAGAAAGACCCCCAAAGTGTTTCATGTAAACAAGATATTCGTGACCCATATGCATCGTGAGCCCGCCGCCCTGTGTACGACCCCACAGTTCACCTACTAGTACCGGTGACATCCCAGCGGACCACGTCATGGGTCTTCCTACCCTTTTACGCAACGTCCTCGGTTTCCCTCATCCACAAGACATCACTTCGCGCGGTACTCCCGTAAGTATCCGTCGACACGCTGGTGTCCGAAGAACTAACATACCGACGAACCTGCGCTGTCATCTAGCCGAGGGTCAACCTCTACGGACCGGCAGGCCTTCGTGCCTTCCTCCGCACCACGCTTTCCCTAACGCGCACCAAGACGGCGGAACGCTACGCGGTCCACGAGCTTCTCACGCCCACGGATCCCCACACGCCCTGCACCGACGACGCCCTGCACGACAATGAGGAGCCCGGGCGAGACGTGCTCTGCGACGCGGACGGGTATTGGCGGGATTTTGCAGAAGGGCGCAGTTTCAGGGGCGCCGTGCATGTGTGCGCCGGGCCACTCGTTCACCGAGGTCCGTATCTCCTCTCTTTCCCTATCCACTGTTCGACAGCTCTACGCGTAGATCCCTGCGTCGGCTTCATCTTCCACGAACCCGCGTCGCTCCCCGCGCCCCGAAAATTGGCCATCCTCGGCGACACGTCCACCGCCGCGCGGCTCACGCCCCTCGTATCCTCGACGCCTGGCCGCCTGTCGCTTCTGGTCCACGAAGCCACGGACGCACACATACCCGAGAACGTCGACCCGCCCCTCGCCGCGCGCCGGCCGCCTGCACTGGTCGAGAACAAAACGCGAGAACGCGGACACTCGACACCGGTTGAGGCCGGCGCGTGCGCAGGCAAATGGGGCGCCAGGCAACTCGTCCTGAACCACATCGGCTCGAGGTAAAGTTTTTCATCACATCCCCCTCCGGCATCAGTAGTTAATCCTCGGCGCCTTTTCTTGTTTGTTGCATAACCTACCTCGGCATGCTGTGCGCCACCCTGCAGGTTCCCTGCTCCATCGCCAGGTTCGCGCTCTGGAAAAAGAGTCGCCACAATCCGTGAGATTGAACGACAGGCTAGCGAGGCGTGGCGCACCACTCCCTGCGAGGTTCCGGCAGGTGGCACTGACGCGGCAGTGAAAGCGGCAGCGCCTGTGGCACAAGCGGAGGTGGAGACCGTGACAGCGGCAGAGACAGAGACAGAGATAGTGGCAATGGCAGTGACAGAAGAACGTAATGCCATAGCGGCATATGACTATCTGACCGTGCAAGTTCCGTGCCAGTCTGATGCTCAAGGAGGCGGCGGCGGCGGGACCCAAGTCGCAAGCAGCAGACGACAACCGGCGGCACGCAACAACAACAATAACTCGGCGAAGCGAAGGAAGAGGACTCGGGCTCAAGGGCCATCTTCCTGACGATATAGTAATACGGTACGTTAATGGTACGGGCAATGCTGTACGTGCTGACGTTGACCACACGAACTTGAATGCGCTTCCCTGCGTCGGAAAGGTCTCATCTCATCTTTTTCTCAATGGTACGAAGGGACAAACAGATCCGTACGTTCAGTGATTTTGACTACATTTACTCGCTCGATGGCTCGTCCCAGGGTTGTTTAGAGTACGCATTTACTTGTTTACTTTTTTTTTCAACGATACACCTTTGCACAATCAACAAGCACCTCGCTGTTGGTGTTTCTGTTGACATGTCTATGGAAGTCGGAAACCATTGGAGTCGCGCTCATCAACTACTAGTCGTCAGAGCGGACTCCGAGTCAAGTCGTTGATGAGCTACTACTCGGGGTGGTACCGAGGTCTTCACGAAGGCGGTTCAGATCTTGTGAAGGTGGAGACGAGTCCGCACGCTTTCTGCAAGCGTATGTCACATTTGATTCCTCCCTCCTACCAGGCGCACGAATCTGAAGCAGTAGAAAGCTATTAATGCTTAGTTATATATGATTCAGAAACAACTATGTTAGCGTGTAACAAAATCGAGACGAGTAACACAGGGGAGGAATACAAAAGAGGACCACTAGTACTGTAGAACGAAGAGTTGTGTACGCAACGACGAACAAGACGACCACGACACATAATGAAACACGACCATAGTCTGCCTCCCGGCGATCTCTTCGTCCATATACCTAACCATACTCAGTTAATCATAAATCAACTTCACATTCCACAGCACATGATAGCACGCGATCAATCGGATCCTCTGCAACGCACAGAGTTTCGAGGGAGAGGGGGGAATTCATTTCTGGGGAAACCGCGGTTTTGCAAGGAGACGCGAAGGAAGCCATATATTTCCTTGCATTGTTTACGGAGTCTGATCCCAACGGTTCAAGCGCTAGCCACCTGTTTTGTGAGCGAACTACGCTTCGCCACGCCAGATTTTCTCCGTTGGAGGGTGAACACGCCGCGTAGACCTTCCTGTACACGTGCCATGCCATCAAGTGTCATCTGGACGAAGCGCGCAAGCTCTTCTTCGTCTTCGTCTTCATCCGCCATGTCCCGAGCGAGGGTCCTGTCGGCACCGTCCGCTGCAGTCACGGAGGATGAGGGCTCACCATCGTCTGCGGGACCACTCATAGATGCGGCTACCGCGTTGTTCAACATGTTCTCGACCGCCGCATCGTCCCTGTCATCCGGTGCATCCAATTCACTGTTTTCCTCGTCACTCGACTCCGAGTCAACGGAAGAAAGCGGGCTACTGGAGCTCCTGTCTGGCGCAACTAGGTCTAGGGTCACATGAGCATGCGTCTCACATTCACGGAAAAAGAATACGTACTGTATCGCGGGCGAGAGACGGCCTCTGTCCGAGGGTTCTTCGTCGCAGCTTTTGGTTTCATCGGTGTCCGCGACTTGTGAGCGGCACTTCGCGGTGTCTTCCTCTTGGCGACAGCAGGAGACGATCTGTTGTCACTGACACTCTCGTCCTCTGCAGAAACCTTATTTCCCGTGGGCACTTGAGGCGATCTTGAAGCACCGCTGTGCGAACACCATCGCTTCTTGAAACGGCACCTGCCACAGCGTTGACCAGGCAAACCAGAGCACGGCGTCATTTCCTTAGAACAGTTGGTACAAGGCGTAGGCATCTTCAGCTGCACGCCGTTGACGTACATGAACCAGCCTGCTTGCGTCGCGCCAGCCTTGGCGTAGGGGCCGGACCGGACGAGTGGGGACCGCTCTGATGGAGACGGGGCCTGGTTGCGGGGCGTGTGCTTTGGCTTTTTGTTGGGTGGGGCAGACGCTGATTCGGCTACGGCCCCATTGGGCTCGGAACGAGGGTGCTTCCTGGTGTGAGGAGGCGCCGACACCGTGTGTACGTCATCCTCGTCGGGGTGCTCCTCCTTTGCCGCCTTGCGAGACTTGTTGCCCTTCTTTCCGGATTCATCGAGCCACCTGGCGACTGCATCAGCAGGGCCCATTCTGGCGATGTGCAAGTGGTGGTGCTGGATGTTAGATATCGCCTTGATGTTCGCCCAGGTGAAGGCGCGGCCGTTGAAGACGAGGAAGAACCGGCGCTGCGCGTGGTCTGAGTCGAGGAAGGGGTGAGTGCGCACGATGGTGCGGTCGCCTATACTGGCGGCATTGCCTACCCACGGCGACCAGTCCTTTCCGTCGCGGGTATAGCATGCATAGACTCGGGCCTTGCGGTGGCCCAGTGGGAGCTGGATCCAGACGTCGCCGGGGCGGGCGACGTCCGGATCTGGCTGCTCAGCGGATTGGAACTCCATCCAGCCGATGGTGTATCGCGGGCCGCGGGCTGTGGGAGGCGATACGGGGACTTTGAATGGGAAGGTGGAGGGAATGGAAGGTATCGAGCTGACGCGGACGACGGCCGGGTAGAGCTCTGCGCGTTCCGGCTCTGTGATGTAGTGCATTTCGGGAAGGCGATGGGAGGACATGGCGGCGGAAGCTGTAAAGATATGTCAACCTTTTAGGGATTGCTGCACGTCGAGAAAAGGAGTGAAAGGACGATGAGCGAGAAATTCAGAAATTGGTCAACGGTGCGCACGAGTCAAAACACGTCACGCTTGTCATGTCACACATCTCCTATCTGGGTGGGTAGGGGAGCACTCGTGATTACACTGTACAACTCGCTCGGACGTATTACGGTTACTGTAACCAAGTGCATAACAAAACAACCAGCGATTAAAGGCCACCAACAAACGTTCCAACACCTATTTACTACTTGTCACCCGCCACCACAATTTTTCTCTTCTGAACTGCACGCCTACGCTTCTGTATCGCAAACACGCCGCGAAGGCCGTCCTGCACCTGTGCCATGCCAGTCAGTGTTATCTCCATGAAACGTACGATCTCTTCGTCCACAGACATCCGATCCGTGGGTGCAGATCCCTCATCGGCCACTTGCGATGGACAGGTAGTCGTCGGTTCATGGGGCGCAGGCGGAGTGGTGGCTGCACTCGGCGCACAGCCCACTCGCAGATCCATATGCCCAGACATTGTGGCTTGCGTTGAGCTGGACGATCCTCCTCCAACTGCAGCACCGTCTGCGGCACGAGTGCACACTTCCTGGCTGCAATCTAGAGCAGGAGCATCAGCAGGATCTGAGAGAGGGCTGTTGACAATGGTCCTGGAATTGAGATAAGGAGACTCTTGAAAACCATGAATCACGGTGTGTGATGCGGGGTTCCATCGCTTCGGGAAACTGAAATGGCAAAGCCCATTTGAGGGGCCTGTTGGACAGTCATTCGATAGAGAATTTGATCTTTCGTGATCTTCCACACTTGGGGGTGCATTGCTTGAACCTCGACAACCTATGGATTTGATGGTCATTGTTGGGGCATTTGTGCAATTAGTGACGCCAGTGGCCTCGGCCGTAAACGCAAAGGAAGTGTCTGCATGAGCACTGTCATGTGAACAATCCGCTGTGTTGTCGTCGCGTAGGGTAGATATACGTTCAGGGACAGCAGCTTGGGAGATGAAAGCCGCAGTAGACTGCTGAGTATTAGCGATCCCAAGCGCAGCGACATCCCCTTGTGCAATCTTGGCGACAGTACCAGCGCCACCATTTCCCTCCTCATTGCCGTCGGGATACATAAGTTCCTCCACGGCATTGTCGTCTTCATCCTGGGATTCGGCTGGAGAGGCATTGTGAGCTATACTTGATTTGAGTGGGGGAGCGACTTGAGCACCCGACCAGTCAGTGTCGGCTGTCTGGCTATGTGCACATAAAACGAAGGGAGGACACACCGTTAGGGGCGTTCGAGTTTCCGAAAACGCTACCAAGCTTTAACTTCAACATTATTTTGTCGCTCGCTATCTGTCCATCTGCCGGTCGTCTGCTCGGCGTTTCACCCTCGTCTTCCTTGGCATGCAATGACACATGCCCCTTCGCGACAGAAGAAACCGACAGAGGTGACACAAATTTTGCACTAGGCGGGTCGGATTTGGACACTGATGGTCCAAGTAGTGTGTTGTGCGAACAGGGCTTTCGAATCGCACGGCAACGCCCACACCGCTCGCCCTCCAGACCAGAGCAAATGGCACCCGCCCGTTTGCACTTGTCGCACGGAAAAGGCATGAGAAGCTCTGTCTCCTAAATATACGTGCATAAGTATGCATGTCAGAACCACTCCAAGGCGCAGAATAGCAGAGCAAGAAACGTGCCCCGACATAGAGTGACCACCCACGTTGCGTGGCACCAGCCTTGGCGTACTTCCCGCGCACCTTAGGGGGCGTATCGATTGCTCCCACAGGTGCTCTACGTCCTTCCGCAACGGGAGGCGCAGATACGGAGGTCGATCCAGCAGAAGTCGGTGGGTCCGCCGTCGAAGGTGTAGGCGCAGAGGTCGGACCTATAACGGGGGGCGGTGATCCCGCTGAGGCTGACTCACCGTGTCCAGTAGCGATTGGCAAGGTGGCGAACCGTATTACTTGCTTGCGAGCGCGTTCGCCATATCGAGGGGGGGAAAGTGTCGGTGTGAAGCTGACATGAGGATACATGGCGGGTGGCGGTCTACTCTCAGTTGGTGGAAGCTGTAGTTGTGGGACTGGCGATGGGGGAGTAGGAGGGGGATCGTCCGAAGGCTGGCTCTCGTTGGCAGGTGAGCTTGGGGGTGCAAAGGTGGCAGGGCGAAGGACAAAAGTTGGAGAAGGGGGCGTAGTCGGGGCGTCTATGAGTTCGTCGGGTGGGTTGGATGAAGGTGGAGTAGACGGTCGAGGGACAGAGGGTCGCATAACTGTCCAATGTGAAACGTGCGGCCAAGAAAGAAGGGAATAAGAATGAGAAGCCCCAGCCTCATTGCGCGAATGTTCGGCGACCGTTTGCCAGCCCTGCGTTGTTCCGACGTTCGATATCTCATTTTCCGGTTTCCGACGTTTCGTGCTAGGCAGCTCAGGCGTTGGCTCGTTGGACGCACGCTTCTTTTCTTTCTTCTTCTGAACGCCCGACGAGGTGAAAGTCTTCCGCTCCGCCCATGCCGAGATCGCTTCAGCCGGAGAGAGAAACGGAATGCCGTCGATGCTGTGCTTAGCGATGAGGCGCTTCATCCAATCGCCAGGTAATCTCCCGAGGCGCCACTGGCCGGCGATTACAGAAAGGCGCGTTCCACTGACCCAAGTAAATTCACTGCCTGTGAACGCGAGGTAGAATTGCGCATCGTGCTTTGTAGTGCCATCCCACATGGCGGGGGAAGCGAGGGGGTGAATGCCAACGGGAGGACAATTGGAATGAACGCGCTCATCTCCCTCCCACTCTGCCCATTGGCGCCCCTCGATGCTGTAGCACACAAAGAGACGACAGAGGGACGCGTCTGGGGTACCGGCGGTCGGGTCGAAGTCAAGAGGGATCTGGATCCAGACATCCCCCGGACGCGCCACATCCGGGTCTGGCGGTTCAGGTGAGTGGAATTCTAGCCATCCGAGCTCGAGCTTCTTGGAATTTTTGGGAGAGGACCTGGCACGGTACGGACATCGCTCGGGGAGTGATGCGAGCACGGTAGTGCGTTTTACGGCCGAATAACAGTTGAGGCGACCACGTTCGGTCATGTAATGGAAATAGGGCAGCTCCGGAGGGGGATCGCCTATGGGAGGGTCCATTTTGTGCCGCTTGAGCTGGTGAAAGAAGGCAAGGGTAAGTAACACTGAGAAATTAAATCGGCGTTATGTAAAGCACACCGTCGGCCAGTGAAAATCACTCGTATACGCTGCTTCAACTGCCCAGTAAATTCGACAATCTTGTGGGGCTACGTGTTGCTGTCGAGAGGGATACAAGGACGCGTCTGAGGACTGAGAGTGCTGAGGCGCTAAGTTGTATCGGCAGAGGCCGCGCTGGCTGTCTTTCTCACGCTCTCCAGCGTGAGCTCAGGGTCGAGTCGAGTCGGTGAAACCCACCATCTCCCAATCGTCTTTCATAATGTCTCTGGGACATACTATCCTCACCCTGTTAAGCCTTCATATAGAGCAATTACTAGTTCTAAGCGATGACTTGGATATACTCAAGCCTTGAAGCTTGAAGGGTGCTTCTGCCTGCCACCCTGCCAGTGTGGCCAGTCCTGGCCCACGGCGTACATGTTTTATTTGACGGACTTCAGGAAATGGAGGCAGGGGCTGAAGCATGCCTCTGGCCGAGTTCACATTCCCTATGCACATTTCCTTGGGACTAATGTTGCCGAGTCGCGGAGTTTTCCTAGCAACCATGCACGGTTGTGAGCCGCAAATAATCTAAAAGGCCATGGGTTTTACTTCAGGATCAGAACAATCAGTACAAGTGACGAGATGGAGCCTGAAGGCCTGAACAGCTACATGCCCTCTTACTATAATTCGTGTCGTTTGTGTACGTCTACGTTGGTTTTGAAGGATCCTGGCAATTGCCACTTTCAAGTTAAGGTGCCCATCTACTGTAACACTCCGATAGGTCCAGGGTCCAGATTTGCACATCAACAATGGCTACTAGCCCAGTGTCGCATCAGTCTCAGGGCTGATTACAATACATGTATTACAGCGCCCAGAGACACAAAGCTTCCGCTGGCAGCTGTCGCGCACCTCGATCACTTTCTGGGACTGAAACGAAACTCATTTGTTCATATCAAGTCCAAGACGACAGCAATTGAGCCCCAACGCGTATTCGCTGGTTCCAGGTGCACGTGGGGGTGGAATTAAGGCAATACAGCAATCGGACGCAGCGCCAAGTGCTGTTGGGTATCATATCGACCGTGACTGGCGGTTCGAGCGCGTCGTCGAGCCGAGGGCGAAAGAGCGAAACAACGTCACTCTCCTCCACTACACGTCCTCCGTGCTGTATTATGGTGCACTATGCCCGCGACAGTTCTAACAGGTCTGGCAGTGGTCTGGCGTCTTTTTCTTCATTACGCGACTATTTGTCGCCACGTGTGTTCTCATCCTCTTCTCTTTTCCTTTTTCCCAATAGCGCCATCATCATAATCTCCAGACGACCACTTTTTCCTCCAGCGAGCGAAGGATCTCCCCGACATTTGAAGGTCTGAATCGGAATCTGACGACCCACGCTGCTCAATCTCGTCCTCCAAAGATCGGCGCCCCGAACCCTTCTCACACATCGCTCCATGTCCTCCCTTCCTCATCTCGACGACCAACCACCGATCGTGCGACTCCAAGCATGGGCCAAATACGGTCCTTCGACCCCTCCTAAGTATGCTGTGGTCCACATCGAGAACTGGGATGACGACTTTGAAGACAAGTCCAACTCGCCCGCTCGCCTGCCGCCTCTTCGATCGCATCATGGATCGCTCAAGCGCTCAACTTCCAGGAAATACCTCGGGCCACATGCATGGATTACCAGTCTACGAGGAGGAATATGTCATCCAGTATCTGCTGTGCACCCACCGTTTCCCCGACCTCGTCGATGAGCTCCCCAGATCCAGGTGTGCGCGAGATGCAGTCACCCTCGACCTTCTTTACCCGCCGCGTTCAGTCAGGCACCGCCCTCACCCCGTCTCGTCTGTGCTTGACCACGCCGTGTCGCCTTGCCCCCTTTCACCACTTCCCCTAGCTGAATCCGCGCCTGCACCATCTTCGCCTCCCAGTCCCACCACTCGAGCGGTTCATTTCCCCGACAACTTGTTGCCTATGCCATCACCTTCGCCGCTCGAAACGCTGCCACTCCGGATGACTCTGTACTTGTGCCATCGCCAATGCTTGCTCTCGACGACACCCCGCTCATACGACGACACCCTGCTCATATCTTCCCCACCTGATGCGCCACTAACCCCTCCACCTTCTTCCTTGCCACGCACAATTCCGATGCCAGCGCAACTCGAGTACGCGGCCGACCTTGCTCTTCCCTCGTCCACCGATCCGTCGCCCGTGCCGTCTCTGCATCCCAACCCCGCCGCGTGCGCTCCCCCTCTTGCTGCTGATTCCTCTCCTACCCCTTATCTTCCGCCATCTGAGCCCCGATCGCTGCCGTCAACAATGCCTGCCGTCTCTGCCCTCACCAAGAAGCCATTGCCATCGTTCTCGTGCCTCAAACCCTCACTGCCCACGCTCGACTTGTCGCCCACATCAAGCCTTCCGTGTTCAGTCTTGCAGCCGCTGCCCACGTCTCCACTTCACGCACTCACTCCGGCGTCGCCTTGCCTGCTCGAAGCCACGCATAACACTGGCAACCACCTTGCACAAGTACAAGACAAGATCCACCAGTACGACGCTGGCCAATAACGAAGCCACCGCAAGCACAAGGTCCCTGCGACAGCACCAACGACAACAATTTCCTTCCTTCACGCTCACCGTTCCCTCTCAACATCGACGGCGCCGACAACCTCAATATCAGCAGCCTTGAGTGTGATACCGAACGCAACACGTGTGGCAACAACCTCAGCCCCAATGACTGTATCACCTCAGCGATCCACCACGCGTACGATCCAGGCGGTGAAGACTTCAATAGCAACATCAAAGACACCTCGACGCGCAACGACGGTGACAGCTACGTCGTATATGACCACAGCAGCTTCGGCGGCAGCAACCGCACACACGACCCCGGCGGCACCGGCCTCGGCAATGACAGCAATAACAGTCATGGCAGCTCCCTTTTCTCACACATGTCATGCCCCCGCGACGACGACGGCGACGCCAAACGTACCGGTACCACCCTTTCTTCGACACCTGCCGCTGCCGCCGCTCTTGCCCTCTCGATGAATACCATCACCGCCACGTCCTCGAGCGAGCATGCCACCATCCTCCCTTCCGTAACATCTGCCACCGTCTCTCCTTCGCCGAACTCTGCTACGACTCTCGCGCTTCCGAACACCGTGGCCACGCTCCCTCGTTCCACCATCACCCTCATCTTTAGCCTCAGCAGCGACAAAGACAGTCGAGCCCGCACGACTCACGGCGACTCTAGCAGCAAAAGCAGCAACAGCCTCACTCAGGGAGCCTCCGCGACAACAGCGGTGACAGCATCCGTGTATATGACCCCGGTGGCAACAACATCAACAACAATTTTGTGCACGATCCCGGAGGCGAGAATGCAACCAGTAGCAACAACGTGTCCCGCGTGACTGCCTTCTACACAGCACGCGGCGTCGACGCCGTCTCTTCCCTTGATCTCGCGCAAGCTTTTCCGAGGTTCATCTCATCCCTTACGTCGCCCCGTCGCAAAACTATTGGGATTAGGCTTGACCGAGGACGGTCAAAATTTCAACCCCCCGGGAGGTGAGCTATGCCGCTGTGCACGAAAAGCACCCCTTCGCGTCTGTCAGCCATGCACGTCTGCACTGCCCTCGCTGCTCACGCCACTTCCACTATGCACCACTCCCATTTGATAATGCTCCCCTTTGTCCCTTCTGCATGTATAAAAACGACTGTCTCACCTCACTCTTCGCTCCCTTCTTTCCATCCCCTGTTCGCGTGGCTTGTCCTTTAACGGATGTGAGGTGAGCTATACTGCTGCACGCGGAAAGCTCCTTCGTGTCCATCAGCTACGCGCCTCCGCAGCTCTCGTGTGCCCATTCCACCATCGCTCGATCGCCACCGTGCACCGCTTCGACTCATCTCCCTTTTCCTTTGCTCCCCTCGCTGCCCGGTGCCATCGTCTACGTACCTTTAGATTCGATGTTCTCGGACGGCCACTCGCAGAAGTACAGCCTTCTCTGCATGTATATAAGGACTCGGTCTTGCCTGCTGAATAGGAGATTCCCCTTCGAAACGCACTGCGTGACCTCGTCTCCCTCTCGCCTGTCTCTCGCCTCCCTCTCGTCTCCCTCTCGTCTCCCTCTCGTCTCCCTCTCGTCTCCCTCTCGCCTCCTTCGCCTTCAAGTTTCGACGCCGGTTCCGTGCCACTAGTGTAGGCACTTGTCTCGCTTCACGGACGTCTTCGCTTGCTCATTCCTTTCATCTGTCAACATACTCTGGCCTGCCTTGCATTCTCACCAT
>Ga0137397_10002513_pt1 | contig 12725 bp, 15 predicted proteins | sample czorhiz116metaG_FD_106658 | JGI IMG/M metagenome (GOLD analysis project Ga0137397, IMG submission 106658) | Vadose zone soil microbial communities from Angelo Coast Range Reserve, California, USA - czorhiz1.16 metaG | ecosystem: Environmental > Terrestrial > Soil > Vadose zone | place: USA... | reverse complement strand
GACAGAAATGATAACCAAGTTATAATGTGGGAGTATAGGTGAAGCACATTATAATGGCAATGATTAGAGGGGGAGAGGGGAATTATAACTTGTGTGGGCATGCAAGTTACTAGAAATCATGGTGGTACATTATTATGTGGTCTCCTACATTATGTGGGGTACATTACCGTGACAAAGGCACTACATGGACACCTCTATAGGCACTCACAAGTGAAATCATGCTAAGTGATATTAGATGAGAATTGCCCATGACGGCATCAACCGACCCGCGTCCCCCCCCAACTTGACGGCCAACTTGCCCTCCATCACACTCAATGAACCCACAGCGCGCGCACCGCCCAACAGCGTGGGAAGTTAGCTTCCCAGATGAAGTCAGTGAAGGCGACGACGATGGAAAGGGAGAAGCATCGGACGATGCAGAGCGGGAGCTCCAAGGGATGCAAGACGACTTGCCTGTTCTGACGGGCAAAAGGAAGATATATACCAATGTTGACGATCGTGTGCGCGACATTGATATTGTCTCTCTCCTCTCTCCTTCTTGGCTCATATGTCCTTTGGAATGTAATAGCCAGCGAAGCGCCATAGTCGGGAACCCCCACCACATCGCCCAGAAAAGGGCGATGAGAGCGAGGACGACAGTGATGACGTCTTGTATTATACCCCGTGCCCAGACGAGCTCCCCGAATCCACACAGGACATTGCCTTCCTCCTCGGCGAATCCGACGGGCCCTTCCCTCTTGCCACAACCGACGTGGAAGAGGAGGATAAGCCCGTTCGCATGCTGTGCGACTGGGCTGTCTTTGATGCTCGCCCGAGCAAAGCAAAAGGTGACGGCGGTGCGCTCGCACTCGCACTGATCTCTTTGAACGCGCTCGATGACGTCGCGCTCGAGAGCACCGACGTTGGATGCGCGCCGGAGGGCGCAGGTGATGCGTCCCCGTATTGTGAGAATGAGGAGGATGCGGGACAGGAAGATGACGGTGACTACGATAACGATGACGGTGCTAGTGATGAGGAAGAGGGGATGGCGGTGTCGGTGCGCTTGAGACTTGGGGCGATTTTGCGATACACGATCGATTATACCAAGCGTGATGAGTACGTCTTATTTATTTTTCGGAGGCACAAGAGGCGCATGCTGACGCACTAGCGTCGGGATGCGCTGTGCAGCCCGATATACCTGGAGACAACAGCAGCTTGGTACATCCTCGGCGTCCCTGCGCCCGAGTATCGCGCGCTCTTCGCGCCGTTCTTCCGTGCGCACAGAATCGCCCAAGTCCTCGTGTGCGCGCTCGTGCGCAACCAACGCACTCACCTCGATGACTTGATCAGTGAGCTCAAGCTCGCAGACTGCACTCTTATGGACGATGTCTCGGGCGAAAATACCCGCGCGCTGGATATGCGCGATGTACAAGATGCGGTACGCTTCCCCTCATCATTCCGACACCTAATGAATGACTCCCCGTGGTGCGGCGAAAGATCCCGACAATCCTTGCCGCGCTCGACACCCTCGATGACTCCACGGCGCGCACCCTACGCAGCACCCCGCTCCTTCGGCACATCCTCGTTTCGCGACCTGGCGTTAGCGGTCGCAGGATCACGGCGTCACTCCCGTTGCGCCAACAGCAGCGCCAACGCGTGTACCCGCGGCCCGTGCCGTCTCGCCTTCCCGCGGGCGTCGGCAACATCGACCTTGCCGTGTTGCGGCCGGAAAACCAACATCCGACTCATGTTACGCCGCGCATCGCCGCGCTGGCTACAGGCCTGTTCCGCGAGCAGCTCGTCGTCCTCGGCCGGCGGCTGCCGCCGCCGCGTTCGCGTATGGGCACGCGTGCGAATATCAACAAGAGGGAGAGAAGGTCCTTGATGAACGCCCTCGCGATGGCCCTTTGCGCCGAGGGCACGCAGAAAATCGAGGCGCCAGTAAGCTGGCGAGTGCATCCGCGCCAGCCGTTTATGCACCGCGTGGCGCTGTGCGATGTGCGCGGCTTGCTCCCGAGGGTTGTGTTCGAGGTGCGTTTTTTTTTTGCGTTGCGTGGGTGCGGTAGCAAGGCGAGTGACCTGAACCATGTGAGGGACCATTCTCTAGGTCGGAGACGTCGTGCTTGTGCCCATCGGAGAGGACGATGCAAAGAAGGACCATGTGCCTATCTCACTGCCTGGGATCCCCGAGTCTGCGCCGCCCGATGCGCGACTTGCTGATTATTTCTGGTACCTTTTCTGTCGTACTTCAGTGCTTCGTGAATGACGACGGAATCTAGGTTCGGTCGTGTCGTCCATATCAACGGCGAGGACGAACGCGTGCACGTACAGTGGTTCGACCACGCTTCCAATACGTTCCTGGACGATATCGCCGACCCGCGCGAGCTGTTCCTCACCCCGTTGTGCGATACCCTTCCCCTGATGACGTTATGCGGCACCGTTTCGGTCGCTGACATGTCTGGCGCTACGACGGTTAGAGACGACTTCGACGGGTACTTCTTCCGGTGGGTTCCTGTTCACCTTCTACATGCTTTCTCCTTGGCTGATGGGCGAGTCAAGGTTCCTGTATGACAAGAAGGACGCGTCCTTCGTGGATCTGCCTCCCCCTGTCGGCGCCCACGCAGCTTCGGAACCCCCGAATAACTGCACCATTTGTGCGCGCCACGAAGAAGAGGAGATACAAGCGCGCGGACGCGTCGTACGCAATGGGGCCGCAATAATCGGCGTCACATTGCACGGGGCGACGTTTCATGTAGGGGACTTCGCGCTTCTGCGCACTGAGCAGGGGCCGGCGCGTGTCGTGGAGATTATTGGACTTTATTCTGGGGATCCGATCTGGATCAAGGTGCAGCTACTCGGACGCGTTTCGGATCTCGTGAATTTGCTGCCGGATGACGAGCTCATGGACGAAGTATGTATATCTCTCGTTTCTCGTGCCGCCCAACACACGCCCCCTTTTTTATTGATCTATATTTTCTTCCTTTGGTAGCGTCACTTGTTCTTTACGGACGAGACGGAGGATATCCCGCTCGACGACGTGCTTGCGCCGTGCTATCTCTTGCACCGAGATCTCATATTTGACTTGGACCTGTGGGCCGCCCTCGGGGCGGAATATTTTTACTACCGGTACCGTTTCTCCCAGCGTTCACCTGCGTCGTGGAACGAGCGTAAGCGGCTCGCGGAGACCACGGGGGTCAGATGCAAGATCTGCGCGTATGCGCTCCAGGAGCGCATCGCCGAGGCCTTGACGTTTGATGAAGAGGTGCAGACTCGGAAGCCTAGAGCATTCGATATCTTTGCAGGTGCTGGCGCGATGAGCTTGGGTATGGAGAGTGCTACAGGTGGCATGAAGACGACCCATGCCGTCGAGATCTCTCCCAGCGCAGCGCAAACATTCAGGTATGTGCTCCAGGAGTAGCCCCGAAGTGACCTCGCCACGAGTCTAACAGTGAGACCTTTTTTTCACAGGCGCAACTCACCCGATACGATTGTGTACAACCAATGCGTGAATGAGCTGCTGCGATATGCTATCAAGTTGCGTCGTGGCGTACTTGAGGAGGATGAGGTGCCAAATGACCTCTACGACAACTCTAGGCTGCCACCACCCCCACAACCGGGGGACATCGACGTGATTACAGCTGGCTTCCCTTGGTATGTGCCCACCTTGTTAATCTTGTCCTCTGACACCCAAGGGATACTGGTCAGCCAGCCTCACTCTCAGCTAAACATGTTCCAGAAGGCGAACGATATCAAGAGCAACTTGATCCTTAATCTTCTCTCCTGGGTCGACTTTCTGGAGCCAACTTACTGTATATTTGAGAACGTCCGGGGTTTCCTTAGCTACAACCTCAACGCAATCCAGCTCGATGAGCACCGGACATCGGGTGGGATCAGCATGGGTGGGCTCAAGTTCCTGGTGCACACCATGCTTGCTATGAAGTACGTTATCCTGGAGCTCCATTATTCTAAGTCTTTACTTTGACATTATGTACAATGCAGCTATCAGGTTAGGTTCTGCTTGCTGCAGGCTGCCCATTATGGCACCCCGCAGACCCGCGTGCGATTCTTCCTTTTCGGGGCACGGCGAGGGTATCCTTTGCTTGCTGCGCCGAAACCAACGCACGACTTTCCTCAGACGCACAAGCTTGAGATTCGTTTCCCAAACGGCGACATTGCGCGGGCTGTGCGCGCTGAGGCGGGTAGGTCACCGTTTAAATTCGTCACTATAGACGATGCCATCGGCGATCTCCCACGGTTTGACTGGTGCGAGTCCTCCCCTTCTTGGACTTCCTCTCTAGCATCGCTTTCTCAGATGATCTATGACGAAGACAAAAAAACATATTCCAGGAGAAACCCGAGTCTGAGCCGTCTGCCAGCAAATAAACAAGAAGAAGCGCGTCGTCGCGCGGTGAAAGTACGCGCGTTAGAGTGCGACCGAGAGAAGCCGTACGTTGGTTTCACGGGAGCAGCGCCGTACCATCATGCGCCGCGTACGACATTTCAGGCGTGGTGCCGTAAGGGTCCCACGGAGGACCTGCAGCATTTCACGCGGATATTAAAGCCCGAAACGGTGGAACGGTACGCGTATTCTTCCTCTCCCTTGTGCAAAAAGACATCTAATGCACGAACGCTGATTGATCTGGTGCCCTGCGTGCGGCTCACAGGGTTGTCAACATTCCACTGACCGCCCGGGCGGATTATCGCTGTACGTCTGCCTTTCTTTTTCCCGCGCCTCCTTCCTCTTGTTTGTCTTTGTGCCTGCTGATGATTTGCGCCGCCCCAGCGCTGGAGAAGGAACACTGGCAGTGGCAGTTCTCCGATCCGGCGTCCGCAATTGCTAGGAAAGGCTTTCGACCGGGTGCGAGCCAGATTCAAACACAAGAATAGAATGGGCGATGCTGATATTCTCTGCTCCTTCCCCAAGGACTGTACGGGCGGTTGGACAAAAGCTACGTCTTTCAGACGACGGTTACGAATGTCGAGCCGACGGCGAAACAGTCTCGGGTATTGAACCCTTATGTACGTCGTCATCATACCAACTCATAGTTATCTATCTCACCTTTCTTTCCTTTTATGTCTGAATCCCACAGTGCCATCGTATGGTCACCGTCCGCGAACTAGCGCGCTCGCAAGGTTTCCCAGACTCATTCGTCTTCCACTCGATCAACCATAATGTCGTGACGGTGCGTCCAACACACTACCACCCAGTTGTCTCTTTCTTTCACGGAATGACAATGTGTTCTCCCCGTCTTCCCCCGTCAGATGCACCGACAAATCGGAAACGCAGTTCCTTGGCCCGTCGCTGCGGCGATCGGACGCGAGCTGCGCAAGGCGCAGCTAACAAAATGGCGCAAGGACCGGCAAGACGCCATGGTGGTTGACTGACAGGAGTGACTCGGATATCCATTTGGACCTCTGTAGCGGTTGTTGGTCCAATTTGCATACACATACACCCGTACAAGTACTTTACACAATAGGGAAAGGTAACCATTATTTGTTCCCATTAACTTTCCCATTAAGTTGTTTTCTGGGCTAAAATCAACTTAACTAAATAATGGATTTGATAAAATAATCTAACCCTAAAAAATCCTTTTATTCTGTTATTTTCATATTATTTGTCATAAAAATGGGTTTTAATGAAATAAATAATGGTCAAATAATTGTCCAAATTTAGAGGTGTTTTAAAGTACCATCATTTTTGGCCATTATTTATTCCATTGAAGCTCATTTCTATGACAAATAATATGAAAATTACAGAATAAAAGGGCCTTTTAGGGTTACATTATTTTATCTAATTAATTAATTAAATTTTGGCCCAGAAAATAACTTAATGGGAAAGTTAATGGGAAAATTTAATGGAGGCTTGAAAGACCCTATTATTATGAGGCCGAAATAGACCATTTGCAAGATAGAAAGAATACACGATGTTAAGAACATGCTAATTGTCTGCCCCTTGCCTACCTTACTCTTCACTCTCCTCGATGTCCACCAGCTCCCTACCCTCTTCCACCATTTCGCCCTTGGCGCACCCAACAGCCTTGACGATTCCGTCCGCCGAGGCCCGCAACACCGTCTCGGTCTTCATGCTCTCAAGCACGACGACGGCCTGGCCCTTCTCCACGCGCTCGCCGACAACAACGCGCACTTCGACCACGAGACTGGGCATCGGCGCACGCAACGCGCCCCGCGCCACCGAGCGCGCGTCGGCGCTTAACGCCTCCGCCCATGCTGGAGCGCGGCGCAGGACCGTCGAGGTGTGCCCGCCGCTGAAGACATGGAGTCTCTCGGCGCCGTGTGATTGTGACTGAGGGATGATGGTTGCACGCGTCAGAGCGCCAGCAAGCGTCGTGGAGAGCACAGTTGGTCCGACGAGCGTGGCAGACACACCGCGGAACCCTGCGACCGATGTCGTTGCTGCGCTGCTAGAGGCGGCGTCGGTCACAGGCCGAACGGTGATGTCGATGTCGTAGAGCGCGTTGTATGGGTGTGTGGAGACGTTCACAGAGACGGTGGTGCCCGTTTCGGTTTCGAGCGCGACTGTGCGCGCGTGGACGTCGCCACCGAAGCGGCGCCCGGTTAATCGCGTCCATGGTGTTGCGCCGGGGTCTGAAGAAGGCGGAAGGTCGCGGATGACTAGGAAAAGCGCGGCCTGGGCTAGGAGCTCGGCGGGAGGGTCAGTAAGTGGTGGGAGTAACTGGTCACGGTATTTCTGGGGGGTGTTTATCAGGCAACGCGGGCCGCGACAGTGGCCAAGACGTACAGGGATGAAACCGGTTTCCACTTCCGCCGCGATAAACGCGGGATGACTCGCAAGCGCGCGGAGGAACGCGATGTTCGTATTCACGCCTACAACCTGATACTCCTCTAGAGCGACGCGAAGCGCACGCAGCGCTTCTGTGCGGTCTGCGCCGTGTACAACCAATTTGGCAATCATGGGGTCGTAGAACACGCCTATTTGTGCTCCCGTGCCAAAGCCTTGCTCTACGCGCACGGCAGGCGCAACAGATGCTGAAGCTGCTGGCGGAGCAAAGATATGTGTTGGTGTTGGCGTCGAGAGATGAAGAAGACGACCAGAGTCAGGCAGGAAGTTGTTGCGTGGGTTCTCCGCATATATCCGCGCCTCGAATGCGTGACCAACCATGGGGATCTCGGATTGCAAGAGTGGTAAGGGATTACCAGCGGCAACCTGGGCAGAACGTGAGCACATCCTTTGAATTGTAGACAATTGTGCATCACCTCGAGCTGCCATTCCACCAGGTCAAGTCCCGTAATCATCTCCGTTACGGGATGCTCGACTTGCAATCGTGTGTTCCTACAAAAGACGGTCGCTTAGGACTATCCAATTTTGAGGCACAATACGCGCATACATCTCCATAAAAAAGAACTTATCCGCATCTTTATCAAAGATGAACTCAACCGTGCCTGCACCAACATAATTTACTGCTTTCGCCGCGGCAACTGCTTTCGCGCCCAGGTCTGCCCGAAGTTCAGATGATAGGCCGGGCGCAGGAGCCTCTTCGATGATCTTCTGGTTCCGTCTTTGCACTGAGCAGTCTCGCTCCCAGAGAGACACCGTGTTGCTTGCAGTGTCGGCAAATACCTGAACCTCGACGTGCCTTGGTCGTTCGATGAACTTCTCTACCAAAACGGTAGCATTGCCAAAGCCCTTGAGGGCCTCACGCTGCGCAGACTCAAGTGCGTCCAAGAAAGACGACGAGTCGTGGACCACGCGCATACCCTTACCACCGCCACCATGAACAGCCTTGATAAGGACAGGAAAACCTTCGTAGATGAGAGTATAAGCATCCAGGCTAGGTAATTGACGCGGCGAGTACCTAATCTCCGAGCCTCAGATAGAAGATGCTGTGGGTCTTGGTTTGTGCCATGGTACCCTGGTATGCAAGGCACGCCGGCGTCTACAAATTCAACAGTCAACGGCAGGGTCTAATGATCAGCTGCCTAAGTGACATGGCAAGGCGTGACATCGTACTCGTCATGATGGTCTTGGATGCGCTGAGAAATGGGTCAGTTCAAAACAAGAGTCAAAATCAAAACTTGTGGGTTACCTCTTGGATCCCATACTGGTGATCGCACTGGCAGGAGGGCCGATAAAAGTGATGCCTTCCTTGTGTAGCTGCTCCGCAAAGTTGGCGTTCTCGCTGAGAAAACCGTACCTTGAAGGTGGGTTATTTTCTACTCTCATAAAGGTGAATGAACTCTACCCCGGATGGACGGCCTGCAGGAGGAATAGATATATTCATTACGTTCATCCACAGCGGCACGGACTCAATCAATGTACATACCTGCGCACCGCTACGGTGGCAAACCTCGATGATCTTGTCTATCCTTAGCTGTAAGAATGTTCAGAGATGCCCACTAAACGGTCTGTCGTGGTGCGCACATAACTCTCGGCGGACTGAGCAGGACCAATACAGAATGCTTCGTCTGCCTAGCAACATAACTAGTGAACCACGTGAAACCAAGGGGTTACAACGCCCTACCATCTTTACATGAAGGGAGTCCGCATCAGCTTCGCTGTACACAGCCACCGTGCGAATGCCGAGTTTTTTCGCAGTGCGGATGACACGACACGCAATTTCCCCTCTGGAGCAATATGAGAGCAGAGTGAGAAAGAGAGCTCTCTACGCACCGGTTCGCGACGAGTATCTTGTCAAAATGGGGCTTTCGGACAGGAAAGTGTGGTGACGCTGCTGTACATGCGCCTTGTCTATTAATAGCTGGTAGATAAGAAGACGCTCTGGATACGCACCTGATGCTGTAGCAAACCCACGCACTCCGAATGGTGATTCCACGTTCTTTGTTTCCGCACGCGAAGAATGTGGCCGGCGCGTGCTAGAGACGACGGGGGAAAGGTTTGCTGAGAAGCGTAAGCGATTAAAGCGTTGCACAGCACGAGAGATGACACGTGCTCCTGCGGCCGCAGATGTTCGGGAAGAAATCATGTTGTCAGCTATGAGGTGGTGGTTGGGTATTGTAAACGCAAGCGCTAAGCATTTAGGCGCCAAGCTCCGTAATGCCGTGCGTTATGAAACTGAGCTGTTGTGATACTCCTTGATAGACACAGCCATTCGACTTTGACAAAGACGATGTCGTCTCATTAAAATACAACAGCCCTCACCCATTCGATCCACGTTTCTCTTTCAGAAATGCGCTCTTTTCCCAGAGTTGGCTCACCCGCCCAATGTTTTAGTGTTAATGAGTAAGTAACCCACGATATTCTGTGCTCTTTCTCTTTACCATCAACTTCTCTCTCCAGACCATGGCAATTTACTGGTAATGTTTTTCTATGACAAATCGCTCCCTCTATTTCACACCCATTTCCAGTGCTCCGGTCCCAGAACCTGGGAATGCTGCGTCCCGAAAAGTCCTGGCGACCTATCGTCACCCTGGAGGTCGACGGCCAGCATAAGCACGAAGTCTCGCTCGGAGTAGACGGCCAGAACCCGAATCAGAGAGAAATTACGCACCTGTGCGTCGCATTTCCCATGTATCTCGCCTGTGTTCCTGACTTTCGTAGGCATCACGTACACCACAAGACCGAGATCAAGCTCATCGTTTGGCACAAGTCCCAGAGTAAGGTCAAGAGCCGGAAGCGTCGGCGCAAAGTTGCGGAGGCCGCGATGCCCCTCGGTGAGGTCATGAAGAAGCAGGGCACAGACCGATGTGAGGCATCGACATGCTCTTCACGTGCGTTGCATTGCTCGCTCACGAGCATTCATCGATAGACGTCGAACTTCGCTTGTCCGGCGTCCCCGCTGCAGGAAAACAGTCTGTAGCGCAAAAGCACCAGCTTTGCGCTTCTCTCCTTGTTCGCCTACGACCACCACCGCCGGCTGATTTGCCTGAACATGAACATGACAGCGATGAGGATTCTCTTTCTTCATTCGGCTCAGGTGTGTCTTGATCAAATTGTCCATAATCAAAGTCTTATCCCCGCGCGTAACAGACAGGTCTCCTTCTGATACCCTTGTTACGCCTGTGACAGACGAGCCTGAGAACAAAATACCATGGTCAAGCGTAGTCTCCGAAGAGAGACCTCCTGGTCTTCGACGACGTAAAAATGTCAAAGGTTATAGTATCTACTCCGATGAAGATCGCTCTGGCGAGTCCGAGTGCTGCCTCAGTGAAGAAGAAATAGAGGATACGAAAGCTTGTAATCCTTGGGAACCGCCAATATCGATGTCCTCCGACGAACCACTCAGCCTCCATCAAGACACCCTCGAGATCCGGACATATACTGACGCGCCATCGACCGTTTCCATCATATTCCCTTCCTTGCTCCCCCTAACCAATGGCGCTGACAACGCTTCCATCGCATCCGGCGCATCATTTGCGTCGACTACATTCGATACTCTGACCTACCACCGCGAATTGCGCGAAGCGCAGGCCGATCCAGAGTTTGACCAGATCCTTGCCAGACTGATATCCGAGTGGTACTATACTGGTGCATCAGTAAGCGTGATCTTTCGTTCTCGTTTCGAGACACCCGTGCTCACTCTCCGACCCAGCTCCTCTCTATCACCGCGTAAATCACCCTCTTTTGTTTCGCTTCGTTTGCCATCTGACGTTATTGTGCTCCGCAGCGTCGATACGACCGTGATTGGCTTTTCGCCTGGCAACCTTTTCATCATTGACAGCTTCGCCAAGCGCTCACTAATTATCTCGAGCGTGGCGGCGGCGATCGGGCTCGTTGTTGACGTCTGGTTCATATTCGCTTACTCGGGTGCGAACGTGTACAAATTCCAGGTGAGTCCCACGCTCTCCCTGATTCTTATCTGCAAACCATACAGTTCTGACGATCTTTTGTTATGGACGTGCACAGACGCTCGCGACGGACGTATACGGCACATACTTTTTCTTCGCACTCTCGTCACGCTTGCCCCTCGTTGCGCTCGTCGTCGCTGTCCTCGCGCTCGTCGGATTCCTGTGTGCTATTGCATGGACCGCGTGGCCCGCCGCGGTGCTCGTCATGTGCGTATTCACGGGCGTGCTGGTCAGCCTGCAGTTCATCGTGTACGGCTTCCACCGCCTCGCTCTGGGTTTCGCGTGGATCCTGCGCGAGGCGTGGTTGGGTGCACTCTATTTTGGGAGCAGTGTTCGGGCGATTTTCAGGCGTCGTCCGAGCCAGGCCCCCACCGCCGGGGTAGGGTCGCAGGGGTCGCCAACAGTAGCAATGCGAGTAATCGCGGAACCCGCTTCTATCTACGCTATTTCCTCGCAAGCAGAGCATACGGCATGAGAATTTGATACGGAGATGCGCGGACGGTATACTACTGCTGCAACTTTATTATACATGTATTTAGCCACGAGCTGGAATACCCGCATGTAGATCTCATTCCTTAGGGTTTTCGTCGTCGGGTTTGACGCGGTGTGCGCGCAACCGTGATGCATCTGAACCTATACAGTAACCTAAATAGTTGTCGATATCTCGCGAACGGGTGACTATGGAGGTATAGAGTACGACGTCGGGGTTTTCTCAGAGCCGGGAACCACCAAAGCCTGAAAGTGGCGTGTTGGGGGACAGCTGTGCACAGACCCAGTGATTCTTCACTGATTCACATATCCGCGGAGACAATCTGAGATCGCCGTAGCTCATTCCCAGTGGTAGGATGTCATGCAGTACAGCATTATCGGGCGCTCTCGAGAAGTTGCATCGCTTTACCGACAGCTGAGGACGGCTGGGTTTGTTTTTGCAATCGTCACGGCCGCATGCCCAGTCTCGGCAAACAGCGCTCCAGGTCACGTATTTTTGGCGGCGTCGGCCGGCCGTGATTCTCTGTCAGACGCGCGGACTCGGAACAGCTCTGCGGACGCAAGTCACGCAACAGGCCTATTCGAAACTTTTCTTGGTTGCTTCGTGTATCCAGAATTTTGGGACATGTCAGACCACTGCGCAGTAGTAAATAACCTATGCCTGTTCGAGTTGATTGTTGGTGGGGTCTTGCATTTGCGGGTGTGCCAGTGTATCCCTCTCGCGTCCTTTCCCTTTCCCAGGTCAACTTGACTTTACTGCTCTGGCAGAGCGGCTGAGGGTCAGCCAATGGGACCTCAACAGTAACTTTCGCGCATTGTCCGCAACAGGCTACGCAATGGGTAGGGAAATGATGACTTGTGGCCGAGTCAGCACGATTCTGGGACCTCAATACACCCATACGGACCCTTATTGTCATGACCTTTCTCTCCGCCCCACACCCAATTTGGTCAATCAGATTTCTGGTGAGGTTCCTGTCATTCAAAGTCCCCGTGACGGTTGATTACGCAGATCGTATATATGATAACTCAAGATGTTGCATGTTGGCGCTGCTCAGTTGTCAGGTTGGATGATGCGGAGTCTCGAGTGAATGCGAGTAGGGGGAAAAGGGTGCCCATCCATGGTAGGCGCATCCGCGTTACGTGTTCGCGAAGTATGGACTCATGTCATCAGATAGTTCACGGTTCGGTGCCTGGTTCTATTCTCCACATGCGCTCTACACTGCCTTTGTACGCACCGTCGGTTGGACGTCGTTGTGCGCGGCTCGAGGATATCATCACAGGTATCCTATAGATTGAGCTGCAACGAGACCTCTTGGTATATGATTTGTGTGGCGCCTTTCTCAAGACCTGAAGTCACCAAGCCATAAAGGCAAAAAGGTTTTGAGCATATATCATCAGTCTTAGTTTTAAATAAGTAAAAATTATTTTGGAAGCTCGGATATTTGACCCTCGGGTGGGGGCACCTTTTCATG
>Ga0137397_10002511_pt1 | contig 12734 bp, 12 predicted proteins | sample czorhiz116metaG_FD_106658 | JGI IMG/M metagenome (GOLD analysis project Ga0137397, IMG submission 106658) | Vadose zone soil microbial communities from Angelo Coast Range Reserve, California, USA - czorhiz1.16 metaG | ecosystem: Environmental > Terrestrial > Soil > Vadose zone | place: USA... | reverse complement strand
GCCGCCGCGGAAGACGTCCGCGATGACGGTCTTGTCGAAGTCGCGCGGGAAGCCGGCGACCGCGAGCGCGAAGAGCACCTCGCCGCCCATGGCGTACACGTCGGACATCGCGTTGACTGCGGCGACCGCGCCCCACGTCCACGGGTCGTCCACCACGGGCGGGAAGAAGTCGACCGTCTCCACGATGGCGAGGTCAGGCGCCACGCGATAGACGGCGGCGTCGTCCGCGGCGCCGAGGCCGACGAGCAGGTTGCGCTCCGTCTCGGGCGACAGCCCGGCCGGCCGCTTCAACCCCGCCAGCACCTCCTGGAGATCTCCAGGAGCCATCTTGGACGCTCAGCCGGCGCAGGCGGCGTACGACGTCAGACGGATCCGCTCGCGGGAGTCCATGGCGGTGATCTTACGGCTTACGACGGGCGTTCGGTCGGCTGGGATTCGACGAAGGCCAGGAAGGCCTGGGCCAGCGGCGAGCGGCTGCGGTCGCGGTGGGTCACGACGTGGAATGCGCGGGTGACGTTGAGGTCGCGCACCTTCACGCAGGCCAGCAGCCGCGCGCGACACTCGTCCTCCACCGCGAGCCGGGAGACGAACGACACACCCAGTCCCGCGCGGATCGCCTGCTTCACCGCCTGGGTGGAGGCGATCTCGCCGACCACGTGGAAGGCCTCGAGGCCGGTGCCGAGCTCCTTCAGCCCGCTCTCGAGCGTCTCGCGCGAGCCCGAGCCGCGCTCGCGCAGGATCAGCGGCTCGCTCTTGACGTCGTCCACGGAGACCGTCTTGCGCGACACCCAGGGATGCTCCGGCGGCACCACCAGCACGAGGTCATCGTCCATCAGCGGCCGTGACTCCAGCGCGCGCGAGGATGGCAGCGCGCCCACCACGCCGATCTCGACGTGGCCCTGCTCGACCCAGTCCTGCACGTCGCGGCTGGCGCCGATGCGCAGCGAGAGCGAGACGTCGGGATACTTCAGGCGGAAGGCGCCGATCAGCGCCGGCAGCACGTACTCGCCGGGAATGTTGGAGCCGCCCAGCACCAGCTCGCCGCTCACCCGTCCCTGGAACTGCTCGATCGCCTGACGAGCCTCGCGCGAGAGCGCCAGCAGGCGGCGGGCGTAGCCGAGCAGCAGGGTGCCGGCCCTGGTGGGCGTGGTGCCGCGGCCGAGGCGGTCGAGGAGCTGCACGCCCAGCTCGTCCTCGAGCGCGCGCACGTGCTCGGAGACGGTGGGCTGCGTCAGGAAAAGAGCGTCGGCCGCGCGCGAAAAGCTACCGAGCTCGGCGACCTTGAGAAAGATCTCGAGGCGGCGAAGATCCACTCGGGACGGTCAGTGGCAGCCGCAGCCGCCCCCGCCGCAGCAGCCGCCGCCGCCGGGCATCGAAGAGGCGACGAAGCCGCCGTCGCTCTTCAGCCCGAAGACCGACAGCTTGCGCGTGATGTCCCCGCTGGCGCACGCCGGGCACGCCACCGTGGTGGTGGCGCCGGAGACATACTTCTCGAAGTCCTTGTCGCAGGCCCGGCAGCGATACTCGTAGATCGGCATCGACTATTGGCCGCCCCGCTGGACGTAGCTCTTGACGAACTCCTCGGCGTTCTCCTCGAGGATGTCGTCGATCTCGTCCAGCAGCTTGTCGATGTCTTCCTTGATCTTCTTGCCCTTCTTCTGCAGCTCCGGATTGGCCGCGGCGCCGTCACCGCCGCCTTCGTTGGGCTTCGTGGGCCGCGTTTCTTTCTTCTTCTGCTCTGCCATGAGGCCCTCCATGGGGACACGGGCGGTGTCCCCGATGACCGCTGACCGTTGACGTATCAATTCTAACTGATGGCCTCGACCCCGCAATAGGATTCGGCGTCAGGGGGTGCGGAAGTGCTTGCTGAGGCTCAACGTCTGGTGCTGGTACGAGGAGCCTAGCCCCACCCCGTACACCCGCGTGGGCCGGCTGCGCAGCCGCTCGAACCACACCTTGAACGAGATCTGCCCGTCGTAGACCAGGAACGGCACCTCGCGCGCCCGTACCTCCATAACAACCTTGGTGCCAAGCACGCTCCCGTCGCCGAAGCCGAAGCCCGGGTCGAAGAAGCCCGCGTAATGTGTGCGAATCTCCCCGGCCCCGGCGTCATAGACCACCATCTCGGCCGCGTAGTCGGGCGGCACGCGAATGCGCTCTTTGGAGACCAGGATGTAGAAGCGGTTGGCCTCCAGTATGTAGCCGTCGCGCCCCGGGCGCTTGATGGGCTCCCAGAACTCCGCCGGGTCGTAGTGCCCCATCCGCGCCAGGTCCACGGCCGGCGGGTTGGGATGGGCGCGGTAGCCGATGATCCCGCCCGTGGTCCGTCCGGACAGATCCACCCCCATGCAGAGGCCGTCGTTGAAGACCGTCCGCTCCAGCGGCACCGGGCGATCGTCGTCATCGTGGAGCAGCGGCAGGTCCCGGTAGACCTCGCGCAGCGCCGTGTCGGAGGTGGTGCTCCCGCCGACGAGCAGTCTGAGCTGGTTGAGCGAGGCACCCGCGTATACCCGCACGGGGAACGACTGCGGCGAGACCTCGAGGTAGAGGCCGCCGCGGTAGCCGGCGGCGATCTCGTCGAAGCGCGGCGTGCGATCGGTGATGACGCGCGTGAAGATGTCGAGCCGGCCGGTGGTGCTCTTGGGATTCGAGCGCCCGCGCATCCCCAGCGGCAGCGCGAGCGACTCGAGCAGCGGCACCAAGTAGACCGAGCCGCGCTGCAGCGTGGCGCCCTCGGCGAGCGACAGGCGGTCGATGACGAGGTCGCCGCCGCCGCCGTCGAGGCGATCCTGCACGCTCTCGCGGTACGGCAGGAAGCTCGCGCGGAGCTGATAAGCCACCGGCCCCAGGCGCAGGTCGAGGCTCGCCGGCTGGAACTGCGCGTCGGTCAGCGGCGCGGCCGCCGCGATCCACCCCGCCTCGGCGGCGGCGCGCAGCTCGTGGTCGGGCAGCACGCCGGCGCGCGTGTCGCTCATGGCGTAATTACGCACGGCCCGCGCCCGAGCGTCAAGGCGCGCGCCGGCGCGCGAGCCAGAAGCAGGCCGAGCCGCACGCGCAGAAGGCGATGGAGGCGGCGAAGGCGATGCGGTAGGAGCCGCTCACGTCGTGCACGAAGCCGCCGAACCATGGGCCGATGGCGCCGGCCAGCCCGTTGCCGAGGTTGAGGACGCCGTAGATCACGCCGAAGCGGCGGCCGGCGAACCACTCGCTGGCAATCGCCGTGATGATCGGCCCGCGCGCGCCGAAGCCGAGCCCGAACAGCAGCGCGAAGACGACGAGCCAGCCCACGCCCGGCACCGCCTCGAGCGCCAGCAGGGCGGCGGCGCCGCCCGCCGTGCAGGCGAACGACAGCGTGGCGGCCAGCGGCCCGCCGAGCCGGTCGGCCAGCAGCCCGAAGCCGGCGCGGCCGACGGTGGACATCAGCCCCATCGAGCCGTACGCGGTCGCCGCCAGCATCGGGGGATAACCTTGATCCACCGCGAACACCACCGCATGCGTTGCCACCGGAAAGACCGCCAGCGGCGTGCAGAAGTACGCCGCGAACAGAAACCAGAACGCGCGCGATCTCAGCGCGTCATGCAGGGTCGCATCCGTGGCCGCCCTGATGGGCGCCGGGGCCACCACCGGAGCAGCGTCGCTCGATGACCGCACCGGCGTGCCGGGCTCGCGGATCCCCCAGAGCACCAGTGGGAGGAGCATGAGGAGCGTGGCGGTGCCGAGGATGAGGCTGGCGGTGCGCCAGGAGGACATGGCAATCAGCCACTGCGTCACCGGGCCGATCACGAAGACGCCGAAGCCCATGCCGGAGAAGGCGACGCCGGCCATGCGGCCGCGGCGCGCGTGGAACCAGCGGGAGATGAGCAGGCCCATCGGCACCCAGCCGATGAAGACCAGGCCGAGCGCGCCGAGCACACCCGTATAGAGGTAGAGGTGCCACGGCGCCTGGATCGTGGCGGCCAGCATCAAGGCGCTCGAGAGCATGACGACGCCGGCCAGGATCATCGCGCGCGGGCCGAAGCGGTCGGCGAGGACGCCGGCCAGCGGCGCGCACACGCCCTGCACGATCGACGAGACCGACATCGCGCCCGCGGTGAGCGCACGCGACCAGCGGAACTCCTGGATCAGCGGAACGAAGAAGATCGAGAACGAGAAGAAGAGCCCGTAGGCGACGGCCAGCGTGATCCAGATGGCGAGCACCAGCCGGCGCGCTGGGCTCAAATCACACGACTCACCGCGCCCTCGGTGTCCACGCTGAAGGCCTGCGCGCGACCGGAAATCCCCACGGCGGCCAGCGCGCTCTCCATCGCGCGTCCGACGTCGGTCGTGTCGCCCAGCACGGCGGCGAGCACGGACGGGCCCGCGCCGGAGAGGACGCCGCCGAGGGCGCCGGCCGCGCGCGCGGCCTCGATCACCGACGGCAGCCACGGGAAGAACCGCCGCCGGTAAGGCTGGTGGAGCCGGTCGTCGAACGCCGCGGCGAGCGCGTCGGCGCGCTCGCTCTGGAGCCCGGCCAGCAGTAGCGCCACGCGCTGCACGTTGAAGACGGCGTCGGCGCGCGGCACCGACTCCGGCAGCACCGCGCGCGCATCGGCCGTCGAGCTGGTCGTCTCCGGCACCAGCACGACCCAGCGCAGCGCCGCGGGCACCGGCAGCGGCACGGTCGTGATGCGGCCGTCGCCCAGCGCGCACGACACGGTGAGCCCGCCGTAGAGCGCGGCGGCCGCGTTGTCGGGATGGCCCTCGGCGCGCGCGGCCAGCGCCAGCAGCGCCTCCCGCGAGTGCGGCCCGCCGAGCAGCGCGTTACCGGCCACGAGCCCGCCCACCCAGGCGGCGGCGCTCGAGCCCAGCCCGCGCGAGGCCGGAATGCGATTGACACACGTGAGCGCCACGCCCCGGAACGGCCGCGCCGCGGCGTCGTAGGCCTGGCGCACGCCGCGCGCGACCACGTTCTCGTGCGTGATCGGCAGGCGGCCGACGCCCTCGCCCTCGAGCTTCACCGTGACCGTGTCGGCTTCCTCGGCGGTGACCTCGTTGTAGAGGCCGAGCGCGAGGCCGAGCGCGTCGAAGCCGGGACCGAGGTTGGCCGAGGTGGCGGGAACGCGGACGTGGACGCGCACGGGCGCGCTCAGAGGCGCTTCAGCAGCCACTCCGGGGTGAGCGAGATCGCCCAGGAGTTGAGGACCACGTACCAGTTGAAGAGCACGAGCACGCCGACGGCGATCAGCAGCACGCCGGCGCCGCGCTCCACCACCGGGATGTAGGGCCGGTAGCGCTTGAAGAAGCGCAGGAAGGCGCCGAGCGCCAGCGCCGAGAGCAGGAACGGCACGCCCAGCCCGGCCGAGTACGCGATGAGCAGGCCGATGCCGCGCTCCACTGTCTCCGCGGTCCCGGCCAGCGACAGGATGGCGCCGAGGATCGGCCCCACGCAGGGCGTCCAGCCGATGGCGAACGTCACGCCGACGAGAAAGGAGCCGACGTAGCCGGCCGGCTTCTCGCGGATCTGCCACTGCTGCGTGCGCCCGAGGATGCCGACGTTGAGGAAGCCGGCGATGTAGAGGCCGAACACGATGATGAGCAGGCCGCCGATGCGGCGGATCCAGTCGCGGTACTGGAACAGGAGCTGGCCGGCCGCGCTGAACGAGGCGCCGAGCGCCACGAAGACCACCGAGAAGCCGAGCACGAAGATCACCGAGTGCAGCATCACCCGGCGGCGCGCGGCCGCCGTGAGATCGGTGGAGAGATCGGCCACCGACATGCCGGTGATGAACGACAGGTACGACGGGAACAGCGGCAGCACACACGGGGAGAGGAACGAGAAGAGACCCGCGCTGAACGCCACCACCACGCCGAGCGAGCCGGCCATCAGCGCAGCATCCCTTCCACCAGCGAGTGCGCCGCGTCGTTGTCCCAGTGGCGCGGGCCGATGGCCAGCGCGGCCAGGTTGCCGTCGCGGCCAACCACGAAGCTCGAGGGCAGCGCGCGCACGCCGTAGGTGTTGGCCAGGTCCATCTTGGGATCGACGCCGATCGGCATCGTCAGCTTGTGCGCGCTCACGAAGGGCTTCACCTTCTTCGGATCGGCGTCCACCGAGATCGCCACCAGCGTGAAGCCCGCGTCCTTGTGCCGGCGGTAGAGCCGCTCCATGGCCGGCATCTCCTCCAGGCACGGCGGACACCACGTCGCCCAGAAGTTCACCATGACGACCTTGCCGCGCTGATCGCCGAGCCGGAAGGTCTCGCCGCCCGGTGTCGGCACCGCGAAGTCGTCGGCCAGCTTCGTGCGCGCCGGCTTGATGAGGTCGAGCTCCTTGATGGCCTCGGCCAGCGGCAGCGCGCGCCCGCGCCGCGCGCGCTCCGGCGGGACGGCCGCGGGCGGCGGCCCCTCCACCCGCGCGCTCGGCTCCGCCACCCGCGGCTCGCTCGGCGGCGTCACGGACGACGGCGGCGGCCCCGCGACGAACAGGGCGAGCCCCACCGCGGTGAGCACGAGGGCGAGCATGAGGAGCACGGACGGCAGCGGTCGCATTGAATCACGCGCAGTATAACTCTATATTCTGGGCACTTCGATGAAGCCGACGCGCGCCCGCCCGCTGACCATCGTGGCCGATGATCTCACCGGCGCCTGTGACACCGGAGCGCTGTTCGCTGCGCGCGCGCCCGTGCCCGTCAGCATCTGGCCGCGGCGGGCCGCCGCCGACGCCGTGGTGCGGGTCGTGGACACCGAGAGCCGCACGCTGAGCGGGCCCGATGCCGCCGAGCGCGCCGCGACGGTCGCCGCGGGCGGCCGCGCGCGGCACTGGTTCAAGAAGATCGACTCCACGCTGCGCGGGCCCATCGGCGCCGAGGTGGACGCGCTCATGCGCGCGACGGGCATCGCCACGGCGATCGTGTGCCCGGCGTTCCCCGCGCAGCGCCGCGTGGTGCTCGACCGCGCGCTGCTCGTCGCCGGTACGCCGGTGGCCGCGACGCCGATCGCGCGCGATCCGACGTTCCCCACCGGAGCCGGCTCGAGCGTGGTGGACCTGCTGCGGCCGCAGCTCGATCGCGCGCTCGCCTGGATCCCCATCGACCAGCTCCGCGCCGGCGCCGACGCGCTCGCGGCGCGCCTGCGCCGCCTGGCCGGCACCGCGATCGTCGCCGATGGCGAAACCGACGCCGATCTCGAGGCGTTGGTAGAAGCAGCGCTCACCGTCACCCCGGAGCCGCTGCTCGTGGGCTCGGCCGGCCTCGGGCGCGCGCTGGCCGCGCGGCTCGGCCTGCTCGGCGAGCGTGTGGAGCTGCCGGCCGGCGCCCGCTGGCTCGTGGTGGCGGGCAGCGCGCACCCGGCCACGCGCCGCCAGGTGAAGGAGGCGCGCGCGGCCGGCCTCACCGTGCTGGCCACGCCCGAGCGCGCCGCCGCCGATCGCGCCGAGGTCGTCGCCCGCCTGGTCGAGCAGGCGGTCGCCGCGATCGAACGCGAGCGCTGGGACCTGGTCGTCGTCACCGGCGGCGAGACCGCGGTCGCCCTCTGGAGCGCGCTCGGCGCCGATCGCATGGAGGTCGCCGGCGCGCCCGCGCCCGGCCTCGCGCTCGGCCACCTGCGGCTGGCCGGCCGCGAGCCCCAGGCCGTCCTGACCAAGGCCGGCGGCTTCGGCCCGCCGGATCTCTTCGTGTCGCTGCAAATGGCCGTGCGAAGCGGCAGCCCCGTCGAGGGGCGACGCTAGCCTGAGAGAGACGGAGGTGGTCGCGTGAAGCATCCCGTGCTCGGAGTGACGATGGGCGATCCCGCGGGCGTCGGTCCCGAGATCATCGCGCGCGCTGTCGCGGAGCCCGCGATCCGCGCGACCTGCCGCCCGGTGGTCATTGGCTCCGCGTCAACCATGAGCGAGGCGCTGGCGCTGCTGGGCAGCCCGCTCGCGCTGCACGCGGTCGCGCGCGTGGGCGACTGCCGCTGGGCCGAGGGCACGCTCGAGGTGCTCGACCTCGCCAACGTGGACATGGCCACGCTGCCGCGCTCGGAGGTGAGCGCGGCGGCCGGCCGCGCGGCCTACGCGTACATCGAGCGCGCGGTGAATCTGGCCAAGGCCGGCGACATCCACGCGATCGTGACCGCGCCCGTCAACAAGGAGGCGCTGGCCGCCGCCGGCGTGCAGCACTCCGGCCACACGGAGATCCTGGCCCAGCTCACCGACACGCGCGACTTCGCCATGCTGCTCATGGGCAAGGAGCTGAAGGTGATCCACGTGACGACCCACGTGGCCTTGCGCCGCGTGCCCGACCTCGTCACCCGCGAGCGCGTGCTGCGCACGATCCGCCTGGCCCAGCGCACGCTGGAGGGCCTCGGGCGGCCGCGCGGGCGCATCGCCGTGTGCGGGCTCAACCCGCACGCGGGCGAGGACGGCCTCTTCGGCGACGAGGAGAAGACGGCCATCCGGCCCGCGATCGAGGCCGCGCGCGCCGAGGGCCTCGACGTCACCGGTCCCCTGCCCGCCGACACCCTGTTTTCGCGGGCGCGCGGCGGCGAGTTTGATATCGTCGTCGCCATGTATCACGACCAGGGCCACATTCCCGTCAAGACGCTCGGCTTCGAGTACGACGAGGCGGCCAAGACGTGGACGGGGCTCTCGGGCGTGAACGTCACCATCGGGCTGCCGTTCCTGCGCGTCTCCGTCGATCACGGCACCGCGTTCGATCGGGCCTGGAAGGGAATCGCCAATCACGAGTCCATGGTGGAGGCGCTCGACGTCGCCACCACGATGCTGGAGGCCCGCGCATGATGGACGAGCCCGCGATCCGCGCGCTGCTCCGTGACGTGAAGGCCGGCCGCCTGAGCCGCCGCGCCTTCGTGCAGACCATGATCGGCCTCGGCCTCACGGCGCCGATGGCCGCGCAGATGCTCACGGCCTCCGGCGTGGCCGCGCAGCCCAAGAGCCCCGTCTTCACGCCGGCGAAGCGCGGCGGCGGCGGCCACCTGAAGACGCTCTGGTGGCAAGCGCCGACGCTGCTGAACCCGCACTTCGCCAACGGCACCAAGGACTCCGACGCCTCGCGCATCTTCTACGAGCCGCTGGCCGGCTTCGATCCCGACGGCAACCTGACGCCGATCCTCGCCGCCGAGGTGCCGAGCGCGACCGCCGGCACCCTGGCCAAGGACCTCACGTGGGTGACGTGGCGGCTCAAGAAGAATATGCAGTGGCACGACGGCAAGCCCTTCAGCGCCGACGACGTCATCTTCACCTACGAGTACGCGGCCGATCCGGCCACCTCCGCGGTGACCAGCGGCTCGTATCGCGAGATCAGCAAGGTCGAGAAGCTCGAGAGCCACACCGTCAAGATCACGTTCACCAAGCCGCAGCCCTTCTGGGCCGACCCGTTCTGCGGCAATCGCGGCATGATCATCCCCAAGCACCACTTCGGCGCGTTCAAGGGCGACAAGTCGCGTGAGGCGCCGGCGAACCTCAAGCCGGTCGGCACCGGCGCCTACAAGTGCGTCGACTTCAAGCCCGGCGACCTCGTGAGGGGCGAGATGTTCGCGGCCTACCACGTGCCCAACCGCCCGTTCTTCGACACGATGGAGATGAAGGGCGGCGGCGACGCCACCTCCGCCGCGCGCGCCGTGCTGCAGACGGGCGAGTACGACTACGCCTGGAACATGCAGGTCGAGGACGACGTCCTGCGCCGGCTCGAGCAGGGCGGCAAGGGGCGCGTGAACATCTGGCCGACCGGCAATCCCGAGCACATCCAGTGCAACCTGAGCGACCCGTGGACGGAGGTCGAGGGCGAGCGCAGCCATCCCAAGAGCACGCACCCCTTCCTGTCCGATCCCGCGGTGCGCCAGGCCATCGCGCTGCTGATCGATCGCGCCTCCGTGCAGGAGCAGATCTACGGTCGCCAGGGCCAGACCTCCGCCAATTTCCTGAACGCCCCGTCGCGCTACTTCTCGAAGAACACGCGCTGGGAGTTCAGCGTCGAGAAGGCCAACGCGGTGCTCGAGGGCGCCGGCTGGAAGCGCGGCGCCGACGGTGTCCGCGCCAAGGACGGCAAGCGGCTCAAGATGCTGTTCCAGACCTCGATCAACGGGCCGCGGCAGAAGACGCAGGCCATCGTCAAGCAGGCGGCGGCCAAGGCCGGGATCGAGCTGGAGCTGAAGTCGGTGGTCGCCTCGGTGTTCTTCAGCTCGGACGCGGCCAACGCCGACACCTTCCCGCACTTCTCGGCCGACCTGCAGATGTACAACACGACGATGACCGCGCCCGACCCGCAGTACTTCATGAACCAGTTCTGCTCGTGGGAGGCGGCGTCCAAGGCCAACAAGTACCAGGGACGCAACATCACCCGCTTCAAGAGCGAGGAGTACGACCGCGCCTACCACGCCGCCGACAGCGAAGTGGATGCCGTGAAGCGCGCGGCGCTGTTCATCAAGATGAACGACATCGTGATCCAGTCGGGCGCGGTGGCCACCGTGCTGTGGCGCAGCGGCGTGTCGGCCTCCGGCCAGCGCCTGGGCGGCATGGACCTGACCGGCTGGGATTCCACGTTCTGGCACCTGCCCTATTGGTACAAGGCCTGAGATACTGTCTCGCCAGGAGGATGGACATGGACGAGCGCGACCTGAGAAACCTGATCGATGACGTCAAGCGCGGCCGCCTGAGCCGCCGGCGCTTCGTCCAGACGATGGTCGGCCTGGGGCTCACCGCCCCGCTGGCCGGGCAGATGCTGGCCTCGGCCGGAATTGCCCAGGCCCAGCCCAAAGCGACCTACAAGCCCACCAAGCGCGGCGGCGGCGGCGCGCTGCGGGTGCTGTGGTGGCAGGGCTGCACGCTGCTCAACCCGCACTTCGCCGTCGGCACCAAGGACCAGGACGGCGCGCGCATCTTCTACGAGCCGCTGGCGGTCTGGGACCCCGAGGGCAACCTGGTGCCGGTGCTCGCGGCCGAGGTCCCGAGCCTGCAGAACGGCGCGGTGGCCAAGGACGGCAAGTCGGTCACGTGGAAGCTCAAGAAGAACGTGCAGTGGCACGACGGCAAGCCGTTCACGGCCGACGACGTCGTCTTCAACTGGGAGTACGCCGCCGATCCCGCCAGCGCCTGCACCACCAGCGGGACGTACAAGGACATCAAGGTCGACAAGGTCGACAGCCACACCGTGAAGATCACCTTCCCCAAGCCCACGCCGTTCTGGGCCGACCCCTTCGTCGGCGTGCGCGGCATGATCCTCCCCAAGCACCTCTTCGAGGGCTTCAAGGGCGCCAAGTCGCGGGAGGCGCCGGCCAACCTGAAGCCGATCGGCACCGGCCCCTACCGGTTCGCCGACTTCAAGCCGGGCGACCTCGTCAAGGGCGAGCTGAACCCGACCTACCACATGCCCAACCGCCCCCACTTCGACACCATCGAGATGAAGGGCGGCGGCGACGCCAACTCGGCGGCCCGCGCCGTCATCCAGACCGGCGAGTACGACTTCGCCTGGAACCTCCAGGTCGAGGACGAGAACCTCAAGCGCATGGAGCAGGGCGGCAAGGGCAAGGCCGACATCACGCCCGGCGGCAACATCGAGCACATCCAGCTCAACAACACCGACCCGTGGAAAGAGGTGGACGGCGAGCGCGCCAGCCTCAAGACCAAGCATCCGTTCCTCACCGAGCCCGCCGTCCGCCAGGCCCTGAACCTGCTGGTCGATCGCGCCTCGGTGCAGGAGCAGATCTACGGGCGGACCGGCATCGCCACCGCCAACTTCCTCAATGAGCCGAAGCGGTTCAACTCCAAGAACACGAAGTACGAGCTCAACGTCGACAAGGCCAACCAGATCCTCGAGGCGGCCGGCTGGAAGAAGGGCGCCGACGGTGTGCGCGCCAAGGACGGCGTCAAGCTGAAGATGGTCTATCAGACCTCGAACAACCCCCTGCGCCAGAAGACGCAAGCCATCGTCAAGCAGGCCGCGGCCAAGGCGGGCATCGAGATGGAGCTGAAGGGCGTGGTGGCCTCCGTCTACTTTTCCTCGGACGTGGCCAACCCCGACACCTACACCCACTTCTACACCGACATCCAGATGTACACGACGACGATGACGCAGCCCGATCCCGAGACCTTCATGAACCAGTTCACGTCGTGGGAGGTCTCCACCAAGGACAACAAGTTCCAGGGCCGCAACATCACGCGCTGGCGCAACGAGGAGTACGACAAGCTCTTCCGCTCGGCGGAGAGCGAGCTGGATCCGGCCAAGCGCGCCGCGCTGTTCATCAAGATGAACGATCTGGTCATCCAGAACATCGTGGTGATCCCGGTCGTGCTGCGGCCGGCGGTGGCGGGCATCTCGAACCGCCTCAAGGGCGCCGAGCAGAGCGGCTGGGACTCCAACTTCTGGAACCTCGAGAACTGGTACCGCGAGGGGTAGCCTGACCAGGTACGTCATCCGCCGGCTGCTCATCATGGTGCCGGTGCTGGCCGGGATCAGCCTCGTCCTCTTCACGATCCTGGCGCTGGCCCCGGGCGATCCGTTCGAGGAGCTGGCCGCTAACCCCAACGTGCCGCGCGAGGTCGCCCAGGCGCTGCGCCACCAGTACGGGCTCGACGATCCGGTGGCCGTCCGCTACGTGCGCTGGTTCTCGGCCATGCTGCACGGCGACTGGGGGTTCTACTTCGTCAGCCGCGTGGACGTCTCCACGCTCATCTGGCAGCGGCTGCCCACCAGCCTCTTCGTGCTGGGCACCGCCCAGGTCTTCGCCATCCTGATCGCGCTGCCCATCGGCACGCTTTCGGC
>Ga0137397_10002510_pt1 | contig 12737 bp, 9 predicted proteins | sample czorhiz116metaG_FD_106658 | JGI IMG/M metagenome (GOLD analysis project Ga0137397, IMG submission 106658) | Vadose zone soil microbial communities from Angelo Coast Range Reserve, California, USA - czorhiz1.16 metaG | ecosystem: Environmental > Terrestrial > Soil > Vadose zone | place: USA... | reverse complement strand
ATGGTCGTGTAGCTCAGATTGACGCGGGCGTTCTCGGCCGCGGCTTCACTGGCACGAATGGCAGCCTGCAGCACCTTCTCGGCCATTTGCGCGTCTTCGAGCTTTTGCGCCGACGCGACGCCGCGGTCGGCCAGCTCCGTCTGCCGCTTGAGCTCGAGCTGCGCGCGTTCCAGCTGCGCCCGATCACGTTGCAGGACCGCTTCCGCCTGCGCGAGCTGCGCCTGGAAGGAACGGTTGTCGAGCGTGAACAGAAGGTCGCCTTCCTTGACGTCCTGGCCTTCCTCGAAGTGAACGTCTGCGATCTGCCCATCGACGCGCGACTTGATGATCACTGTCGCTATCGACTGGACGGTGCCGATCGCGCTCACCTGGACAGGCGTCGGCAGGACCTCGGCGACGCCGGCGGCCACGGCCTGGGCAGCGGCCGGGCGCGCACCTTTCTGCTCGGGCGCTTTGCCGCCGATCAGGCCGGCGAACTGCAGGCCGGTGAACTGGAGGAGAGAATCACGAAAGGCGTAGCCGCCCGCTAGGACCAACAGCAGGAGCGTGCCAAGCAGCAGTCGCTTCATGCAATGCCCCCGCTCCCCTAGTGCTCCGTTTCCGAAGTTCGCCTGACACTGCAGCACGCTCAATGCGAACTTCGGAAACAAAGGAGCACTAGCAACTCTATGATTCTAGTGCGGCTTTGAATTTGAAATTCCTGAACGAGCGTGCGGCAAGTGCTGCAGGAACTTCAAATTCGCCGCACTAGACGCCAGACGGACATGCCTGGTGCCATTGTAGTCAGAGCCTCATTCCGGGCACAAGGCGCTTGCGCCCGGAATGATGATGAAGAGCAAGCCTACTGGCCGCGCTGCACCAGCTCGATGCGAGTGCCCCACGGATCGGTGATGTAGGTGATGATGGTGCCGGTCGCTTCGTTCTTGCGCGGCGGCTCATCGAGCTTGATGCCTTCTGCTTCGATCTTGCGCACAAACGCAGGGTGGTCCTTGACGTCGAAGCCGATGTGGTCGAGCACGCGCCCGCGGGTCTTCGCCTGCGGCGCGTCAGCCTTGGCGAAGCGGAGCTGCGCGCCCGGGAGGTCCACCACCGGCTGGTTGTTGCGGGTGCCAGCCTTGCCGCCGAACGTCTTGGCGTACCAGGCGACAGCCTTCGGCATCTCGGCTTCCGTCAGGAAGAAGTGGATGTGCTCGTGCTGGATCGGCGCGGCTTGCGTCTTGTCCTCCAGGATTTCGATGCGCACGCCGTCCGGCGTCTCGACGAAGGCCTGATCGAGCCGGTTGTTGTTGCCGGGCAGCACCGGCACGCCGGCGGCCTTCCACTCCGCCACGCGCGCCTGCACGTTGTTGACGATGAACCCGACATGGTTGACCGCCGAGCCGATCGTGCCGCCCTTGCCGGGCGGCTCGTTGCCCAGGCTCAGATTGATGCGGGCGCCGGGGAATTGCACGGTCGCAGCAGCGACGTCACGGCCGCCCATGCCCATGAACAGCTTCTTGTTGACTGCGACGTCATGCGACACGAGATGCCAGTGACCCATGGTCACGCCGGTCTCATTGAACGGCGCATATTGTGCAACGGCGGCGCTGGTGGCCATCGTCGATGCGAACAGCGCGGCGATCAAAGCTTTCATGGAGTCCTCCCATTGATACGGCTCGTTGTCGGCCGTCGTGTAGTGCGTCGGATGGTAGCGATGTTCCGGCCAACGCGGAAGTGCTGATCTCTTCGCGTCAGAATGAGCACCAAATCGCAGTGCCACAGATGGTAAGTTATTTCCGTGCATCCATGCGTTTGAGACTGTGCCTCCAGGTCAAGAGGTGGTCGTCGGCGGTTATCAATGTCGCGCCGTGGCAGATTGCAGTCGCGACAATAAATCGATCGGCGGGGTCGCCTGGAAGATTTCCAAGGTCCACTGCGCGGAGTGCAATGTCCCCCGTCAAGGGCAATTCAACGATACCGCCATGCAGGATCTGCTCTCGCATTTCGGCAGCAGAGTCGAGTGACTTGAACCGACCTTTGGCGATTAACAGTGCCAATTCCCAGAAGCTAATCGCACTGATCGCCAGTTGATCCTGACCAAGAGCCGCATGAGCTGCAGCTCTGCTCCGCTTGCCAAAGATGGGATCGTCGCTTGCGACCCAGATGGCGGCGTGGGTATCGAGCAGGATCACTTGAGGGCATCCCACTCCACGTCAATCGGAGAGATGATGTCGCCGGTAATGAACAAGCGACCTTTGAGAATGCCAAAGGCATTCCGTTTGCGCTGCTTGTACGGGCTGAGCTCGGCGATTGGCTTGCCGTTCTTTGTGATCACGACGCTTTCGCCCGTACGCTCGACTTCGTCCATCAGCGCCAAGCATTTGGCCTTGAATTCGGAGGCTTTCATCATTCGGGACATGGGATCAGCTGCTAATGACCATGGTTATGACCATAGTCATATACGAACCGTGCCTCCGTTTCAATCCCGCACCTTCACGAAACTCCCGGGCGCATCCTCGATCGCCTTGAGCTTGCCGCGGCCGGGTACGCGCGCCGGCACCTCCTCCGCGCCGAGCTTCTTGACCCAGGCGAGCCAGTCCGGCCACCAGGAGCCGGGGTGCTCCTTGGCCTTGGCCATCCAATCGTCCACGTCGGCATCGGCGGTCGGCTTCGATCCTACCCAGTACTGATACTTCTTCTTGCCCGGCGGGTTGATGACTCCCGCGATATGGCCCGACCCCGCCAGCACGAAGCGCACCTTTTCCCCGAAATAGCTCCAGCCGAATAGCACCGATTTCGCCGGCGCGATGTGGTCCTCGCGGGTGGCGAGATTGTAGATCGGCACCTTGACCGCCTTGAGGTCGATCGGCTTGCCGGCAATCATCATCTTGCCGCGTGCCAGGTTGTTGTCGAGGTAGCAGTTGCGCAGATAGAAGGAGTGATTGGCCGCTGCCATGCGCGTGGAATCGGAATTCCAGTAGAGCAGGTCGAAGGGCATCGGATCCTTGCCCTTGAAGTAGTTGTTGATCACATACGGCCAGATCAGGTCGTTCGAGCGCATCAGGTTGAACGAGTTCGCCATGTAGCGGCTGTCGAGATAGCCGCGCTCGGCCATCTGACGCTCGAGCGCCGCGATCTGCTCCTCGTCGGCGAATACCTTGAGATCGCCCGCATAGGTGAAATCGACCTGGCTGGCGAACAAGGTCGCGGATGCGATGCGATGGTCGCGCTTCGCCGCCATGTGGGCGATCGTGATTGCGAGCAGGGTGCCACCGACGCAATAGCCGATCGCATGCACTTTGGTTTCGCCGGTTGCCTGCTTGATCGCGCCAAGCGCAGCGAGCGGCCCCTCCAGCACGTAATCCTCGAACGTCTTCTTGGCGAGGTGCCCGTCGGGATTGACCCAGGAGATGATGAACACGGTCAGGCCCTGGTCCACGCACCACTTGACGAAGGATTTCTCGGGCGTGAGATCGAGCACATAGAACTTGTTGATCCAGGGCGGCACGATCAGGATCGGCCGCTTCAGCACGTTTGGCGTGGACGGCTCATACTGGATGAGCTGCATGAGCTCGTTCTGGAACACGACCTTGCCGGGCGTGGTTGCGAGATTGCGGCCGACCTCGAACATGCTCGGATCGGTCTGCCGGATGCGCAGCTCGCCGCCGCCGGCCGAGATGTCCTCGGCCAGCATGTGCATGCCGCGCGCGAGATTGCCGGCGTTGGAGGCGAGCGTCTCGCGCAACAGCTCGGGATTGGTGAGCACGAAATTCGACGGTGCGATCGCGTTCGAAATCTGCCGGACGTAGAACTCGGCCTTCTGCAGCGTGAGCGGATCAATGCCTTTGGCGTCGGCCACGAGATGGTTGGCCCACCTCACCGTCAGCAGGTAGGCCTGCTTGAGGAAATCGAAGAACTGGTTGCTTGACCAGTCGGGATCGGTAAAGCGCTTGTCGCGCGCATCGGGCTCGATCACGGGCGGGGCCTCTTCGCCCACCATGCGCTTGACCGAATTTGCCCACAGCTCGAGATAGGATTGGCCGAGCTCCATCTGCAGCTCGGCTGCGCGTTGCGGGTCCTGTAGCCAATATTGGACCACCTGGCCGAGCGCCTTCACGGCATCGATGAATTCGGCGCGCTCGCCCTCGATCTGGCCCTGCTCGCGCGGCTTCATGTAGGCGGCCAGCGCCTTGCCGCCCTCTTCGATCATGCGGGCAAGGTTCTTGGCGAGCTGCTCGAGGTCGAGGGATGGCGGGGTTTGCTGAGTTGCGGTCACGGCGACAACGGTGTCGATTGCGGGGACTAGATTTTGATCCGATGAGATTGATCAGATCAAAGTCTAACTTTTTGTTTGAGCATGATCTTGTCCGAAAACCGGGTTCTACCCCCGATCAAGTCCCGGGACAGGCCTTTTCCGGATCATGCTCCAGGAATCCGAACAGGAATCAACTACGAACAGGAACCAACCGCGAATATGGCGGCTGATGAACGCATTCGCCAGCGAGCCGAAGCCGCAGGCCTATTCAAGACCGCGAAAAATTCCGTAGACGAGCCCCAGCGCGAATATCGGCTGCCCAGGTTCGGTGGCCAACCCGGAGACCACGATTTTTCGTCCTCCGGCTGGCCGCTTTTGGCGATCAGCTCGACCCGGTCTCGAAATACCATGGCGCGGCGGATGCTAGCTTGGTGGATGCCAGGGCGAAGTGTTGGATAAAATCACCCGAACGGTGTTGGATAGATTATTCAAGTAGAGATGTGATAATTCGGCAACATGTACGGTATAAAGCTACTGTATCGAATACTAGTCGCTGATGTGGAATGGGTATTTGAAGCCTTTCGCGACCGAAATGAAGGTAATGTATTAGTATATGCTTTGGCATTGGGTTCAGAGGATCGATGGATACGGACGCCGATCAGGTCGGAGCCTGTTCGATGGAGGGCTTCGATGGTCGCTGGGATTGCGCTCAGCTGAGAAGGGGATCACGGCGTTTCCGGCACGCTCATCGAGCATGTTGGAAACATCCAACACAACGCTCTTCTCGCGCAACGACGCTCTTCGCAGCGTTCCAAGAGCGTAATCCGCCTGGCCCTACGGCCGATCGGCCTGTTAACCAGCCGTTGGCTCACCTTGCTTTAGACATAGATGATCGAAATATTCGCCATTTATGCCAATCAGTTGAGTCACTAACCCGAGTCATCATGCCGGTCTTGTTGGGGCCTCGCCGGCAGGGCCCGAGTGCAGCGTGCAATCCATGGCGCGACCACGGTTATCAGCCGGCTTGACTGCCCCGTCGAGGGCGGCTCCCGTCTTTGGCACTCTCTATGGCACTCTCCTTATTGGCACCCTCTTGGCCGCCGCGATGGCGCTATCGGGCTGTGCTGGCCATCTCGCCGACAGTGTACCGGCCGCGGTCGGTGGTCTGCCCGAGAAGATCCCGGCCCGTTCGGAGACGCCACCGGAGTTTCCGGCCGTGCACGACCGTCCGACGCCGCGCGCAGACGGGCTGCTCAACGAGGCCGAGCGCAAGAAGCTGAAGGACGATCTGGCCGCGTCGCGCGATCGCGCCACGCGGCTTGGCCTAACGGCTGAGGAGCCGGCGAAAAAGAAGGTGGCCGAGCCTGCCGCCAAAAAGAAAGTAGCCGAGCCTGCCGCCAAAAAGAAGAAGTCCGAGCCGACGGCAACCGGAAGCGTATCGACCGCTGGCGCCGCACCCAAGCCGTGATACAAAGCCCTGCGTCGGCCTGTTGGCTGGTGGCGCAGGACCAGAGCCCAAAATCATAGCCCAAAATCATAGCCCAAGATCATAGCCCAAAATCATGGAAGAATTTCATCGCATCCGCCGCCTGCCGCCCTACGTGTTCGAGCAGGTCAACCGCGCCAAGGCCATCGCGCGCAATGCGGGCGCCGATATCATCGATCTCGGCATGGGCAATCCGGACCTGCCGGCGCCGGCCCATGTGATCGAGAAGCTCAAGGACACGCTCGGCAAGCCGCGCACCGACCGGTATTCAGCCTCCAAGGGCATCGCCGGCCTGCGCCGGGCGCAGGCGGCCTACTACGAGCGTCGCTTTGGCGTGAAGCTCAACCCTGAAACCCAGATCGTCGCCACGCTTGGCTCGAAGGAAGGCTTTGCCAACGTGGCGCAGGCGATTACTGCGCCTGGCGACGTGGTGCTGGTGCCTGATCCAAGCTATCCGATCCACGCCTTCGGCTTCCTGATGGCGGGCGGCGTGATCCGCTCGGTGCCGTCCGAGCCGACGCCGGAGTTCTTCTCGACGCTCGAGCGCGCGATCGTGCATTCGATCCCGAAGCCGATCGCGGTCGTGGTCTGCTATCCGTCGAATCCGACCGCTTATGTGGCCGACCTCGACTTCTACAAGGAGCTGGTGCCGTTCGCGAAGAAGCACGGCGTCTTCATCCTCTCCGACCTCGCCTACGCGGAAGTCTATTTCGATGATCAGCCGCCGCCGTCGGTGCTGCAGGTGCCGGGCGCGATGGACATCTCGGTCGAGTTCACCTCGATGTCGAAGACCTTCTCGATGCCGGGCTGGCGCATCGGCTTTGCGGTCGGCAACGAGCGCATCATCGCGGCGCTCGGTCGCGTGAAGTCCTATCTCGACTACGGCGCTTTCACGCCGATCCAGGTTGCGGCGACCGCGGCGCTCAACGGCCCGGAGGATTGCATCCGGGAGATGCGCGCAACCTACAAGCGGCGGCGCGACGTGCTGGTGGATTCCTTCGGCCGGGCCGGCTGGCCGGTGCCGCCGCCGCGTGCCTCGATGTTTGCGTGGGCGCCGATCCCGGAGCCGTTCCAGGTGCTCGGCAGCGTCGAGTTCTCCAAGCTCCTGGTGGAAAAGGCCGAGGTTGCGGTGTCGCCGGGAACCGGCTTCGGCGAGCGCGGCGAGGGCTTCGTGCGCATTGCGCTCGTCGAGAACGAGCAACGCATTCGCCAGGCAGCCCGCAATATCCGCCGCTTTCTTGAAAGCGCTCCGGAAAAGTTGCACAACGTGGTGCCGCTTGCGAAGCGCGGCTAAGCGTTAGTTCTTTCCCGGATTTATTTCATGGCTGAATCGCTCAGAGTGGGCCTCGCCGGATTAGGCACGGTCGGTTCCGCCGTGGCGGCGATGATCATGCGCTCGCGTGCCGAGTTGGCCGAGCGCGCCGGGCGTCCGATCGAGCTGGTGGCCTATGCCGCCAAGGATCCGCCCAAGGATCCGACGCTCGACCTTTCTGGTGTGCGCAAGATCGACAGCCCGATCGAGCTCGCGCGCGCCAATGGCCTCGACGTGTTTGTGGAGCTGATGGGCGGGGAGGGCGATCCCGCCAAGAGCTCGGTCGAGGCCGCGCTTGGTATTGGCCGCTCCGTAGTCACCGCCAACAAGGCGCTGCTCGCGCGCCATGGTGTGGCGCTTGCGCGCCTGGCCGAAGGGGCCAACGCGGCGCTCTGCTTCGAGGCGGCGGTGGCCGGCGGCATCCCGATCGTCAAGACGTTGCGCGATGGGCTCGGCAGCAGCCGCATCTCACGCCTCTACGGCATCCTCAACGGCACCTGCAATTATATTCTCACCCGCATGCACCAGGAGCGGCTGTCCTTTGCGGCCTGCCTGAAGGAAGCGCAGAAGCTCGGCTATGCCGAAGCTGATCCGACCTTCGACGTCGGCGGCTTCGATACCGCTCATAAGCTCGCGATCCTCACCAGCCTCGCCTTTGGCACCGAGGTTGACGCCGAGGCGGTGCATGTCGAAGGCATCGAGTCGATCTCGCTCGAGGATCTCGAGGCCGCCGACGAGCTTGGCTATCGGGTCAAGCTGCTTGGTGTCGCGCAGCGTACCAGCGCCGGCATCGAGCAGCGCGTGCATCCGACCATGGTGCGCAAGGGCACCGTGATCGCGGGCATTGACGGCGTCACCAACGCGATCGCGATCGATGCCGATACGATGGAGCTCACCCTGATGGGGCCGGGCGCCGGCGGCGCCGCCACCTCGGCCTCGGTCGTTGCCGATTTGACTGATCTCGCGGCGGGCCGGCGCGCGCCGTCCTTCGGGCGGCCAGTAACATGTCTCACCAAGGCGCAGCGGGCGCCGATCCAGCGCCACGAGGGCGGCTACTACATCAGGCTTGCCGCCGTCGACCGGCCCGGCACGGCCGCGACGATCGCGCGCCGCATGGCGGACGAGAACATCTCGCTTGAATCGATCGTGCAGCGCGGTCGTGACCGCAAGCCGCATGGTGGCGAGGATCCGCGCAGCGTTGACACGCCGGCATCGGTCGCGCTCATCACCTACGCGACCAGCGAGGACGCCGTGCGCCGCGCGCTCTCGGCGATCGAGAGCGACGGCGTCATTGCCGAACAGCCGCACATGATCCGCATCGAGAAAAGCTGACGAGGGGACAAGACCATGAACAAGCGCGAGGCAGGCTCCTCGATCACCGTTCAACGTGATCTGGTGCTGGAGCGCATCCTGTCGCTCGAGATCGTGCGCGTGACCGAGCGGGCGGCGGTCTCGGCGGCACGGTTGCGCGGACGCGGCGCCGAGAAGGCCGCCGATCAGGCCGCGGTCGACGCCATGCGGCGCGAGCTCAACAACCTGCCGATCCACGGCACCGTGGTGATCGGCGAGGGCGAGCTTGACGAGGCGCCCATGCTGTTCATCGGCGAGGAGGTGGGGACCAGGAAGGGCCCGAAAGTCGATATCGCGGTCGACCCGCTCGAGGGTACCACGCTGTGCGCCAAGAACATGCCGGGCGCGATCGCCACTGTTGCAATGGCGGATGAAGGCACGCTGCTGCACGCGCCCGATGTCTATATGGAGAAGATCGCGATCGGGCCGGGCTATCCGAAAGGCGTGGTCGATCTCGATGCGCCCGCCGGCGACAACATCCTCAAGCTCGCCAAGGCCAAGGGCGTGCGGCCTGAGAACATCACCGCGCTCATTCTCGATCGGCCGCGCCATGCCGACATGATCGCGGCGGTGCGCAAGGTGGGCGCAACGGTGTGCCTGATCACCGATGGCGATGTCGCGGGCGTCATCCACACCGCGCAGCCGGAGTCGACCGGCATCGACATCTATCTCGGCATCGGCGGCGCGCCCGAAGGTGTGCTGGCGGCGGCGGCGCTGCGCTGCATCGGCGGCCAGATGCAGTGCCGGCTCGTGCTCGACACCGAGGAGCGGCGCGTGCGCGCCGCCAAGATGGGCGTCACCGACCCGCGCAAGCGCTACGAGATCGAGGACATGGTGCGGGGCGACTGCCTGTTCGCCGCGACCGGCGTGACCGACGGCGCCATGCTGCGAGGTGTGAAGTTCCGCAGGGACATCATCGAGACCGAGACCGTGGTGATGCGCTCGGTCACCGGCACGGTGCGCCGCATCCTGGCCGAGCATCGCCAGCTCGCGAAATTCCATCTGGATTGATTGCATCCGAGGCGCCTAAAAGCGGATTCTGATAATTGATGCACTCGTGGTCCCTCTCGGCCCTCATGGTGAGGAGCCACAATCATGGGTTAGCGGACTTCCGCAGCCTCGTGCGTGGCGTCTCGAACATCGCAAGTCGGGTTTACCGGACTTGCGCACGTTGATTGCCGATCTCGGGTGAACCCGAGATCGGTGGGCCGCCCCATCCCTCGAGACGGGCGTTAAGCAATGCTTGCGTCTCTGGAAAGCGCCGGTGCTTGCGCCCTCCTCGGGATGAGGCGGATAAGCCGCAGTCGCAGCATGCGTCTATCTTTCGCAGGTTCGACGCGGGCCGCCGCCATAGGGCTGGTAGGTGCAGTCGGAAGAATTGAAGGAGCTGTAGAATTGATTGCAGACATCAACGTTGCATTGGGCCTGGGCGCGCGCTTGCGTCGGTGATTGCGGCGCCTCTCCAGGGCTTGGTGGGCGCGATACCTGTTCAGGCGGCGTGGCCGGCCGGTCGCGCATTTCGCATAGCCTGCGCGGACCCCAATAGGGCTGATAGGTGCAGTCCGACGGTCGGAATGACCTGCGGCTGGCGCAGGCTCGATAATCGCACTGAGCCTGTTGCGTCGCGTCGGATGATGCTTGAGTTGCCTGGGATGCTTGTGATCCTTGCGATGCTTCAGATTGCGATGTTTGGGGTTGGGTCGATTGCGCAGCGCGATCACCGGCGACGTTCGCCGCGCGCGCGTCACTCTGCGCGATCAAACCGGGAGCCTGCGTCATGAAGCGCTTCCAAATGGCCGCGGGCAGGGCGCCGCCGACGACCCCTTTCATGCTGGTGCCATCGTCATTGCCGACCCATACGCCGACGATCAGCGACTCATTGAAGCCGATGAACCAGGCGTCGCGATGGTTCTGGCTGGTGCCGGTCTTTCCGGCCGCAAAGCCGTTGAGTGCGGCTGCTTTCCCGGTGCCGCGTTCAACTACGCCCCGAAGCAGATCGATCATGGGTTGCTGATAGCGCCCCAATGACTGCTGCGCCCCGACCATCGGCGGTCCCATTGTCTGCAGGCGCGCTTGGCCCTCCGGACCGAAGGCGGCTATGCCCCAAGGCTCGACGCGCGTACGTCCCGCGCGCACCGACGCGAAAGCGCCGGTGAGGTCGAGCAGACTCACCTCGACCGCGCCCAAGGCCAGGCTGGGAACCTTCGGAAGCTGTGCATCAATGCCGAGATCACGCGCTGCGCGAATGACCTCATCCAATCCCACGTCCATTGCGAGGCGTACGGCCGCCGTGTTGATCGATCGCGCAAATGCATCCACGAGCGTGACCCGCCCGTACTCTCGGCCGCCGAAATTCTCGGGCTCCCAGCCATTGATCTCCACCGGTCCGGCGTCGATCGTGTCGTTCGGCCCCAGGCCCTTGCGCAAGGCAGCCAGATAGACGAACAGCTTGAACGCCGAACCGGGATGCCGATTGGCCTCCACCGCGCGGTTGAATTGACTGTTGCGATAATCGCGTCCGCCCACCATCGCGAGCACGGCGCCATCGCCCCGCAGGGCCACAAGCGCCGCCTGGGATGCTCCCACGCGGGCCCCTTCACCGGCCAGGGCGCTATTGATGACGTCCTCCGCCAGGCGCTGCAGCCTAGTATCCAGAGTCGTGCGCACGCGCACGCTGCGCGTGAACGAACCGGTCACACCTACGGCCTCTCGTCCCACCCAATCGGCGAACCAGGAGCCCGCCTGCGAGGCCTCCGTCGTCGGATGCAATGTTGCGGGCCGAGCCTTGGCGTCGGCGGCGCTCCGGGAATCGATTGCGCCGTTCGCGACCATCGCATCAATGACGATCGCGGCCCGGTCGCGCGCCCCCTCGAGGTCGCGCAGTGGATTGTATTGCGAGGGCGCCTTGATCAAACCCGCGAGCATCGCCGCCTCGGCGACGTTCAATTGGTCGAGGCGCTTGTCAAAATAAAGCCGCGCGGCTGCTGGCATACCGTGCGCACCCGCGCCCAGATAGACGTTGTTGAGATAGCGCGTGAGTATCTCTTCTTTTCCAAGGCGCCGGTCCAGCCAGATTGCGGTGAGCGCCTCGCGCAGTTTGCGGGTGAGCGTGCGGTCGTTGCCCACAATCTGCATCTTCACGAGTTGCTGGGTTATTGTGCTGCCGCCCTCGACGATTTCGCCCGCCTGCGCGTTGCGGTGCAGCGCGCGCACTACACCCACCGGGTCAATCCCGAAGTGGTTGTAAAAGCGTCGGTCCTCGATGCTCAGGACCGCCTGCACCAGGCGATCGGGGAAATCCTTGCGCGCGGCGTCCGCGAACTTGAGCGATCCGACCCGCCCAAGCGCTTCCCCGTCTGCCGCTTCGAGCAAGAGCGCCGGCCTCGCTGCATCGCTGGGCCGTTCCAACGGCATATCATGGATCGCCCACAGCATGGCGCCGGAGAGGGCAAGTGCCCCAACCGTGGCCAGCGCGACAATCGCAATGGCGTAGCGACGAAGCACGACTGCGGTCGCGCGCGCCAATGACCTCCGGTCAATTTTTGATGCCGCGGGCGCAGCTTGCGCGCGCTTCGGCAAACGATATTGCCGTAACCGAGCGGCAAGCCCGGCGAGATCACTGCCTATAGCGCGGAAAAATTCCCGCGCCGCCGCAGCTGTCCGGACGCCGCCGAGCTGTGGCGTTGGGCCGGTGGGATTAGTACTGCGCCCGCTCGCCCTCGCGCTCCCATCCGTGTTGTCCGGCGTTTGTTGCATTTACCCTCGCCAACCAATTGCATGGCAGCACCCTGTCGCATCACGACAACGTCTATGGCCGGATATGGTTGCGCGCGGACGCCGCCAAGTTCCACGCTGGACTGCACTGGTCTGAACGGAGAAGCGTCAGTCAATGCGACGCTAGTGAATTTGCCAGCTCAGCAGCTCGATCTGCGCCAGTGGCGACGCGTGCTTGATGTTGCACGGCCGTAGCGGTCACGCGGCCCCTATTCGTACCTTGATGGCGACTATGAGCTAGCGGCCCGTGGCCACATTCGCCACCGGGGCATTGGGCGGGCTCGCTGTCAGCGACTGCACCGCACCGTAGGCGTCGGCCAGACCTGCGCCGAACTGATCGTCGCGGCCTTTCGGCCCCAGATCTCTGGCGGTCGAGAGCAGAGCCTTGCGGACGGCTTGCGGGGAGAGGCCAGGCTTGGCCTCGAGCAACAGCGCCACGATCCCACTCACCTGGGCGGCCGCCACCGAGGTGCCGGTCATGATCTGATAGGTGTCGGATGGCGCCGGCGCGAGGATATCAACGCCCGGCGCGGCGACCGCGATATGGTGGCCGCGGCTCGAACGGACGAACAGCTTGTCGT
>Ga0137397_10002508_pt1 | contig 12742 bp, 12 predicted proteins | sample czorhiz116metaG_FD_106658 | JGI IMG/M metagenome (GOLD analysis project Ga0137397, IMG submission 106658) | Vadose zone soil microbial communities from Angelo Coast Range Reserve, California, USA - czorhiz1.16 metaG | ecosystem: Environmental > Terrestrial > Soil > Vadose zone | place: USA... | reverse complement strand
TTCTCCGTGTGTGCGCTGTGGCTAATGGGCGGCCCACTCGATCTTCGAAAGATCGATTCCCTCGTTGGCCATCTCGTAGAGCGGGCTCATCTCCCGCAGCTTCCTCACCTGGTCGACCACGTATTTGCCGACGTAGTCGACTTCCTCCTCCGCATTGAACCTTCCGATGCCGAAACGGATGGAAGTGTGTGCCAGGTCCTCGGAAACGCCGCAGGCGCGCAGCACGTAGCTGGGCTCCAGGCTGGCGCTGGTACAGGCAGACCCCGACGAGACGGCGACGTTCTTGATCGCCATCATCAGGGCCTCGCCCTCGACGTACGCGAAGCTGACGTTCAGGTTCCCCGGCAGTCGCTCCGTCGGGTGCCCGTTCAGCTCCAGGTGGTCGAGGTGGCTGAAGAGGAAGTCTTGCAGCTTCTTGCGAAGCTGGTAGGTCCGCTTCGACTCCTCGGGCATGAGCTGCTGCGCGAGCTCCGCCGCCTTGCCGAACCCGACGATCCCCGGCACGTTCAGCGTGCCGCTGCGCATCCCGCGCTCGTGGCCGCCGCCGTCGATGATCGGCGCGATGCGGACGCGCGGCTTCCGCCGCACCCAGAGCGCCCCGATGCCCTTGGGCCCGTAGATCTTGTGCGCGGAGACGGAGGCCATGTCGACCTTCATCTTCTCGACGTCGAACGGGACCTTGCCCACGCCCTGCACGGCGTCCACGTGGAAGAGCACGCCCTTCTCGCGCGTCACTTCGCCGAGCTCGGCGATCGGCTGCACCGTCCCGATCTCGTTGTTGGCCAGCATCACCGAGACCAGGATGGTCTTGGCGGTGATCGCCTCGCGCAGCTGCTGGGCGCTGATGCGGCCGTCCTTGTCGGTCGGCAGGTACGTGACCTCGTAGCCCTGCCGCTCCAGCCGCTTCATCGTGTCCAGCGTGGCCTTGTGCTCGGTGCGGACGGTGATGAGGTGGTTGCCCTTCTCCTTGTAGAACTCGGCGGCTCCCTTGAGGGCGAGGTTGATGCTCTCGGTCGCCCCGGAGGTGAAGACGATCTCCTTCTCGTTGCCGCCGATCAGGGCCGCGATCTGCTCGCGGGCGCGGTCCACGGCCTCTTCCGCCTTCCAGCCGAAGGGGTGACTGCGGGAGGCCGCGTTGCCGAACTCCGTGGTCAGGTACGGCATCATCGCCTCCAGCACCCTGGGATCCAGGGGGGTGGTGGCGTTGTTGTCCATGTAGATTGGGAGCTTGATCGGCATGTGGTTCCTAATGTGGACTGGACTGGTCTATTATAACCTCGACCCCAGCGGGTCAAGGCGGACACGGTTAGGATGGCGCCCATGAAGAAGTGGGTTCTCCGGCTGATTTTCGCCCTGGCGGTGGGTGTGGCACTCCCCCTCCTGCCGCTCCTTCTGACGCAGGGCGTCGGGCCGGGCGCCGACCTGTCCGGGAGGCTGGGCCTGTCGGCCGGCGTCTCGGCGGGCACGTTCGCCATCCTCTTCCTCGGCGGCGTCCTCACCAGCCTGACGCCGTGCGTGTATCCGCTCATTCCGATCACGGTCGGCATCTTCGGGGCGCGCCAGGCCGAGCACCGGACGCGATCCATCGCTCTTTCAGCCACTTACGTGGGGGGCATCGGGGCGATGTACTCGGTCCTGGGCCTCGCCGCCGCGCTCTCCGGGAAGGCCTTCGGCTCGATCCTCTCTTCGCCCGCCGTGGTGGTGCTGCTGGCGATCTTCCTGTTCGCGCTCGCGGCGAGCATGTTCGGCGCGTTCGAGATCGCGCTGCCTTCCGCGCTCCAGCAGAGGCTGACCAGCGTGGGGGGAAAGGGTTTCGCGGGTGCGTTCGGGATGGGCCTGGTGGCCGGCGTCATCGCGGCCCCCTGCACTGGTCCCGTGCTCGCGGGCGTGCTCGCCTACGTGGCGACGCAGCGCAACGCGGTGCTCGGGTTCTGGATGCTCTTCACCTACGCGCTGGGCATGGGCCTCTTGTTCTTCGTGCTGGGAGCGACGTCGCTGCGGCTGCCGCGCTCCGGGGCGTGGATGGAGACGGTGAAGAGCGTCTTCGGCGTCGCGCTGATCGCTGCCGCCGTCGCCCTGGTGCTTCCGCTCCTGCCCCGTCCCGGCACGCTGCCGGTGTCGGTGCGGACCACGGCCATCGCGGCCGGGGTGCTGGCGTTCGCGGGCGTGCTCGCCGGAGCTTTCAGCCTCTCCTTCCACGGAGATGCGCGCGAGAAGGCCCTCAAGGCGACCGCGCTGGTGCTGCTGCTCGGCGGCGTGGGGCTGCGGTTCGGCTGGGCCGGCGCGCCCCGCGGCGAGGCATCCGCCGTCCAGATTCCCTGGGTGCGCGACGAGAAGGCGGCGGTGCAACAGTCCCGCGCCACGGGCAAGCCGCTCCTGATCGACTTCTTCGCGGAATGGTGCGCGGCCTGCAAGGAGCTGGACGTGCACACCTGGACGGACCCGGTGGTGGCCAAAGAGGTCTCGGACCGCTTCGTCCCGCTGAAGATCGACGGCACCGAGGAGAGCGAGCAGACCGAGGAGCTCTACAAGAAGTACAACGTCCCCGGCCTTCCTACCGTGCTGATGGTGGCCTGCCGCGACGATCGGCCGCCGGAGTGCACCGTGCCCGGCGACGGGCCGACCCGGGTCACGGGCTTCTTGCCCGCGCCCGAGATGCTCGAGCGGCTGAGGCGCGTGCAATGAGGATCTCGCTTCTGGGGCTGCTCCTGGCCGCTGCCTGCGGCCACGGAGACGCGGAGCTTCGCGCGGAGCAGGCCAAGGCGCGGCACTACCGCGACGCGTACGAGTCGCAGGCGCAGGAGATCCAGCAGCTCAAGAAGCGAGTGGCGGACTTGGAAGCGCGCGGCTGTAAGTAGGGTTCATCTGCCTTGCGAATGTTTGGGCTCAGAAGTAGCCGCATTTCCGCGCCTTCGGCGCGGAGCGACTAATGCAGCGACGCGGGCGATGGGGTCAGCGCGCGCCGGACCGCGGCAAGCAAGGACTCGGGCGCGAACGGCTTCTCCACGAAGGCCTCGCAGGCGAGCTCCTGCGCGGCGTTCGCCACCTCCCGGTCCGCCGAAAAGAGCACCACGCGCGGCCGCAGACCTTCCCCGCGCACCGCCGCGAGCAGCGCGCGCCCGTCCATGTCCGGCATGCGCAGATCGAGCACGAGCGCGTCGGGAGGATCGGCCCTGATCTTGGAGAGCGCGATCCGGCCCCCGCCCGCCCAGTCGGCCTCGAACCCGTGCTCGGCGAGGAACTCCGCCATCATCCGCGCGATGGGCTCGTCGTCGTCCACCACCAGGACCCGTCCCTCGCCGCCGCCCGCGGGTCCCGACACGCGCGACCGCAAGGGGAGCTGCAGGACGAACGCGTGCTCCTCGGCCCGCAGGGTGCCCCCGTGCAGCTCCGCCGCCCTGCGCGCGATCATCAGCGCCATGCCCAGGCCCTGGCGCTGCGCTTGCGGCAGCTCCCAGCGCGGCTGGAGCGCCTCCTCGAAGTCCGGCAGCGGATCGCCCGACCAGTGCACGCGCACCTCGGCCATCCCGCCGCTGCGGCCGGCGTCGATCTGCACCGGGCCCAGCGAGCGCGCCCGCAGCACCATCGCGGTCAGCGCCCGCTCGATCCGCTCGCGGTCGGCGACCAGCGGCAGCCCGGGCTCGACGTGCGCCTCGACGTCCGCGTCGGCGCCCAGCCGCCGCAGGGACCGGCGTGACGCCTCCACCAGCTCGTTCACCTCGCACGGCTCCTGGTGCAGCACGAACCGCCCGGTCTCGATGCGCGAGACCTCCAACATCTCTTCGAGCAGCCCGTGGAGGCGCTCGGCTTGCCGCTCCAGCACCTGGACGTGGCGGGGATCGGACGGCTCGCCTTTCTCCAGCCGGCGCGAGAGCGAGTAGGCGAAGCCCTTGATGCTGGTGAGGGGCGTCTTCAGCTCGTGCGCCGCGAGCGAGAGGAAGCGGTCCTTGCGCGACTCGCGCTCCGCGGCGGCGAGCACCGCCGCGGCGCACGTCAGCAAGGGTTGCAGCCGGCGGAGATCGCGCGGCGGGCCGTGGAACTGGAACGAGAGGGCGCCCACGCGCTGGTCGTGCGCCCGCAACGGAACGGCGGCGGAATGCGGGCCCCATTCCACCTGGCCGCTGGCGACCGCTTGCGCCGCGAGCTCTTGCGCGCAGGCTTCGCCGTCGCAGCCGAGCATCTGCAGGCCCGTCGCGGTGCGCAGGTGGACGGCGACCCCCGCGGCCCGCGAAAGGCGGCGGGCGATGCGCGCGATGCGCTCCGCCAGCTCCCGGGTGTTCTCTCCGGCAAGGGCCGCGTCGGCGAGCTGGGCGGCGGCGCCCGAGGCGAAGAACGCGCTCTCGATGCGGCGCTGGAGCGAGAAGATCTCGGAGAGGAACCGCAGCGGGCCCAGCTCGCACGTCTTCCGCAGCGACCCCCGAACGATGCGCGCTCCGTCGGTGAGAAATCCCAGCGCAGAGCCGGCGCGCGTCGCCTGCAGGCGCGCAGAAGGGCCCGTGCGCTCGCCGGGCGAAGCGCGGCGGCGCCACGCGAACCAGAACGGCTCACGCTGTGCAGGACGAAGTTCGAGCACGCGGTGCCGCTCCGGGGTTTGGGGGTCTCGGTTTCGCACCCCTGGCGCGCCAATCTGGGCATGCCAGCACGCCCGCGAAACTGGGTCCCGAGGGAAACCGTCTTCTGGCGGACCGGCATGAAACGTGAAAAGCGCCTGGTCCGTTCGGAATCGGACCAACGGAGGGGGCCTTGCCCGCGCTGTTCGCGCTCGGACTTTGGCTTCTCGCTGCCCCGGCGAGAGAGCCGGAGCCGGGTTTGTTGGAGACGCAGGATGCGGCCGCAAGGGTCGCCGGCGGATCCGCGGCGGAAGACGCGCTGCGCACGGCGCGGGCGAGGGCGGCCCATTGGCTTCCGTTGGTACGTGGCCAGGCCACGCTTCGCGAGGACGACAGGACCCGGAACGGCGAGTACCGGCTGACGCCGCTGCACGAGCAGGACTTCTTCTTCGGCCGGACCTGGCTGATCGCGCTGACCTGGGACCTCTCGCAGGTGGTGTTCGCGCGGGAGGAGACGCAACTCGCGCTGGCGCACGTCCATCTCGCGCGCGTCCGCAAGGAAGCGGCCGATCGCGCCGGCCAGCTCTGGTTCGAGCGGCGGCTGGCGCGAGCATACTGGCTCGCGGTCCGCACGCGCGAATCGTGTCTCGGCCTGCTCAGGGCCACCTCCGCCCTGTTCGCCCTGACCGGGACGCTCTTTCGTGACGCGCTCGCGCGCGAGGAAGAGGCCTGCGCCGTGGAGGTGAGATGACCTGGACCCGGATCGGCGCCGTGCTGTCCGCGATCCTCGCGGGCTGCGGCAGGGTGCCTCCTTCCGCTCCGGCCGATGGAGGCCTCGCCCAACCCACGGTCGCAGACGTCGATCCGCCCCCGGGGACGGTCGCGGCCGATGCGCGCTTCTCCGTCCGCTTCTCGGACGCGATGGACGAGGGCCTGCTGCTCGCGGCGTCCGGCCGCAGCGAGTCGGTGGTGCTGGTTCCCGAAGCCGACGTGGAGCGGGCGGCGGCGGCCATCGAGCACGCCCCTCTCTCTGCCCACGAGCGGACGCTGCTGGTGGCGGCCTCCGCGCAGATCGCCTCGGATCGGAACTCGATCACGCTCGAGCCCGACCAGCCGCTCGCCTCCGGCGGCTACTACCTTCTCGTGTCGCCGCGCTTGAAGGATGAGCTGGGCCGGAAGCTGGCTGGGAATGGAGCCCGGTTTGCCTTCCAGGTCCCCGCTCCTCCGCGGGGAGCCAGGCTCTCCACGCCGGCCGCCGGAGGAGAGGCGCCGTGGAACCTCGCCGTGGTCCGCGCTTTCGCCGAAGCCGGTCGGGTGTCGCTGATCGGTCCCGGTGGCCGCGAGGTCGCGGCGGCTGAAGCGCACGGCCCGGTGGAGCTGCGGATCCCGGGCCCGCTGGAGGCGGGGGCGCGGTATTCGGTCTCGCTCGACGGAACGCCCGCGCCGGACCAGAGCTTCACGGCCGCGGCTTGCGCGCGGACTGCGGCTCCGGCGTTGCAGGGTGGGGCGGCAGGGCTCTCGCCGCGAGATACGGCCGTGCTGGCGCTCCTGGTGCTCGACTGGCCCGCCCGCGTAGAGGTCACCGTGGAGGATGCAGCGGGGACCGGGGTGATCGCCGGCGCCCAGGCCGTCTGCGCTCCGCCTCCTTGCGGACCGCAGAGCTTCGCCTGTCCGATCCCCCTGACCGTCGGAGGGCTGCGGCCCGCCACCGACTATTCGCTCCGCATCGAGGCCACCGACGACTACGGCTTCACGCTGCGGACGGCGCCGCAGCGGTTCAGCACGGTGGCGGCGCTGCCCGGCGTGGTGATTTCGGAGGTGATGGCCTCCGGCGTGGACGGCGAGTACGCCGAGCTGCTCAACCTCGGCCCGGGGGCGGCGGACGTGGAGATGCTCGCGCTGCAGGGGCCCGATGGCGCGGTCCGGCCGGTGCTGGCCTCGCCCGCTCCGGTGCGGCTGCTGTTGCCGCCCGGATCCCGGGCGCTGGCCGTCGGTGCCTCGTTCGACGCGACGCTCTACCCGGCCCTGCCGTCTTCGACGCCGGTGCTGCGGGCCGGCACCCAGCGCTTGCTCGGCCGTGGGCTCTCCGATGACTCGACCCCGGGCTTCCGGCTGCTGGCCCGGACGCAGGTCCCGGTCGAGCTGGCCGAATTTCCCGCCAGCGCCCCGCACTGTGCGGCGGGCATCAGCGTCCAACGGGACGAGGCGGTTCCGGCGGGAGCCAAGGCGTCCTGGAGCTGCGGAATCCAGGGCGGCACACCGGGGCGGCCACCCTAGAATCGGGGCGGGCGGCGTGCTAGCAGGGCGGTGAAAAACGAAGTTTTTCAACGAACCCTGCTAGGTTGTTCAGTTTGCGGCACTGTTGAACATGCGCGCACGCGCATGACCAACAGCCGCAGCCTCTGCGAGGAGCCCGAGAATGTCCGGCCATAACCGGTGGACGAAGATCAAGCGCAAGAAGGAAGCGATGGGCGCCAGCAAGGGTGCCCTGTTCACCAAGCTGATCCGCGAAGTGACGGTTGCCGCCCGCATCGGTGGCGGCGACCCCGACCACAATGCCCGGCTGCGATCCGCCGTCCTCGCCGCGCGCGAGGCGAACATGCCCGCGGACAACATCACCCGGGCGATCAAGAAGGGCACCGGCGAGCTCGAGGGCGTGAACTACGAGGAGCTGACGTACGAAGGATACGGCCCGGGCGGCGTCGCGTTCGTGCTGGAGATCCTCACCGACAACAAGAACCGGACGGCCGGCGACGTGCGGGCCATCTTCGCCAAGGGCGGCGGCAGCATGGCGGCGTCCGGCGCGGTCGCGTTCCAGTTCGAGCGCAAGGGCCTGATCGCGGTGAAGAAGGGTCCCACCGAAGATCAGGTGATGGAGCTCGCGCTGGACGCCGGGGCCGAGGACGTGGTGGCCGACGGCGATGGGGGCTTCGAAGTCCGCACCGATACCGGCTCGCTGATCCAGATCCACAAGGCGCTCGAGGCGAAGCTGCCGGTCGGGGCGCCCCGCATGGTCTACCTGCCGAAGAGCACCGTGCAGGTCTCCGGCGACACGGCGGAGAAGGTGCTGCGGCTGGTCGAGAACCTCGAGGAAAACGACGACGTCCAGCGCGTCCACGCCAACTTCGAGATTCCCGACGATGAGATGGCCGCGATAGAGTCCCGGGCCTAGTGTCCCGTCCCGGAAATCCGCCGGAATTCGGCCGCCGTCTCGCGGCGCGCTGCTTCCTCGTCTCCTCGGTTGGATACGTCCCTGGATCCGCCCTCGTCGCTCGTCGCATCGCTTGCGACCCGGCGCCCTCGGTTCTGCGCCGCATTTCCGGGACGGGACACTGGTGAGAGTCTTCGGCATCGACCCAGGCTCCCGGTTCTGCGGTTTCGGCGTCGTCGAGGACGCGGGCGGCACCCGGATCCGCCACCTCGCCCACGGCGTCCTTGCGGTGGGGGAGGGCGGATCCATGGGCGACCGCCTCTGCGCGCTGCACGACGGCCTGGTCCGCGAGCTGACGCGGCACCGGCCGGAGATGGTGGCCGTGGAGGACATCTTCCACGCCCGCAACGCGCGCTCCGCGCTGGTGCTCGGCCAGGCGCGAGGCGTCGCCCTGCTCGCCGCCGCGCAGGCAGGCATCGAGGTGCGGAGCTTCGCGCCCAGCGTGATCAAGCAGGCGGTCACCGGCACCGGCCGGGCCGAGAAGGAGCAGGTGGGGCGGATGGTGGCCGTCGTCCTCGGGATCCCGCTGCAGGGGCGGATGGACGCGAGCGACGCGCTGGCGGCGGCGATCTGCGGGGTGCTGCGGGTGCGCGACCCGGAGGCGTCGGCGCGGAGGCCGCGCGGCGACTGGCGGGCGGCGCTGGCGCGGAGATTCGCAAAGTGATCGCACGTCTCTCGGGCGTCCTGCTCGAAAAGCGTGGCGATGCGGTGGTCCTCGACGTGCAAGGCGTCGGATACCTGGTGCACCTCTCACTGCAGTCGATGAGCCGGCTTTCCGCCGAGGGCAGCAGCGCCCAGCTCCGCTGCTACACCCACGTGCGCGAGGACGCCCTGCAGCTCTTCGGCTTCGCCACGGCCGAGGAAGAGGAGCTATTCCACCTGCTCATTTCGGTCTCCGGCGTGGGCCCCAGGCTCGGCATCAACATCCTCTCCGGCATGCCCGCCCCGGAGCTGGCCTCGGCCATCGTCCACGGCGAGCTGGCCCGGCTGACGAAGATCCCGGGAGTTGGCAAGAAGACGGCGGAGCGGCTGGTGCTGGAGCTGAAGGACCGCATCCGCGAGAGCAGCCTCGTCAACGCCCGCCCGTCGCGACCGCCGGTCGCCCCGGCCGTCGACATGGCGCTGCTCTCGGCCCTGGTGAACCTCGGGTACCGGCCGGCCGCCGCGGAGCGCACGGCGGAAACGGTGCGACGCAACCTGGGCGCCACCGCTCCGCTCGAAGACCAGCTTCGGGAGGCGCTGCGACTGATCGCGGGCGCGCCGTGAAGATCGAGACTCGCGAGCTGACACCCGCGCTCTGGCCCGACTTGGAGAAGCTGTTCGGCAGGAACGGCGCCTGCGCCGGGTGCTGGTGCATGTGGTGGCGGCTCGGTCCTTCCGAGCGGATCAGCATCGCGAATGGCCCCCGGATGAAGCGGCGCCAGCGGAACCTGGTGGAGTCGGGAGCCTCCCACGGCGTGCTGGCGTTCGTGGACGGCGCCCCGGTGGGGTGGTGCGCCTATGCGCACAAGCGCGAGCTGCCGAAGCTGCAGCGCTCGAAGGCGCTCGCCTCGGACGATGCACCCGAGGTGTGGAGCATCCCCTGCTTCTTCGTCAAAGCCGGCTTTCGCGGGTGCGGGGTGTCGCGGGCGCTGCTCCGGCACGCGCTGCGGAGCATCCGGGCGGCGGGAGGGCGCGTCGCGGAGGCGTATCCGGTGCGGCCGCCGGCGACGAATGCCGCGGCGTTCACCGGGACGGTGCCCTTCCTGGAATCGGAGGGTTTCGTGACGCTCACCAAGCATCCGCGGGGGAGGCAGCGGGCGCGGCGAAAGCTCTAGCGGCCGAAGGCCGCTTTGCGGCTACGCAGTTGCGACACTGCGCCTACGCTTTTTTCTGCGTGTTCCCGCGAAGGCGAGAACACGCTTGGCGCAATTTCGCGACCGCCTCTGTGGTACCTTGGTGGTGGATGCGTGAAGAGCCGCGCGAGGATCGCCCGATCGCTTCCGCTGCCACGGGCGAGGATGCCCGGTTCGACCTGACGCTGCGCCCCCGCAACTTCGCCGAGGTGGTCGGGCAGCGGGCCCTGATCGAGAACCTCAGGGTATTCGTCAAGGCGGCGGCCGGCCGCAAGGAGCCGCTGGATCACGTCCTGTTCTGCGGGCCGCCCGGGCTGGGAAAGACGTCGCTGGCGCACGTCATCGCACACGAGCTCGGCGCCCTGATCCACGTCACTTCCGGGCCGGCCCTGGAGAGGAAGGGAGACCTGGCGGGAATCTTGACGAATCTCGCCGAGAATGACGTTCTCTTCATCGACGAGATCCACCGGATGAACCCGGCGATCGAGGAGAACCTGTACCCCGCGATGGAGAGCTTCACGTTCGACATCGTGATCGGGGACGGCGCTGGGGCGCGCGCGCTCAAGCTGCCCCTCCAGCCGTTCACGCTGATCGGCGCCACCACGCGGACCGGACTCTTGACAGGGCCTCTCCGCGACCGGTTCGGGATCGTCAGCCGCCTCGAGTACTACCCGCCGGAGGATCTTCAGGAAATCGTCCAGCGCTCGGCGCAGAAGCTCTCCGTCCGCCTCGACGAAGGCGGGGCGCGGGAGATCGCGCGCCGGGCACGCGGGACGCCGCGCATCGCCAACCGGCTGCTCCGGCGCGTGCGCGATTTCGCGGAGGTCGAGGGAGACGGCAAGGTCAGCAAGGGCGTCGCCGACCGGGCGCTGCAGCGCCTCGAGGTGGACGCCGCCGGCCTCGATTCGATGGATCGCAAGATCCTCGTCGCGCTGATCGACAAGTTCGGCGGGGGCCCGGTCGGCCTGGAGACGCTGGCCACGGCCACCGGCGAGCGGGCCGACACCCTCGAGGACGTCTACGAGCCGTACCTCTTGATGGAGGGCTACCTCGCGCGCACGCAGCGCGGGCGGGTGGCCACCCAGCGCGCGTTCGAGCACCTGGGGAGGAAGCCCCCGGCGGGTCTGCAGGGATCGCTGCTCTGATGGCGACGGCGACCGAAAAGCGATCGTTCGCGCAGGACTTCTTCTTCGAGCTGATGCGCGACTCCCAGCGGGTCCGCGCGGTGTACCTGGCCGAGCGGGAGCGCTTCATCCGCAGCCTGGAGATCAGCGGCCGCGAGGAGATCCTCTTCGAGATGGAGATGCTCCTGCGCGGCATCGACCGCTTCTTCAACCTGCGCAACCTCTTCGGCGACCTGCAGCCGCCCCAGGAGCGCGACTGGAAGGAGGAGCTGAAGGCCACCCGCGACGCCGTGCACCGCAGCGTGCACCTCTCGCGCAAGCTGATCGAGCAGCGCCAGGAGCAGGCCCTCCTGTTCCGCAACTTCGTCGAGGGATCGCTCGCCGACGACCGGGCGCGGTCCCGCCTCGGCAACGAGATGCGCGAGCAGCGCACGCCCGAGGAATCGCTCTTCCTGCTTCGCACCGGCCTTACGGCACACCAGGGCATCCTCGATCACCTGCTCCGGCTGGACGGCGCTCCCCAGTCGCTGTTTCTCGACGTGGGCAGCGCGCTGCAGCACGAGCTCTTCGTCTCCCGCTACTTCTGCCCGCCGGCGGCCCTCGAGTTCCGGGCCGAGTACGACCGCATCGGATCGGTGCTGCTCCTGGAGGCCCTGCGGCTGCTCGACGACGAGAAGAAGCGGCGGGCATTCGCGCTCGGGCTGCTCGCCTCGTTCCGCGCGCTGCGCTCGCTGCGTTACGTCCCCTCGCCTCCCATCCCGCACACCCGCCGCGTGCTGGTGATCCTCGCGCTGGTCCGCAGCGAGCTGCACGCCCTGGTCGGATACCTGGAAGGCGATCTGCCCCGGCTCGCCGCCGGGATGGGCACTGCGGCCGCCGCGGGCAAGGCTGCCGCCCAGAAGGTCCGGGAAGTGCTCGCTTCGGTGCCACCCCTGCTGGCCCTGCCCCTGACCGACCGGGCGCAGCTCGACCTGCAGCGCGACAAGCTGGTAGAGGCTACCAAGGAATGCGTTGGCATCCTGGCCAACGCGCTGGATCCTGCCATGGGACACTACGCGCTGTTCGAGGATGACTCCGCGCGGACCGACCAGAGCGAACGGCTCCGCCAGGATCTCTGGGTGTTCCGGGAGATGTGCCGTTACACCGCGAACGCCCTGGAGCAGCCGAATGCCACGCCCGAGGCGGCCGAGCCTCTCCGGCGCTACGCCACCGAGTTCCGCGACGTGGGGTACCAGCTCCTGCGCCACTCGGACCGCGAGCTGTTCGACCGCTTCCTGGATCTGCTCGAAGGGTGGTCGGGCCGGCGGGGTGAGAGCGCGCAGATTCGGTTGCAACGTTTGCGGGATGATTGCCACCGTTTTGCAGAGATTCTCGACCGTGCGCTCGACCTCGTTTCCCGGCGCTCGGAGCTGCAGAAGATCCCGATCGATGAACGCATGTATCGGGAAGCGCTTGCCAAAGTCCAAAAGGGACGATAAGGGAAGCGCCCGCTTATCCTGAAGCACGACATCCGTGTCACGTTGGAGCAGGCGCTGAACACAGCCCGGACCGGCAAGGCTCCCTGAATTTGCGACCCATCCCTGCACAGTCACTACATTTCGCCGCACCGGGATCCACCCGGCATGCTTGTTGCTGAAAGCTTGCCGTTGCTGCTGCGCACCCAACCGGAGGAGACGCACCCGAAATGGATCTCCACCCGTTCCGCCAAAGGACGTTCAAGCAGCGAGCATCGATTTCGGGGATCGGCCTCCACTCCGGAGAAGGCGTCCGGCTGACGCTGGCCCCGGCGCCCGTCGACAATGGCATCGTCTTCGTGCGCGACGGCGTGGAGATCCCCGCGCTGGCCGACTACGTCGTCGACACGAACATGAACACCTCGCTCGGCCGCGGGCAGTTGCGGATCGGAACGGTCGAGCACCTCCTCTCCGCGCTGGCCGGGTGCGGGATCGACAACGCGATGCTCGAGGTGGAGGGGCCCGAGATCCCCATCGCCGACGGCAGCGCCGATCCGTTCGTGGCGCT
>Ga0137397_10002507_pt1 | contig 12745 bp, 11 predicted proteins | sample czorhiz116metaG_FD_106658 | JGI IMG/M metagenome (GOLD analysis project Ga0137397, IMG submission 106658) | Vadose zone soil microbial communities from Angelo Coast Range Reserve, California, USA - czorhiz1.16 metaG | ecosystem: Environmental > Terrestrial > Soil > Vadose zone | place: USA... | reverse complement strand
CGACGTCCGCAATATCGGCCTGGCCGCGGCGGTCGAGCTCGAACCGCTGCAGGGAAAACCCGGCGTGCGCGCGCTCAAGGTGTTCGAGCACGGCATGGAGGAAGGAATGCTCTTCCGCTTCACCGGCGAAACCATCGCCGTGGCGCCGCCCTACATCTCGACCAAGGCGGAAATCGAGACGATGATCGAGAAGCTGCGCGCCTCGATCAAGGCCTCTGCCTGAGGCCGCGCGCTACTTCGCCTGGTAGACGATTCGCCCGCCCACCATCGTCATCAGCGGCTTGATGTCCTTGATCTGCGCAGGGGGCACGGCGAAGTAGTCGCGGTCCAGGACCAGAAGGTCGGCGTACTTGCCGGGCGCGAGCGACCCGATGTTGTTCTCCTGGAAGACGAAATGCGCGTTGCTGCGCGTGTGCGCGATGAGCGCCTGCTCGCGGCTGACGCTCTGGCGGTTCACCTTGCGCCCGCCGATCATGCGGCCGGTCACCGCGAATGACAGCGTGTAGAAGGGGTTGGAGGTCGTCACCGCGGTCGCGTCCGACCCGAGGCCCCAGACGATGCCGCTATCCTGCACGCGCTTGAAAGGCGGCATGTCCCAGGCGCGCTCGCCGTGGACTGCGTGCATCAAGCCGCCCTGGATGAGCGGACGGCTGTGCAGGCCGGCGTACATGCCCAGCCGTTTCATGCGCACGAGCTGCGCGTCGGTCACCTGATCGAGGTGCGACAGCACCCAGCGCAGGCCCTTGAGCGGCTCGACCTTGTTCACCGCCTCGAGCTCGGTCAGGTACGCGTCGATGGCGTTCTCCATCTCGACATGGGCGTTCAGGAACATGCCGCCTTCGGCGACCGCCTGAAGGATGCGCCGCACCTGGACCATGTCCTCCGGCTTCACCGCGAAGTCGTTGCGCAGCAGTTGAGTGGTCGCGGGCTGATACACCGATTCGCCCCAGCCGATATTGTCGAAATAGTCGTTGCCCTGGAACGGCGTCACCTGCTGGATCTCGGCGAGCACCTTGTCGACCTCCGCGGGCGTCGCCGGCTGCCTGATCGTAGTCCAGAAGACGCGCGCGTTCAGCTCGCCGCGATCGGCGAGCGTGCGGTACGCGTCGTAGTGCCGCGCGTCCACGCCGCGCCCTCCGGCGTCGTACCAGGCGGTGATGCCCATCGCGTTCAAGCCCGCGACGTACTTGCGCACGTTCGCCAGCCACTGGTCCTGGTCAGGCAGCGGAACTTTGGCGGCGACGAAGGCGACGCCGCCGGCTCCCCGCACCACGCCCGTCGGCTTGCCGGCGGTGTCCTTCTCGATCGCGCCGCCGCGCGGGTCGGGCGTGGTCGAGTCGATCCCCGCCGCCTTGAGCGCGGCGCTGTTCAGATAGCTGTGGATGTAAACCGCCTGGAGCACGACCGGGTTGTCGGGCGCGATGCGGTCGAGCTCCTCCAGCGGAAAGCCGCGCGGATCGTCGGTGAACTGATCCTCGGACCAGCCGCCGAGCGTCGCGATCCACTCGCCGGGACGCGCCGCGCGCACTCGCTCGGTCAGCATCGCCAGCGCCTTGCTGCGCAAGGTGACGCCGTCCAAGCGCAGCTCGTCGTGCTCGGGAGCGCGGATGAAGTGGGCGTGATTGTCGATCAGCCCCGGGATCACCGTCCGCTTCTTCAGATCGATCACCTTCGTTCCCGGCCCCTGCTGCTCGAGGACGTCCGCGTTCTTGCCGACGGCGACGACGCGCCCGCCGCGAATCGCCATGGCCTCGGCGATGCTGAAGCGCTGGTCGACCGTGATGATCTTGCCGTTGAGCAGAATCACGTCGGCGCGCTCCGCGGCGAGAACCGGCGGGGCGCAGAGCGCGGCGGCGGCGACGGCTAGAATTGCGGCGCGGGATCCCGGGCGTTCGCGGTTCATTTCGTGCTCCTCACTCGTGGCAACGGATGATAACCCGCCTTCCCTCAGGCTCGATCGGCTTTGCGCGCGGCGCGAATGGCGCGCCAGACGCGTTCCGGAGTCGCCGGCAGCTCGATATGCTGCACGCCGAGCTCGGCGAGGGCGTCCACAATCGCGTTGGCGACCGCGGCCAGCGCGGGCGTGGTCCCGCCCTCGCCGCCCGCGCGGATACCGAGCGGGTTCGTCGGCGAAGGCACCTCGCTCAGCTCGGTCGCGAATTCGGGGAAGTGGTCCGCGCGGGGCATGGCGTAGTCCATGAAGGAGGCCGACAGCATCTGGCCGGTCTCCGGGTCATAGCGGCATTCCTCGAGCAGGGCCTGGCCCGCGCCCTGCACGAAACCGCCATGCGTCTGGCCGTGCAGAATGAGCGGATTCACCGCGCGACCGACGTCGTCCACCGCCGCCAGGCGCGCGATCGTCACCACCCCGGTCTCCGGATCGACTTCCACCTCGCACACCTGGCAGCCGTAGGGAAATCCGGCGATGCGCAGGGTCTCGGTATGCGCCGCGGCGAGCGGCCGGGCCGCGGCGATCTCGAAAATCCCCAGCGATCGGTCGGTGCCCTTCACCGAGAAGCGCCCTGCGGCGAACTCGACGTCCTGCGGCGCGGTCTCGAGGAGGCGCGCGGCGATCTCCGTGCCCTTCGCCACTATCGTGTCCGACGCCTTGCCCAAAACGATGCTGGCGAAGCGCATCGAACGTCCTGAATGCGAGCCGCCTCCCTCGGACACGATGTCGGTGTCGCCGGTGATGAGATTCACGCTCTCGAAGGGCACGCCCAGCCATTCGACCAGCAACTGTGCGAAGCTCGTCTCGTGGCCCTGCCCGCTCGAGAGCGTGCCGATCACGGCGTCGACGCGGCCCTCGGGATGGATCGTGATCTCGGCGCGCTCGGTCGGAAAACCGGAGGTCACTTCCACGTAGTTGGCGAGCCCGATGCCGCGCAGCCGGCCGCGCGCGCGCGCGGCCTCGCGTCGCGCCGCGAATCCGTTCCAGTCGCCCAGGGCGAGCGCCGAAGCCATGACCCGCCCGTAGGCGCCGCTGTCGTAGGTGAGCCCGAACGGATTGCGGAACGGCATCGCCGATTCCGGAATGAGGTTCCGCCGCCGCAGCTCGACCCGGTCGAATCCGTGCCGGCGCGCCGCGAGATCGATCAGCCGCTCGACGATGAAGATCGCTTCGGGCCGGCCCGCGCTGCGGTAGGGGGTGGTCGGCGGCGTGTTGCTCAGCACGGCGCGCGCGCGGACGTATGCCGCAGGAAAGCGGTAGACGCTGGTGATGATGGAAGCGCCTTTGGAAAGCGGCACATGAGAGGCCGAGTGCGCGCCGGCGTTGCTCAGGTTCGACGCGCGCAATGCGAGAAAATTGCCTCGCGCATCGAGCGCGAGCTCCGCCTCCACGGTGAGATCGCGGCCCTGGTAGTCGGAGAGGAAAGCTTCGCCGCGCTCGCAGGTCCATTTGACCGGGCGCCCGACGCGCCGCGACGCCCACGCGACCAGCACGAACTCGGGGAAGAAGCTATTCTTCGTTCCGAAATTGCCGCCGGTGTCGCGCGCCACCACCCGGACCGCGCCCTCCTCGACGCCGAGCATGGCGGCGAGCTCGCGTTTCTGGCGCACCACGCCGCCGCTTCCGGCGTAGAGCGTGTAGCGCTTCGCCGCCGCGTCGTACGCGCCTAGCGCGGCGCGCGGCTCCAGCGGCACGCCGGTCACGCGTTGTATCCAGGTCTTCAAGTGCACGACGTGCGCGGCGACCGCGAACGCCGCGTCCGTCGCTCGAGCGTCGCCGAGGTCGGCGTCGATGGTCACGTTGGAATCGCGCTCTTCCCACAGGAGCGGCGCGGCGGATGCGGCCGCGTGCGCCGCAGGGACGACCGCGGCCAGCGGCCGGTAGTCGACGTGAACCCGTTCGGCCGCGTCGCGCGCGAGCTGGAGCGACTCGGCGACGACCATCGCCACCGCCTCGCCGACGAACCGCGCCTTGTCCGCGGGCAGCGGATAGTGCGGCGCGATGAAGATCGCCGAGCCGTCGCGGTTCTGCAGGCTGACGTCAGGCGGGCTCGCCGAGAACGGGCGATGGGGGATCGGTTTCAGTCCGTCCTCGAGGAAATCCGCGCCGGTGAGCACCGCCAGCACGCCCGGCATCGCCAGCGCTTCCGCCGCGGCGATTCCCGCGATGCGCGCGTGAGCGTGCGGCGAGCGCACCATGACGGCGTGGACTTGCCCCGCAAGAACGAGGTCGTCGCTGTAGCTGCCCTTGCCGGTGAGCAAGCGCGCATCCTCCTTGCGGAGGACCGGCGCTCCTATGCCTGAGCGCGGACCTGCGGATTTCTCCTTCGAGTGCGGCAAAGGCGACGTCCCTTCGTTTTGAACCGCGGTATCATGGCACGGTCCGCGAAGAGCTAGGAAGGTCTCGTCCCCGTCAAGCCATGAATCCCATCCGCAGAATCGCACCGCGCTTCACCGCTGTCGCCCTGCTCGCAGCGCTCTCGTCGCCGCTCGCCGCGCAGGATTACCCCTCGAAGGTGGTTCACGTCTATGTTCCTTCGAGCGCGGGCGGCGCCTCGGACATCGCGGCGCGCCTGCTGAGCCCCAAGCTCGCCGAGGCACTGGGGCAGCCCTTCATCGTGGAGAACCGCGTCACCTCGGGGGGCATCGTGGGCACGGCGCAGCTCGCCAAAGCGTCGGCCGACGGCTACGCGATCATGATGACCTTCGATACCTTCGCCTCCAATCCGCACCTGTACAAGGAGCTGCCTTACGACGTGGTGAAGGACTTCGCGCCGATCATGCTGATAGTGCGCTATCCGCAGATCCTGGTCGTTCACCCGAGCCTGGGCGTGAAGACGGTTCCTGAATTCGTAGCGTACGCCAAGAAGAACGCCGGGAAGCTGAATTACGGCTCGGCCGGCCCGGCGTCGTCCAGCCGCCTCGCGTTCGAACTGTTCAAGGACGCCGCAGGCATCCAGGCCGCAGCGGTCAACTACAAGGGCGGCGGCCCGGCGATCAACGATCTGCTCGCGGGCACCGTGCAGGTGATGCTGATCCAGGCGGGCGGGACCGTAGGGCAGAACGTGAAGTCCGGAAGGCTCGTCGGGCTGGCGACCAGCGGGCGGCAGCGCTCGCCGCACTTCCCCGACCTGCCGACGATCGGCGAGTACTATCCGGGCTTCGAGACGACTTCCTGGGTCGGCGCCATCGCGCCGGCCGGCACGCCGCGCGGGATCGTGGACAAGCTCAACGGCGCGCTGACGAAGATCCTCGCGGAGCCGGACGTCAAGGCCAAGTTCGATCTGCAGAGCGCCGAGATCGCGGCGAGCACCCCTGAGCAATTCGAGGAGTTCATCAAATCCGAATCGGCCAAGTGGGGCAAGGTGATCCGCGAGAAGGACATCCGGATCGACTGACGTGATCGCGCAGGAGCCGGCGATCAGCTGTCCGGTGCGCGGGTACTACTTACTACCTGCCCGAGGTCATTGGCATGATCGCTTGATGAAACCGGTGATTTCACCTGGCGCGGCGAAGACGATGGACGCGCGATCGCCCTGCATGCCCGCACCCACGATGACGGGTTTCCCAGGCGGCGGCCCCAGCCGGCTGGTGTCCGTTTTGAAGCGCAGGTTGAATTCCCATATTTTCTGCGTCTTGCCGTCGGCGGTGACGACCGTGTAAGTGTCACCGCAGTGGGCGATCGAAACGACCTGCCCCTCGGCGGGCGCCTTGCGCAGGTCCGGTCTGGTGTTGCGCATCATCATTCCGCCGCTGCCCTGCTCCATCTTCGGCGCCTTGCTCTCGGACACCGCGCGCAGGTAAGCAATTAACGATAGTCGGTCTTGGCTCGCCTTCATTCCAGGAAAACTCATGCTGGTTCCCGGGAGAAACCGCTCGGGATTGCTCAACCATTTGTCGAGCGTCCCCTCCGTCCAAGTGATATCGGAGCGCTTCATGGCGTCCGAATATCGCGCGAACCCGGAGACCGTCCCCGCCTTGCGATTCCATATGTCCGCAAGGCTCGGCCCGGTCAGGTGCTCGCCGGGTTCAACCGAATGGCAGGCGGCGCAGGCGCGAAATACCGTTGCGCCCCTCACAGGATCGCCCGCGGCGAGAGAGTCGGCGCTCGCGAGCAGAAGCGATAGCGCGACCGAAAGGAATGCGGACGGTGCGTGCGCCATGACTGAAAACCGAAAGAAACAAAGCATGAAGCCTCCGTGGACGATGGTGAAACGCATCCCTGCGGCGCGCGCCGCAGCGAGCTCAGGCTCGAGCCTGGGAGGCTAGGTTCGGAGACAGCAGTTCCGCACCGAGAGAGGCGGCGCGGTCTCGCGCGCGAGAAGCGCATGCGAGTAGCTGCGGGTAGCGCTGGAGAAAACGACCGGGCGCAATGGCCGTTCGACGTAGTACACGAGGGTCGCAACGAAACTTTGGGAAGGCGACTGGTGATCGAACGTCCCCTGGCCGTCCTGGCAGTGATGGAAGCACACGGTGCGCTGTTCCACGTTCATCTCGCCGCAGGGCGCCTCGTCGTCTCCGGCTTGCATCGCGACTGCGGCGCCCGAGGTTCCCGTCGTCGCGACCGCTGCGCAGGCGTGCGCCGCCACAGCGATCTGCGCGAACAGAAATACTCCAGCGCAGAGCAACGCGACGGGTTTGCGTATGTACTGTGAATAGATCATGCGGATCGACTGGTCACGCCTGTCTCCCCAGCCCGAGGTCCTCGCCGATCGGCTTGCCGGGATAGTGGAACGCGATCGGCCCGTCGGGCTTCGCGTGCATGAACTGATAAACGTACGGGTCCTGCGAGGCGAGCACCTCCTCGGGCGTGCCCTCGCCCGCCACCACCCCGTCGGCGATCACGTAGACGTAGTCGACCAGCTTCACCGCCTCGCTCACGTCGTAGCTCACCACGATCGAAGTCGCGCCGAGCGCGTCGTTCAGGTGGCGGATGAGGTTCGCGATGACGTTGATCGAGATCGGATCGAGCCCGGCGAAGGGCTCGTCGTACATCGCGAGCATCGGATCGGCGGCGATCGCGCGCGCCAGCGCCACCCGGCGCGACATGCCCCCGGAGAGCTCGTTCGGCGCGAGCGCGTGCGTGCCGCGCAGGCCTACTGCCTGCAGCTTCATCAGCACGATCCGGCGCAGCACGCTCTCGGGGAGGTCCGTGTGGTGCTCGCGCATCGGGAAGGCGATGTTTTCGTACACGCTCATGTCGGTGAACAGGCCGCCCGCCTGGAACATCATCCCCATCTTGCGGCGCAGCGCGTAGAGCGCGCGCGTGCCGAGCTCGTGCACGTTCTGCCCGTCCACCTTGACCGAGCCGCGCTCCGGCTGCGCCTGTCCGCCGATCAGGCGAAGCAGCGTCGATTTCCCCGAGCCGCTCGCGCCGAGGATCGCCACCACCTTGCCGCGCGGGATCCCGAGGCTGAGGCCCTTCAAGAGCTTCCGCGGACCGTAGGAGAACTCGAGATCCGAAATCTCCACGAGGTTGTCGTTCGGGGAATTCATCGGCGCCGCGAACTACTCGGTTTGCAGCAGGGCGACCGAACCGAGGCCGCCGTCGGCGCAGATACTCACCACCGCACGGCTTCCCTTCGGCATGGCCGCGAGCTCCTTTACCGCCTGCGACAGGATGCGCGCGCCGGTCGCGCCGAAGGGATGGCCGAGGGCGACAGACCCGCCGTGCGGATTGAGCCGCTCCCAGGGCACGTTGCCGAGGTCGGCGTCCACGCCTGCTTTGTCGCGCCGGAAGCTTGCGCTCTGCAGCGCGGCCACGTTGCACAGCACCTGAGCCGAGAAGGCTTCGTGGATCTCCCACAGAGCGATGTCGGTGTAGACGAGGCGATTGCGCGCGAGCATTCGCGGAATCGCGTACGCCGGCGCCATCAGCAAGCCCTCGTTGAAAATGTCCACCGCCGCGACCTCCCAGTCGACGAGCCGCGCGCGCGGAATCGAGCCGGGAAGGCGCTTCATGCCCGCTCCGGTCGCCACCCACAGGCCGGCGGCGCCGTCGGTGAGCGGCGAGGAGTTGCCCGCGGTGATCGTACCCTTGCCGCTAGTCCTGTCGAAAGCCGGCTGTAACCTCGCCAGGCGCTCGAGGCTGGTGTCCGCGCGCGGAAAACCGTCGCGCGACGCCTCCCCGACCGGCACGATGAGATCGTCGAAAAAGCCGGCCTTCTGTCCCGCGACCGCCTTCTCGTGGCTCGCGAGCGCGAGCTTGTCCTGCGGCTCGCGGGCGATATTCCAGGTCTTCGCCATCTCCTCCGTATGCTCGCCCATGCTTTTTCCGGTCGCGCGGTTTCTGACCTCGAGTCTATGCAGGTGAACGTCGCGTGCCCGGAGGGTGCCGAGCACGGCGAGCCGCTGCGCGGCCGATCGCGCCTGCGTCAAGCGGCGCAGCCAATCGGAGAGATTCTGCGACAGCCCGACCTGCACGCGGCTCATGCACTCGACGCCGCCGACGAGGGCGAGCTCCTTGCCGCCGTGCCCGAGCATCCCCGCGGCTTCGAACGCCGCCACCATGCTGGTCGAGCAGGCGAGCACCGTGGAGAACGCCGGAATGGTCTGGTCCAGACCCGCTTCGATCTGGACCTCGCGCGCGATGTTCGAGTAATGAAGGTTGGGAATCACCGTCCCCCAGACGAGGAGGTCGGGGCGAATGCCCTCGCGGGCTATTCCGGCGCCCGGCTGTGGAAGACGTCCCGGGGGTGAAGCCTCGAGGCGGGCCATCGCGCGCATCACCGGGACCGACATCTCGATCGCGTCCAGCCGCGCGAGCGGGCCGTCCACGCGCGCGAAGGGCGTGCGCAGGCCCGATGCGAGCCAGATGTCGGAGGGCTGGGAGCTCAAGAGGCGGTGCCTGATCTCTGGCGTCAATTGTAGCCGAGGTATGCGGGGTCACGCGTCCCGCGGTGTAAGGCTCGTGCCCCCGTCCCGACCAATGCTTGCCCCGGGAATTCCCCGGCCGGGCAACGGTCTATACTGGGCGCAGCACGGAGGAAAACGAAAATGGATCGTCGCAACTGGTTGAGAGGTATGACTGTCCTGTCCATCGCGGGTTTCGCTCGAGCCGGATGGGCTCAGAAGCCAGCGAAAGGAGCGGTGAAAGTGGAAGATCTGCAAAAGAACTGGAAGACCCTGCTCGCCGACGGCGCCGACGTCGCGACGAGCATGGAGCCGATCAAGCTGCCTGACACCGAGTGGAAGAAGAAGCTGTCTCCGTCGGCCTACGACGTGCTGAGGCACGAGGGCACCGAGCGCGCGGGGACGAGCCCGCTCGACCGGGAGAAGCGCCCCGGCGTGTTCGCGTGCGCGGGCTGCGGCCTGCCGCTCTTCTCATCGGAGATGAAATTCGACAGCGGCACCGGCTGGCCGAGCTTTTTCACGACCATTCCGGGGGTGTTCGGCCAGTCGACCGACCGCAAGCTGTTCATGGAACGCACCGAGTACCACTGCGTGCGCTGCGGCGGCCACCACGGACACGTGTTCGACGACGGCCCGGAACCGACGGGCCTGCGTTATTGCAACAACGGCGTCGCCCTGCGTTTCATCCCCAAGACGGGCAAAGCCTAAGCCCGTCCGCAAAAAACGAAGCCGCGGGTATCCGCGGCCTCGTTCGATACAGGGACGGGTCCCGTCGCTGATTTTCTCTCTTACAGCTCGGCGCTCAGGGTGCGCTGCGACTTCCAGGCGCTGTAGATCAGCAGCAGCGTGAGGAGCACGGCGGTCACGCCGAACACCGAATACGCGAGGTTCGTGGACGACATTCCGCCCGCCACGACGAGGTCCTTGGTGGGGGTCAGCTTCAGTGCGTACATGCCGGTGTAGTGCATGCCGCACACCGCCACGCCCATGACGAAGGCGCTGCCGAAGCGCTGCAGATTGCCGCGCAGGTTGAACGCGAGCCACAGGGCAACGGTGGCCGCCACCACGGCGATCACGATGGAGGCCCAGAACAGCGTTATGTCGTAGCTGATCGTGGCCGGCATGATCATCGCTGCCATTCCGGTGTAGTGCATCAGGGCGACGCCCAGGCCGGTGAGCAATCCCCCCAGCGGCAAGTTGATCGGTCCGCCGTCGCTGCGACCCACGATGAACAAGCCGACGGCCGGGGCCAGGATCGACAGGATCAGCGAGGTGATCGTCAGGACCGGGTCGTAGGACACCGGAATGCCCAGGTCGGCCGCGTTCATCCCGATGAAGTGCATGGACCAGATCGCGCCCCCGCCCACCGCCACCGCGGCGCCGACGACCGAACCGATGACGGCTCCCCAGGTGCGTCCCTGCGGAATCGCGATCGCGAGCTGCAGGGCCGTATAGGAGCCGAACACCGAGATCACGTACGACAACGCCACCAGGAACGGCTCGTAATGAATAGTGTTCATCTTGTTACCTCCATTCGTTCGTGTTTTAAAACAAAGCTTTATATCGAACGGCTAAGACCAAGCATCGCATCGCGTGTCTAAGGCCGCGAAATTATAAGTCATATTCAATCTTGAAACCACAGTGGGGATCGCCCTTCGTCTTGCAGGCTATCTTGTCTACCCGGGTGTTGGCGGTCAGCGGACCCACATCGAGGAACCCCTGCATGAAGCCTCCGAGAAAACCGCAGCACGCGATCTTGCCGGAGCAAAGGGGACTGTCCGGGAAGTGCACTTCCGTATCGCTGGCCTCCACCCTGGTGAGCCCCTCCAGGGCCGGAACGAGCGTGCGCCGCAGCGCCGTGGGCATCTTCAAAGGACTGCCGAAGGACCATTCCTTCTCGTAGTTGAATGCGCCGATTTTCCTCCCCGCCTCGATCAATTCCCGCTCCCTCGCGTCCGCTCCGAAGGATTCCCCGTAGGCTTGAACCATGGCTATGACGTCGGGGAATTTCTCGCCTATCTGTTTAACGGTCGGAACTGCGCCGGATTGAGCCCCCTCCACGGCCGCGAGGCTGAACTCCGGGCTGAGGCTCTTGATCTCCGAGGCCAGCTTGGCCCGGTCGACTTGACTCAGCTCGATGTTGATCTTCACCAGCTTGGCCCCCGATGGCGAATCCACGACTTGCTGCCCCTTCAAGGGGTAGCCCTTGCGGACTAGAAAAGACGCAATCCGGGCCAGCGCGCCGCTCTTATCAGCCCCGCTTATGGTGATCGTTACCATGCCCACCTCCACCTCGTTCCACGCAACTTCCATGCCCTCGAGCAGGCCGCCGCGCAGCAATTTTTGCCCTTCGCGCGCACGCTCGGCGGCCACCGCGCTGCGGGCCTGTCGGGGCCCCGTCGGAAGCGACGGAAAAATTCTATCCCAATGTCATGGCGGCGGGCCGTAGCCCGTGTAACCGGCGAAACAGCGCTTACAAGCCGTTACACCCCCCCGGGTCAACACCGCTGACAGCCCGGCCGTTTTTCAGCTGGTACATTCAGATAGGAGCGAACCATGACGACCAATAAGCCCCGACTCTTGACCATCGCGGGCGTCGCTGCTTCCGCCCTCGCCGTCGCCTCGCCCGCGCTAGCGCACGACGGCTATCCCTATGCGCATGCTCACTATCGTTTTGCCAATCCGGGTCACCGAGTCGTCTTCGTGCGCCCCCCCGTCTTCGCGCCGCGGCCCGTACTTGTGTATCGCCCCGCCCCGGTCTACTACGCGCCTGCGCCCGTCTACTACGGCGCGCCCGTGTACGCCGTGCCCAACGCTGTCGCGACCATCGGCGGCGCCATCGCCGGCGCTGCGATCGGAGGCGCGGTCGGCAACGGCCGGCCCGGCGCGATCGCGGCAGGAACGGTGATCGGCGCGGTCATCGGGAACGGCCTCGCGCGCTAAAGCAGGCGATACGCACTGGTACGGAGAGTCCGCCTTCGGGCGGACTTGGGGGTGTCCGGGCCCGCGAGCGCCGAACCGTACAATGGGGAGATGTCCTCCGAACCCCCTCCCGATCCGCCCTACGCGGGCCTCACTCCGGACACCGTGCTGGATGCGCTCGCGAGCGCGGGTGTCGCCGGCGACGGCCGGATGCTCGCGCTGAACAGCTACGAGAACCGCGTCTACCAGGTCTGGCTCGAGGACGCCGAGAACCCTCGAGCGTCGATCGTCGCCAAGTTCTACCGCCCGGGACGCTGGAGCGACGCGCAAATCCTCGAGGATCACGCGTTCACCGCCGAGCTCGCCGAAAGGGAGATTCCGGTGGTCGCGCCGCTCGCGTCAGACGCGAGGACACTGCACGAATTTCGCGGATTCCGCTTCGCCCTCTATCCGCGCCGCGGCGGGCGCACGCCCGAGCTCGAAGACCCCGACACGCTCGAATGGATGGGGCGATTCATCGCGCGCATCCACGCCATGGGCGCGACTCGGCCGTTCACCGAGCGGCCCGCGCTCGACATCGCCAGCTTCGGCCGCGAGCCGCGCGACTGGCTGCTGGCCAACGAATTCGTCCCGGCGGACCTGCTCGCGGCCTGGAAGAGCGCCGCCGAGCTCGCGCTCGCGGGCGTCGCGCGCTGCTACGAGCGCGCGGGCGAGGTGCGCACGCTGCGCCTGCACGGCGACTGCCATGCGGGCAACGTCCTGTGGACCGACGACGGCCCTCACTTCGTCGACTTCGACGACTGCCGCTCGGGGCCGGCGATCCAGGACCTGTGGATGCTGCTGTCGGGTGACCGCGCGTCGATGACCCGCCAGCTCGGCGACGTGCTCGCCGGCTACGAGGACTTCCACGACTTCGATCCGCGCGAGCTGCACCTGCTCGAGGGGCTGCGCACGCTGCGCCTCATCCACTACTCCGCCTGGATCGCGCGGCGCTGGGACGATCCCGCCTTTCCCGCCGCGT